>Ga0209292_1003579_pt1 | contig 16988 bp, 10 predicted proteins | sample GOMGulsemesocosm_2_FD_184634 | JGI IMG/M metagenome (GOLD analysis project Ga0209292, IMG submission 184634) | Methane-oxidizing microbial communities from mesocosms in the Gulf of Mexico - GOM9C Gulf of Mexico (SPAdes) (version 2) | ecosystem: Environmental > Aquatic > Marine > Cold seeps... | reverse complement strand
GGTGATATTAGCCGTAAGAAAAAACTGCTACAGAAGCAGAAAGATGGTAAGAAACGCATGAAGCAAGTAGGTAATGTTGAAGTACCTCAAGAAGCCTTCTTGGCTGTGTTGCATATCGGAAAGGATTAGATAAATGGCAACCTATTTTTCACTAATATTGGTATTGGTTACTTTCGTTAGCGGTATTATTTGGGCGTTAGATAAACTGATTTGGGAAAAGGCACGCGCTGAAAAAGTCGCGTTTGCTCAATCTCAAGCAGAATTACCAGCGGAAGCTATTGCAAAATTAGGGCAAGAATCGTTTATTGTTGAAAATGCAAAATCGATCTTCCCTGTGATTGCAGCGGTGATGGTATTACGTTCATTTTTATACGAACCATTTCAAATTCCATCAGGATCTATGATGCCAACGTTATTAGTTGGTGATTTTATTCTGGTTGAAAAATTTAGTTATGGTGTTAAAGATCCGGTATTACGTTCTACACTTATCGAAACAGGTAAACCAGAGCGTGGTGATGTTGCGGTATTTAAATACCCACCAGAGCCAACCGTTGATTACATTAAACGTGTGGTCGGTTTGCCGGGTGATCGTATAGCCTATCGTGGAAAGCAGGTTTTCATTCAACAAGCATGCAGCGGAACAAACTGCGCAGGGTTTAAAAAACTCGATCTTAGTTTAGTCGAAATTGGCAAATTTAAAGATCAAATGGTTGAATTACAGCAATACACAGAGCAACTTGGGGATGTTAAACACAACATTTTAATTAACCCTAGCCGTCCTGATTTAGTGCGTGATTTTTATCAGCAAGATAATCCGCCAACCCGTCAATATGAATGGGTTGTACCGGATGGTCATTACTTCATGATGGGTGATAACCGTGATAATAGTGCTGATAGCCGTTTTTGGGGTTTTGTTCCGGAAGCAAATTTAGTCGGAAAGGCTGTGTTCATTTGGACGAGTTTCGAATTTGAACGCGACCCAGATTCTTTATTACCTAGTTGGATCCCAACGGGTATACGCTTTAGTCGTATTGGCAAGTTAAAATAATTATGACAATTATATTAGAAAGATTACAAAAAGTATTAGGTTATCAGTACCAAGACGGTGCCCTGCTACAACAAGCGCTGACGCACCGTAGTGCTTATTACAAACATAATGAACGTCTTGAATTTTTAGGCGATTCGGTACTTGGCTTTATTATCTCAGATGCATTATTTAGCCAGTTTCCTGAGGTGCCGGAAGGTGATTTAAGCCGTATGCGTGCCACCTTAGTGAAAGGGTTAACGCTCGCTGAAATTGCGCGTGAGTTTGAATTAAGTGAATGTTTAATCTTAGGCCCTGGTGAATTAAAAAGTGGTGGATTCCGTCGTGAATCTATCCTTGCAGATACAGTGGAAGCCTTAATTGGTGCTATGTATCTGGATAGCGATATCGAGAAAACGCGTGAACGTGTACTGGCTTGGTATGCATCACGTTTAGCAATGATCAAACCAGGTATTGGTCAGAAAGATGCTAAAACACAATTACAAGAATGGCTGCAAGGACGTAAGCAAGCTCTTCCATTGTATCAAGTAATGGAAGTTAAAGGTGAAGCTCATAATCAAGAGTTCACCATTCATTGCGTTATTGAAGGCCTAGAGAAACCTGTTACAGGTAAAGGTACTAGTCGTCGTAAAGCAGAACAAGAAGCAGCTCAAAAAGCATTGGAGCAATTACAATGAGTGATATGACTTATAGCGGCTTTGTTGCTATCGTTGGTCGTCCTAACGTAGGTAAATCAACGTTACTAAACCGCATTCTGGGACAAAAGGTAAGTATTACCTCGCGTAAACCACAAACGACTCGTCACCGTATTCTAGGTATTGATACTGAAGATAATCGTCAAACTGTGTATGTTGATACTCCAGGCCTACACATTGATGAAAAACGTGCAATTAACCGTTTAATGAACCGTGCAGCAAGCAGCTCATTAAAAGATATTGATGTTGATGCGGTGGTTTTTGTTGTTGATGGTACCCGTTGGACCGAAGACGATGACATGGTATTGAACAAGCTGCGTGATATTAAATGCCCAATCTACTTGGCGGTTAATAAAACCGATGCGATCAAAGATAAAGCGGAAGAGTTAATGCCACACCTTCAGGTATTGGCGTCGAAGTTTAACTTCGCGGAAATTATTCCTATCTCTGCAACGAAAGGGACAAACGTAGAAATGCTACGTGGTATTTGTTCGAAGCAGTTACAAGAAGGTGATTTTTACTTCCCTGAAGATTATGTAACTGATCGTTCTTCACGTTTCATGGCGTCTGAAATTATTCGTGAAAAACTGATGCGTTTTACAGGCCAAGAATTACCTTACTCAACCACGGTTGAGATCGAGCAGTTTAAAGTCAGTGAAAATGGCACGTTCCATATTAATGCGTTAATTTTAGTTGAGCGAGATACTCAAAAACGTATGGTTATTGGTAACAAAGGCTCGAAGTTAAAAACTATTGGTACAGAAGCACGACGTGATATGGAAACTTTGTTTGATAATAAAGTATTTCTAGAATGTTGGGTGAAAGTGAAATCTGGTTGGGCTGATGATGAACGTGCACTTCGTAGCTTAGGTTACGGAGATGAAGTGTAAATAGCATTATTGCATGGACTTACAAAACGCTTTTGTACTGCACCGTCGACCTTTTAAGGAGTCGAGTTTACTTATCGACTTCTTTACCATTAACGATGGTAAAATTTCGTTAGTAGGACGAGCAGGGCGAGGGCGTAAGAACAGTCAAAGTGCAATTTTACAGCCGTTTACCTTACTTAATATCGCCTATGCCGGCAAAGGTGGATTAAAATCCATGCGCCAGGTCGAGGCGGTATCAAATTCATTACCCCTCTCAGGTCGGCATCTCTATGCTAGCTTTTATCTCAATGAATTACTCTATCGCTTACTGGCCAGTGAACAAGCGAACCCCGAACTATTCTCCCATTATCAAAATGCATTATTAGCGTTAGCTAAACAACAACCCCTTGAACCCTTATTGCGTGAATTTGAACTTAATTTAATGCAATGTTTAGGTAACATTGGTGCGTTAAGCTATTGTGCTGATACCATGGATGCAGTGCTCCCCGAGCGTATGTATAAATACGTACCACATGTTGGGATTGTGCCATCGATTTATAAAGTTGCAGTGGATAGCTCATTTTTAGGTAAAGATTTACTCGCCTTTGAGCAAAGACAATTTAACCAAGAGAATTCAGCGGCTGCAAAGCGCTTTTGTCGACAAATGTTGTTACCCTATTTGGGCAACAAGCCGCTGAAAAGCAGAGAACTATTTATTAATAAGGGAATTAAACGTGAATAAGATCTTTTTAGGTGTCAACATTGACCATATCGCAACCCTGCGTCAAGCTAGAGGTACTACTTACCCTGATCCTGTGCATGCAGCATCTGTCGCCGAATTAAATGGCGCAGACGGCATTACAGTGCATTTACGTGAAGATCGTCGTCATATTCAAGATCGTGATGTGCGAGTGCTAAAAGAAACCATTCAAACGCGTATGAATCTGGAAATGGCTGTGACTGCTGAAATGCTGGATATTGCGTGTGAGATCGAACCTGAGTTTGTTTGTTTAGTACCTGAAAAACGTGAAGAACTGACAACTGAAGGTGGTTTGGATGTACTTGGCCAACAAGACAAGATAACTCAAGCGGTTAAACGTTTAAGCGAAGCAGGTATTCTTGTATCGTTATTTATCGATGCTGATAAAGAGCAAATTGATGCGGCGGTTGCAACTGGCGCGCCGTACATTGAAGTGCACACCGGTGCTTATGCGGATGCAGAGTCTGAAGGCGAGCAACAAGCTGAATTGAAGAAGATCGCAGCTGGAGTGAGCTATGCGCATAACGCAGGATTGAAAGTAAATGCAGGTCACGGGTTGCATTACCATAACGTACAACCTATCGCGGCTATTCCTGAAATTTATGAATTGAATATCGGCCATGCAATTATTGCACGTGCGGCATTTGATGGTTTAGGTAAAGCGGTAAAAGACATGCAAATCATCATGCAAGAAGCGCGAAATAACCGCTAAGTTATTACCTCTTATACGTATGCAAAAAGGAGCCATTGGCTCCTTTTTATTGTGTGGTTGTTCGTAGATTTAGATTAGCGGTTAATTGGGTAAATAGGGCTGTGCTTCCTTAATCACTGTTTCAATGGCTTCTTGTAGTTCAAATATTTCGGGTTCAACATCTTCGATGTCTGCGCCCTTACGTAAACCACGCTCAATCTGATCGGCTAAATTCTGAATAGGTAATACCCCGCAACATGCTGCGCCACCGTGAAATTTATGAATGATTTTCTGAAATTCTGAGCGTGACAAACTTCGTGCTAAAGCTTGTTCAAGGTGCTCACTGATCTCTGGTAAGCTATTGATAAACATCTCTAGCATATCCACCGCAAGATCTTCTTTACCCATTGAACGTTGTAAGGTCAGTGGCCAATTTAAAATATGGTTTTGGACCGCACTGTTATCATGTGACGAACTGCCCCATTGCTGTAAGATACGCTTTAGAATAGACTCATCAATTGGTTTCGTTAAGTAATCATCCATACCTTTACTCAGTAGACGGTCACGTTCGCCACTCATGGCATGTGCGGTTACTGCAATAATCGGTGTTGATTGATTACGGCTGCCAGAACGAATTGATCTACAGGCGCTAATACCATCCATAATTGGCATTTGAATATCCATAAAGATAATATCAAAATCCATTTTATTGGCTTTGGCAACAGCTTCGGCACCGTTGCTACAGATTTCAATGCGAGTGACTGAATCTGTCAACATTGCACTAATAAGTTTTAGGTTCGCAGGATTATCATCGACCGCTAAAATTGACAGGTCAACTTTAGCTTTTGGTTTTTCAATCTTCAGCTGCGGGATTGGCTGTTCAGCTGGTTTTTCTAAATAGGCTAATGCATTCACAAGTTTACGGTGATTACATGGTTTTGTGAGGCAATGCCTTGCGCCAGTTTGAATGATTTCTTCTTGTAAACAAGGGTCTGAAGAGTTAATTAATACTACGACAGCCGCATTAATATCATGACACTGGCTCATCTTATTATACATAGGTGTTAGATTGTTTTCATCGTTCTGAGCTATAATCACGCAGTGGTAAGGTTGCTCGATATAATGTTGCCACTCGGCTTCGTTAGCACAATGTAAAACGTCCAGATCCCAACTATTCAGCAAGGATATTAACGAACGTGCGGAGTAATTATCTACTTCATAGAGCAAGACTTGTTTACCTTTAAAGCCACTGACTGGCAGCGGTTCAGATAATGAAGTCGAGGTCATATTAAATTTAAGCGAGAATTTAAAGTTAGAACCTTGGCCTAAGTCAGAATCAAGCGAGATCTCACCGCCCATAAATTCAACTAAGCGTTGGGTAATAACCAGACCGAGTCCGGTACCGCCATAACGACGTGAAATACTGGTATCGGCTTGGTTAAAGGCTTCAAAGAGTTGCGCTTGTTGTTGTTCTGAAATGCCAATGCCGGTATCGCGGATATTCGTTTGAATAGTGACGCTATTATGTGTGGATTCCAGTAATTCAATATGGATATCAATATTACCACTTTCGGTGAACTTGATGGCATTACCCAGTAAGTTGGTGATCACTTGCTGGAATCGGAATGGATCACCAATAATGCCATCAGGAACATTCTTATCAACATGTAGGGATAGCTCAAGGCCTTTATCATGCACTGTTGGTGCGAGTAATATGGCGGCTTCTTCAATCGTGTCGCGTAGATTGAATGGGATCTGCTCTAGGGTTAACTTACCCGCTTCAAGCTTAGAAAAGTCGAGAATGTCATTAATGATGCTAAGCAAGTTCTTGGCTGATTTCTCAATGGTCTGTAAGTAATCGGTTTGATTCGGACTTAGTGACGTTTTTAATAGCTGGCGAGAGAAGCCAATCACCCCGTTAAGCGGTGTTCTTAACTCATGACTCATATTTGCTAAGAATTCAGATTTCACTCGTGCGGCTGCTTGAGCACGTTTTTTTGCCATATCTAATTCAATATTTTGAATTTCAATCTGCTCTAAGGTTTCCCGTAAATCAGAGGTTGCTTGGTCAATATTTTGCTGCATTTCTTCGTGATAAGCCGAGAGTGACTTTGCCATCGAGTTAATACCATTCTTGAGCAGTGCTAGTTCACCCGTGTGTTCACCGATTACTCTGGCATCGAGTCGGCCTTCTCTGATTCGATCAACGACGGTGACCATGTCGGTAATGGGCTGGGTAACGTTTTTAACTAATCGCCAGGAGAAGATAAGCGCGGTAAAGAAGCCTAGTAATACAATAAATACCGAGACCGTGGTATCGCGGTATTGCAGTAATATCGCTTTGTCACGAATGAGCTGAATAGATAAATAACCGAGGACCTGTTCCGGGTTTTCTAAACTTAATGGGAAATTGGTATTGTCAATTTCGGCAATAATCGGAGAACGCAGAATGATGTAATCATCAAGTACTTCGACTTGGGTGATTTCCGGCAGTTTGTTGTTGTCGGGGTTTTTAAGCACGGAAAAATTACGGTGGTAATTACTGGTTACAAACAGTTTATTATTGTTATCAAAAATGGCGATACTTTTAATCGTCGGCGCAAACTTGCGGTGGGTTAAACCGAGTAGTTTTTTCAGTGATTCTCGGCTGTTTTGTAACATGCCGTACTCACTCGCGATGGCCAGTGGCTCAATGATATTAATGCCCTGTTCAATAAGTACTGTCTCTAGTTGCTGATAGCGGTTAAAGGTGAAATAGCTGGCTAATAATGTCCCGATCAAAACTGTCGGTAAAATCGTCAGTGCCATTACTTTGGCACGAAGTCCGTATTTAGTCATAAAGTCATCTTATTGGTATCTGGTTTAATGCCATCTACAGAAGTTATTTAAGTATAAAGCGGGAAAGCAGGTTAGAATAATACCCTAATGATGACATAGGCAATAGTTGTATATCAATATGGCGCAAATTTTTAAAGCAAAAAAAGTACATAAAACTCCGAGTAAAGCGGTCGAGATCACTATTGAAAAATTAGATCATCAAGGTTTAGGTTTGGGTCGCCTTGATGGCAAAGCGGTATTTGTTGCTGGTGGATTACCAGGTGAACGCGTATCAGTGAATATTATTGAACAAAAAAAGCAATACGCAAAAGCGATCTTAAGAAAAGTAATAACGCCATCTGAGCAACGAATCGAACCAGCATGCCCGCATTATGCAACGTGTGGCGGCTGTAGTTTACAAACATTAGATAGCCATGTTCAGGCTGATTATAAACAAACTGCATTATTTAGTTTATTACAGAACTTCAGTAAAAATGATGATATTGAATTTGCTGAGCCTATATTATCGCAGCCTTGGCAGTATCGTCGTACTGCACGTCTAAGTGTGATGTTTGATCGTAAAGCCAAGACATTGGTATTTGGCTTCCGTGAACGTAACAGTAAATCCCTAGTCGCAATTAATCAGTGTCCGGTATTAGTACCCGCCTTGTCAGCATTGATTCAACCTTTACGCCAATTACTTGCTACGCTTAATGTACGTCGTGATTTAGGCCATATTGAGTTGTTTGCAGTGGATTCTGGCATTATTTGCTTATTCCGAATTTTAAAACCATTGAAGGATAAAGATCAAGATTTACTGCAAGCCTTTGCTGGTGAACATCAGTTAAGTATTTACCTACAACCTGAGCCTGAATCGATACTTAAATTAACCCCTGATACGCCAGCCGCTTGGTATCAGCTTGCTGATGGTGAATTTAAATTAAGTTTTACGCCGGGTAATTTTATTCAAGTGAACCCTGTGGTGAATAACCAAATGGTGGCGCAAGCACTCGATTGGCTAGATTTAAGCCCTGAAGACAGAGTATTAGATCTGTTCTGTGGCGGTGGTAACTTTAGTTTACCAGTTGCGCGTTTATGTCATTCAGTCGTAGGTGTGGAAGGTGTTGATGAAATGGTGCGTCAGGCACAAGTCAATGCAATGGCGAACAATGTCGATAATGCGGAATTCTATCAAGCGGACTTATCGGCTGACTTCTCTAAGCTATCTTGGGCAAAAAATAGGTTTGATAAAGTATTATTAGATCCTGCTCGAGCGGGGGCGGCAGAAACAGTGCAATATTTACATAAACTAAAAGTGAATAAAATTGTCTATGTATCTTGCAATCCAGCAACATTAGCGCGAGACTCGAAGTTGTTGATGGAAAAGCATTATAAATTAACACGCCTTGGTATGATTGATATGTTTCCACAAACGGGACATGTTGAGTCAATGGCGTTATTTGAACGCGTTTAGCGCGTGTATTTTTTGGTTTAATCTTGTTAGGAATTAAGACATGGTTGCGGTACGTGATTCTCATTTGACCAACCCGGAAGACTTTGATGCGAAGACCTGGACGTCTTCGTTAGCACTCACCTCGACAGAGCAAGATGAATTATTTGAGTTATATTCTCAATTAGCATTAAAAGAAGCAGCTGAATCCTTAGAGGATGAAGCTGAAATTCATTTCCCGTTACTTGCTTACGGGGTGGAAATGGTTGAAATATTGATGACCATGGATATGGATATGGAGACCTTAAAGGTCGCTTTACTGTATCCATTTTTTGATGCCAAGTTATATGATAACGAACAAATTGACACCTTGTTTGGCTGCAAGTTATTACCCTTATTAGTCGCCGTTGTAGAGATGGATGCGATCCGTACGCTACAAGCAAAATCACAAAAGCCATCGGAAAGTCAGGTGGATAATCTACGCCGTATGTTAATGGCAATTGTGGATGATGTACGCGCGATTGTGATCAAATTAGCTGAACGTATTTGTCATCTTCGTCAGGTTAAAAATGAATCTGAAGAAGAGCGTGTACTAGCTGCAAAAGAAATTTCAGATATCTATGCGCCGCTTGCTAACCGTTTAGGTATTGGTCAGCTTAAGTGGGAATTAGAAGATCTATCATTCCGTTATTCGCATCCTGATACCTATAAAAAAATTGCCAAACTATTACTTGAACGGCGTATTGATCGCGAAGAGTTTATTGCTAACTTTGTCTCGCAAGTTAAAACGGGTGTTGAAGCTGCAGGCGGTAAAGTCGAAGTTTACGGACGTCCCAAGCATATCTACAGTATCTGGAAAAAGATGCAGAAGAAAAATTTGGATTTCACTGGTTTATATGACGTACGTGCAGTGCGTGTGATCGCGGCTGAATTACAGGATTGTTATGCTGCTTTAGGGGTTATTCATAATTTATTCCGTCCTATTCCCAGTGAATTTGATGACTATGTAGCAAATCCAAAAGCCAATGGTTATCAATCCATCCATACCGTTGTCGCGGTAGGGGATGAGAATAAAGCCGTTGAAGTACAGATCCGTACCAAGCAAATGCACGATGACGCAGAATTGGGTGTTGCTGCGCATTGGCGTTATAAAGAAGGTTCTGATAGCACCAAGAAAGGCAGTTACGAAGAGAAAATTGCTTGGCTACGTAAATTATTAGCATGGCAAGATGATATGGCTGAAAGCGGTAGCTTAGTTGATGAGTTACGCAGTCAGGTATTTGATGATCGTGTGTATGTGTTTACCCCAAAAGGTGATGTGGTTGATATGCCACAAGGTTCAACGCCGCTTGATTTTGCTTACTATGTACATAGTATGGTTGGTCATCGCTGTATTGGAGCCAAAATCAGTGGTCGTATTGTCCCGTTCACGTATGAACTACAGACTGGCGACCAGGTTGAAATTATCACCCAGAAAAATCCCAATCCAAGTCGTGATTGGTTATTACCGAATCTCGGTTATGTGAAATCTGCGCGCGCACGAGCCAAGATTAATACATACTTTAAGCGTCTTGATCGCGATAAGAATGTCGCCGCTGGTAAAGACATGTTAGAAGGTGAGTTGCATAAACTTAAACTCCAGCTGTCTGATGCGAGCTGTGCCTTCGAGCGTTTTAACTCTAATACGCTAGAAGATTTATTGGCCCAGGTTGGTAGTGGCGATGCGCGTCTTAACCAAGTAATTAACCATATTAAAGTACTGCTATTACAGCCTAGTGCGGAAGAAGAAGATAAGCTTGCGCTAGAGTTGGTTGACCAGCAAGTACAAAAATCACAAAACCAGCAGAAGAAAAAACGTAATAAAGATCATATTGTAGTGGAAGGGATGGGGAATTTGATGACCCATATTGCGAATTGTTGTCAGCCGATCCCTGGTGATGACATTGTCGGCTATATTACGCAAGGACGTGGTATCTCGATCCACCGTAATGGTTGTTTACAGTATGCTGATTTAAGTAATCGCCAACCAGAACGTATTATTGATGCGGTTTGGGGCGACGATTTTAGTGGCGGTTATCGTGTCACACTGGTGGTACATGCAACGGATCGTAGAGGTTTATTACGTGACTTAACGACTATCTTTGCTAATGATCGTATCCATGTCGTTGGTATGAATACTCGGACGGATACTAAGTTACAAACAGCGACGTTAGAGATTAATATCGAGCTTTATAATATTGATACTCTGAGCCATTTGACCAACCGTATGAGTCAGGTTAAAGGTGTGATTTACGCTAAGCGTTTAAGATAATTGATTACGTAAAATATGTATCTGTAATGTAGTGAACTATAAAGCCGGGATTGTGATTTCAATACCGGCTTTTATCTCAGAAATAATTTTACTTGTCGGTATGTCTACATCTGAAGTATTAGCGGTAGGTATTATAGCCAAGTCTTTTTCTTGTCATTTTGCATGTTATTTCCTTACTTACCAAATAAAACTCACACCAAAAACATACTTTAATCCACACGTTAGAAACTCCTATCACCTAATTACTTGATGTACATCGCATTCCCTTTATTTTTATCGAATACTCTTTCTAATTAGACAGAGTGTTCTGTTTATTTGCGGTAGCGTATGAAAAGCATGCTTTAAAGCTGTATAGAGTAATTGAATTTAAGGAAGAATTGCGATGAAATTAAGGAAATTTTCACTGCGCTTTACTGTCGGTACCATGTTTGTGCTTGCAACACTTATGACTGGATTTGTTGCGGTATCTTTGCAATACCATTTCAGCAAAAAAATGGCGATGGAACACACGTTGCAAAGTTTATCCAAGGCATCTTTCGATTTATCAGCATATATACAAAATTTAGAACGTGATGCCTCTAATACGGCACGCTTATTGGTTGCGATGAACCAGATGTTTGATATTCAATCTAATGAGATAGAGCTTAGTAATATTCTTGCCGAAATCATGATTGAAAATTCACTATTTTACAGTATCTATGTTGGCTCAGAGAATGATGATTTTTATCAATTGATTAACCTTGATTCTTCACCGATTGTACGAGAAAAGCTTGCTGCAAATCGGGATGATCGCTGGGTTGTTATCAAGATAACGGGTGATAGACAGAATCGAGTTCGTGGCACTTATTATTACGACAGTCACTTTGTATTACGAGACGTAAGCATTAGTGAGAGTAATTATTTTCCAACCGAAAGACCGTGGTATGTGGCTGCGAATACAGATTCGGTATTTAAAACCAAGCCCTACTTATTTCAACATTTAAAAATTACAGGTCAAACTTATTCACTCAAATTTAAAGACAAAAATAACCAAGATCAAAGTAGAATTCTGGGTATTGATATTGTGTTGTCTTCTATCGCAGATAAGTTGTCGAATAATTCATTCGATTTAAGTGATATTAGCGAAATTGAGTCTTATTTATACATAAAATCTGGCGAAGTTATCTCTTCAAGTCGTCAAGCCGCTAAGCGCATTGCCATCCCCAAATCTGATATGTTGGCGTTAACAGCGCAGCAGCGTAGCGTTATCAGCACAGCTGCGACAATAAAGATATCAAACCAAAATGACAGGGTGCCACTTGATTTTTCTTTATCCGGGAAGCCTCAAGGATATGCTATCGATATATTACTGTTGATTGAAGACATGACGGGGATTGATTTTGAGTTTATTAATGGCTTTTCTTGGTTCGAGTTAATTGACAAGTATAACAATGGCTCTTTAGATGGATTGCATTCATTACAGCAGAATCAGAGCAGTAGATATTCAGGTGTATATAGTGATCCTATTTATGATTTCAATTTTGCTTTGGTGACGCGTATGAGTAGTGCGGATGTTCATAATTATGCTGAATTGGCAGGACAGAAAGTTGCGATCTTATCGGGTTGGCCTATGACAGCTAAATTACGCCAAGATTTCCCTCACATTGAGTTGATTGAATTTGTGGATAGAAATGCAGCATTTAAATCTGTTTCGGAGGGGGACACTGACGCATTATTAGATGTTAAACCGGTACTCATTTCTGGATTATCGCAATATTTCTATAAAAATCTTAAGTTGCATGATGATATTATTGATCTAGTAGAACAATTTTCTTCAGCGTTTTACATCGTGCTTAAATCCGAGCATGAGGACCTGATTCCCATTATTAATGCTGCTATAGCTAATATTAGTGCTAACCAGCGAGCGGTACTTGCGAGTAAATGGCTTGGGAATAAAGTTATACACGACAATATTATGGTGCCCTATCAAGACCTAGTATCATTAACTGGAACACAAGGTAATCATGACCAAATTTTGGATCGTGTCATCGAAGATCAGGAAAAGTTAGTTTATATTAGTCCTGTTAAAGTTGGCGCCAATTCGGAAGAATTCTTCGCTGTAGTCATCCCGAAAAGAGTGATTTACCAGAAGGTAAATGAGCAGGTAAAAATAGCTATTTTTGTGACAGTTATTTTCATGTTATTGATGTTGCCTTTAGCTTGGTTGTTTGGTGCTCCGATTGTCAGACCAATTCGACAATTACGAATTGAAACGAGAAAAGTACAAGAGCGGCGCTATGATGAAGTGCAATTAGTGGATACGGCGATAAAAGAAGTCTGGGAATTATCTGAAGCTATGATGGATATGTCAAAAGACTTACAGCAATATGAAGCAGCACAAAAAGAATTCTTAGAAGCGTTTATTAAGCTTATTGCACAAGCCATTGATGATAAATCGAAATACACGGCTGGTCATTGTAATCGTGTGCCAGAGCTTGGCATAATGTTAGCAGAGGTTACTGAGCAATGTGATTCTGCGTTATTTAAAGATTTCAAATTTGCCAACGCGGATGAGAAACGTGAATTTAGAATTGCGGCTTGGCTACATGATTGTGGCAAGATCACGACACCTGAATATATTGTCGATAAGGGCACTAAATTAGAGGCAAATTACAACCGTATTCACGAAGTTAGAACGCGGTTTGAAGTGTTGTGGCGTGATGCTGAAATCTCCGCGCTCAAACAACAAATCGTATTACCAGAGCATAAGAGTACGATTGATGCTGCGCTTAAGGCCAAACAACAGAAGTTGACCGATGATTTTGCGTTTATTGCGGCATCGAATGTAGGCGGTGAGTTTATGAGTGATGATAAAGTTGCCCGCGTGAAGGTTTTATCAGAACAAACATGGTTACGTCATTTCGATGATAGTCTAGGACTGTCTTCGGCTGAAGAGCTGCTGAAAAAAGAATCGTTAAATACCCGTTTACCAGTGATTGAAAAATTGCTTTCAGATAAAGCTGATCATATTGTTGAGCGAGATCGTAAAGTGGAGTTTGACCCTAAGTTTGGTATTAAGATGGACGTACCAGAGCATCAGTATAACTTAGGAGAAGTCTATAATTTAACGATTAGTCGCGGCACGTTAACCGCGGAAGACAGGTATAAGATCAATGAACATATGATCAGTACAATTAAGATGTTAGACAACCTCCCCTTTCCGCCAGAATTAAGTCGTGTCCCGCGTTACGCTTCAACTCACCATGAAACATTAAAAGGCACGGGTTATCCGCGTAAACTGACTGCTGATGATCTTTCTATTCCAGAACGTATCTTAGTGATCGCTGATATCTTTGAAGCCCTGACCGCGTCTGACCGTCCTTATAAGAAAGCTAAACCAGTCAGTGTTGCAGTTGATATCATGTATAAGATGGCCTTGGATCAGCATTTAGATATTGAGTTGTTTAGATTATTTTTACAAAGTGGTACGCATATTAAATATGCGCAAAAATATTTGAAGTCTGAACAAATTGATGAGATTGATTTAAGTAAGTATCTGCAACCAGAACACTTAGATGAGGTTGATTTAAGTAAACAATTGACTGCTTAATAGCCATTATAACGTACTGTGGAGCATCATCAGATGATTCATCGTGCGTTATAAACCCTTCCTAGATCATTTAGTCACGCCTCTCCAAACGTAATGAATATCATTATATACTCACTGATAAATCATTTAGTCTCAGTTATGGTTCAATTTAAAGTAATGAGTCAGGATCTTGGGATTTCGCAGAAAAGTTGAATTAATAGGATTTATTTTGAAAGAAAAGTACACGGTTAATGATTTACGGCATATTGTTGAGAAGTTACGTAATCCAGATACAGGATGCCCTTGGAACTTGCAGCAAAGCTTTGCGTCGATAGCTAAGTTTACGTTGGAGGAAGCTTATGAAGTTGTTGATACTATTGAAAATAATGATTTGAAAGGTCTTGAGGGTGAAGTTGGTGATCTGCTTTACCACGTACTCTATTATAGCCAATTAGGACAGGAAGAGGCGTTATTCAGCTTTGATGACGTTATTCAACAGCTTGCTGAGAAATTAATCCAACGTCATCCACATATTTTTGGTGAAATAAAACTACAGTCTGAATCTGAAGTTATTGCCGCATGGCAAAAACAAAAATCGAAAGAGCGTTTTGAAAATCATAAAAAACCGGCTCAACACAGTGCATTAGACAATATACCCAATGTTTTTCCAGCACTGGTTAGAGCGGCTAAAATACAGCAAAGAGCTGCCGGTGTTAACTTTGATTTTGAACATTATAAACAAGCATTATCAAAGGTTTACGAGGAGGTTGACGAAGTTGTTGCAGAAGCGGATGCTGTGGCTATTGATCAGGCTAAGTTAGAAGAAGAATTAGGTGATTTATTGTTCTCTGTAGTGAACGTCACACGCCACCTAAAACACGATCCTGAGCAAGCACTTCGTAAGGCAAATGAAAAGTTTGAAAAAAGATTTAGACAGGTCGAAGTACTTGCATTACAGAATGGTAAGATACTAAGTGATTGTTCTGTAGGGGAAATGGAATCATTTTGGCAGAAAGTGAAATAAAATTACAACATATGATCTACCGCACAGTTATCGAAAAACGACAATGCTATACTTGTCAACATTGTGGGATGAGGGGGATTTGTTTATAATGTCGTCCCTTCTGGTATATATTCAATAATACACATTTAATCCCTAACAACTTCAGGTTATGTATGACAACTAAGTACGTTTTTGTTACTGGTGGGGTAGTATCCTCATTAGGTAAAGGTATTGCGGCAGCATCATTAGCAGCTATTTTAGAAGCGCGTGGCTTAAAAGTCACAATGATGAAACTAGACCCTTACATTAACATTGATCCGGGCACAATGAGCCCGATTCAACATGGTGAAGTATTCGTAACGGACGATGGTGCTGAGACTGATCTAGATTTAGGTCACTATGAGCGCTTTATTCGTACTCACATGACTAAACGTAATAACTTTACAACAGGTAAAGTGTATTCATCAGTGCTTGCTAAAGAGCGCCGTGGTGATTACTTAGGTGCAACGATTCAGGTTATCCCACACATTACGAATGAGATCAAAGAACGCGTAATCGCGGGCAGTGAAGGCTTTGATGTTGCAGTAGTAGAAGTGGGTGGTACGGTAGGTGATATCGAATCTCAACCTTTCCTAGAAGCATTACGCCAAATGGGCGTGCAACTAGGTCGTGACCACACAATGTTTATGCATTTAACATTAGTTCCTTATTTAGGTGCTGCTGGTGAAGTTAAAACAAAACCAACACAACACTCAGTGAAAGAGCTACGTTCAATTGGTATTCAGCCTGACATCCTAATTTGTCGTTCTGATCGTAATGTACCAGCGAACGAACGCGCTAAAATCTCGTTATTCTGTAACGTAGAAGAAAAAGCCGTTATTTCACTGAAAGATGTAGACAGTATTTACAAAATTCCTGCGCTATTAAAATCACAAGGTCTAGACGAGCTAATTGTTAACCGTTTCGGTTTAACAGCACCAGAAGCCGATCTAGCTGAGTGGGAACAGGTAATTTTCGAAGAAGCTAACCCAACTGAAGAAATTATTATCGGTATGGTTGGTAAATACATCGAACTACCAGACGCATACAAATCAGTAAATGAAGCACTTAAGCACGGTGGTTTGAAAAATCGTCTAAGCGTGAAAATTAAATATATTGATTCACAAGATCTTGAAGCGAAAGGCACTGATATTCTAAAAACTGTTGACGGTATCTTGGTACCAGGTGGTTTCGGTGAACGTGGTGTTGAAGGTAAAATTCTTGCAGCTCAATTTGCGCGTGAGAACAAGGTTCCTTACTTCGGTATCTGTTTAGGTATGCAAGTAGCGCTAATCGAATTCGCACGTAATGTTGCAGGTCTAGAAGGCGCACATTCAACAGAATTTAATCCAGAAACTAAGTTCCCTGTAGTTGGTTTAATTACAGAATGGATTGATGAATCAGGTAACGTTGAAGAACGTACTGGCGCATCAGATCTGGGTGGTACTATGCGTTTAGGTGCACAACTTTGCCACCTGAAAGCGGGTAGTAAAGTAAGAGAAATGTACGGTAGTGCGACGATTAAAGAACGTCATCGTCACCGTTATGAAGTTAACAACAACCTTCTTCCTAAAATCGAGAAAGCAGGCCTTAAAGTAACAGGTTTATCTGCAGATAAGAAATTAGTAGAGATTGTTGAGAATCCGAATCATCCTTGGTTTGTTGCTGCGCAATTCCACCCGGAATTCACGTCAACACCACGAGATGGTCACGCATTATTTGAAGGATTCATTAATGCTG
>Ga0209292_1003576_pt1 | contig 17001 bp, 18 predicted proteins | sample GOMGulsemesocosm_2_FD_184634 | JGI IMG/M metagenome (GOLD analysis project Ga0209292, IMG submission 184634) | Methane-oxidizing microbial communities from mesocosms in the Gulf of Mexico - GOM9C Gulf of Mexico (SPAdes) (version 2) | ecosystem: Environmental > Aquatic > Marine > Cold seeps... | reverse complement strand
ACCGTATTGGAAAAAAGAGCTTCTTTGTTAAGCATTGATTCTGTACATGGAGATTTCTTAGGAACTGTTCAAGTTGATGTAGAAAATAATGCCTTAATCATAAACGGAACAACTGTTTATATGATTTCTGCAAAACAACCAGAAGATATTGATTATACTACATATGGGATAAATGACGCGTTGATAATTGATAATACTGGAGCCTTTAGAGATAAGGAGGCGTTAAGTAGACATTTAACTCCAAAAGGAGCAAGTAAAGTTTTATTAACAGCGCCAGGTAAAGGAGTTCCAAACATTGTACATGGGGTAAACCACACAGAACATAATCCCGATGTCGTAGATATTTTCTCTGCAGCGTCTTGTACAACAAATGCAATCACACCGGTTTTAAAAGTATTGGAAGATAGTTTTGGAATTAAAAAAGGACACTTAGAAACGATTCATGCCTATACAAATGATCAAAATTTGGTTGATAATATGCATAGTAAGTACCGTAGAGGTAGAGCAGCGGCATTAAATATGGTCATTACAGAAACAGGGGCAGGTAAAGCAGTTGCAAAAGCATTACCAGCGTTAGAAGGGAAATTAACTTCAAATGCAATTCGTGTTCCTGTACCTAATGGTTCTTTGGCAATTTTAAGCTTGCAATTGCATTCTGATGTTACCGTTGATTCTGTAAATGCAATTATGAAGAAATATGCATTGGAAGGTAATTTAGTAGAGCAAATTAAATATTCGGTTGATAATGAATTGGTATCATCTGATATCATTGGTTGTGCAGCACCATCAATTTTTGATAGTAAAGCCACTATTACAGATGGAGATAGCTTGGTAATCTATGTTTGGTATGATAACGAATATGGATATTCGCACCAAGTAATGCGTTTGGCAAAACACATTGCAAAAGTGAGACGCTATACCTACTATTAGTAGTAACATACATATGTAAAAAGCCGAAACAACTGTTTCGGCTTTTTTGTTTTCTAGCTTATTGTTTTTTCGCTATTTTTAACCTTCCTAAAATTTATTAAAATGAAAACGTTCTTCATACTAATTTTTACGATTGCAATAACAACGACCACCATGGCACAAAAAGATGATTTTTACTACGAAATTCCACCTGCTCCAAAAGAGTATACAGCAACAACTGTTGCAAGTAGAATGGTTGATGGCTTGGGGTTTAGATATTATTGGGCAACCTATGAATTGACAGCAAAAGATTTGGCTTTTAAACCAAATAATGAAGCAAGAACAACATTAGAAACTATTGATCATATCTTGGGATTGTCTCAAGTGATTGTGAACTCCACATTAAAAGTTGCCAATGGAGCAAAACAGACAGAAATGACTTTTAAAGAAAAGAGAAATAAAACACTTGCAAACCTGCAAAAAGCAAGTGAAATTTTAAGAAAAGCAACAAGTCTTGAAGACTTTAAAATTGTTTTTGGAAAAACAGAGTTTCCATTTTGGAATCAAATAAACGGACCTATTTCTGATGCACTTTGGCATACAGGGCAAGTGGTTTCGTTTAGACGTTCTTCTGGAAACCCGTTTCCAAAAGGAGTAAGTGTGTTAAGAGGAACGAAAAAAGATTAATTTGAAAAGTAGCCATTGCTAAATGAGTACAATCCAACAACAAATACAATTGTTAAGAGAAGAACTTAACAAACACAATTACAATTATTACGTATTAGACAATGCAATAATTTCGGATTATGATTTTGACATCAAGTTGAAAGAGTTAGCGGAATTAGAAACAGAAAATCCAGCATATTTTGATGCAAATTCTCCAACGCAAAGAGTTGGTGGAGCAATCACCAAAAATTTTGATACAGTACCCCATAAAAACCGCATGTACTCATTAGATAATTCCTATTCTAAGGAAGATTTATTGGACTGGGAAAAGCGTATTCAGAAAATGTTGGGAACTGATAATATTGAATATACATGCGAGTTAAAATACGATGGCGCTTCTATCAACTTGACTTTTGAAAATGGAAAATTTATAAAAGCGGTGACTCGTGGAGATGGTTTTCAAGGAGATGATGTGACGACTAATATTAGAACCATCAAATCGATTCCATTACTGCCAAAAGGTGACTATGTAAATGATTTTGAAATGCGTGGTGAAATTATTTTGCCTTTAGCCGGTTTTCATAAAATGAATGAAGAACGTGTTGAAAATGGAGAGGAAGCGTACCGAAACCCAAGAAATACAGCAAGTGGTAGTTTAAAGTTACAAGATAGTGCCGAGGTTGCAAAACGACCATTGGATTGTTTGCTATATCAAGTGGTTACTGACCAGCGTAAGTATAAAACGCATTATGAGAGTTTAGAAAACGCTCGTAAAGTTGGATTTAAGGTTCCAAAAACTATTGAGTTAGCAACATCTATTGACAGCGTTTTTGACTTTGTAAATCGTTGGGATTCGAAAAGAAATGAATTGCCGTATGAAACGGATGGGGTTGTAATTAAAGTAAACAATTTACAGCAGCAAGAAGAACTCGGGTATACTGCAAAAGCACCACGCTGGGCAATAGCCTATAAGTTTAAAGCAGAGCAGGTTGCTACTGTGCTGCACGAAATAACCTATCAAGTTGGGCGTACAGGAGCGATAACTCCAGTTGCAAATTTAGAACCTGTACAATTGGCAGGAACTACCGTTAAGCGAGCATCGTTACACAATGCAGATCAGATAGAAAAATTAGATATTCGAATAAAGGATACTGTTTTTGTAGAAAAAGGGGGAGAAATTATTCCGAAAATTATTGCGGTAGATTTCACGAAAAGAGCAAGGAATTCTGAGCCAACAAGCTATGCGGCAAACTGCCCAGAATGTAATACTGAATTGGTGAGAACGGATGGGGATGCAAAGCATTACTGTCCAAATGAATTTGGTTGTGCTCCACAAATAACGGGAAGAATTCAGCATTACATCAGTAGAAAAGCGATGGATATTGATGGTTTGGGCGGAGAGACCGTTGATTTGCTACGCAAAGAAGGTTTGATTCAGAATTATGCTGATTTGTATGATTTACGGATAGAGCAAGTAATTCCATTAGAAAGAATGGCAGAAAAGTCAGCTCAAAATATGGTAGCTGGAATTGAGAAGTCAAAAGAGATTCCGTTTGAAAAAGTACTGTTTGCTTTGGGGATTCGTTTTGTTGGAGAAACAGTAGCTAAGAAATTAGCCAAGCATTTTAAATCGATAGATAATTTAATGGCTGCCGATTTTGAAACCTTAATTTCTGTAGATGAAATTGGAGATCGAATTGCGCAAAGTATCATTGATTTCTCAAATGACTTGGGAAATATCCAGCTCATTGATCGATTGAAAGCTACTGGGGTTCAATTGGAAGTTTCAGCAGAGAGTTTAGAAAATCAAACAGATAAATTACAAGGAAATATTTTTGTGGTTTCTGGAGTTTTTCATCAGTTAACTAGAAATGAATTAAAAAAAGCTATTGAAGATAATGGCGGAAAAGTAAGTAGTTCTATTTCGAAAAAAACAACTTATATTGTTGCTGGAGATAATATGGGGCCAAGTAAATTGGCAAAAGCTGAAACGCTTGGGCTTTCAATAATTTCAGAACAAGATTTTATAGATATGATTTCTTAATGAGTGTAACAATTTTCAAAGCGAGTAGTCTAAACCATAATAAGATCAACCATCTATGACTAAACAAACTAAAATTACAATAGCTACTGCTTTATTTTTTATCGCGGCTATTGCAGATGTATATGCAATTATTTCTAGTAATGAAATAGTAGAAATCTATGCGAAACCAATGTTGTTAACCTTGTTAGCTGTGGTGTATTTAGTTTCAGCTAACAAACCAATTTTTTGGTATGTATTGGGAATGTTTTTCTGCTTTGTTGGAGATGTTTTGCTAATGTTTAAAGGGGCAAACTTTTTTATGTATGGATTGGCAGCATTTTTAGTGGGCCATATTGTGTATATAAAAATTACCGTAAGTTTTTTACCAAAAGACTTAACGTTTAAGATGATTACATCTGCCTTTCCTTTTGTTATTTTATTTGGGGTTTTGATGTATTTTATTTACCCTAATTTAAATGAAATGCTACTTCCTGTTGTCGTTTATGGAGTCACAATTTCTACTTTTGGATCTGTAGCGTTCTTGAATTATAGAATCGAGAAATCTACTGAGAACTTATGGTTGTTTATAGGCGCGATTCTTTTTATTCTATCGGATAGTTTAATCGCGATAAACAAGTTTTATGAGCCGAATGACTTGTATGGTGTAAGTATTATGATAACGTATATTTTGGCGCAATTTCTCATCTGTAAAGCAATGATTATGAAATCTAATGTTATAAAATAAAGAAGATGGTTTCTTGCACAAAAACCGTCTAACGCGTGATAACAAATTCAAAACGTACATTTATTTTTTTCCTATAAAAGGAATTTCTTCCTTATGTAGGAATACTAATGTCGCTCCAGCTAAAAACGTAATCGCTGAACCAGCGAATAACATGCCACCATCATTATTATGTACAATTCCTAAAATGGTGATGTGAGACAGCATCGCGCCACCCATTAATCCAACGGTTAGCAATGCTCCTAACCCTGTTTTTTTTGGTGTAAACAAGAGAATTGCAGCAATAAGTTCTAAAATTCCGGTTCCAATTCTTAACAGTGCTTCATTTTCTCCAGCTAATATTGTGAATAATTCAATACTTTGTTGAGCGCCAGAGAATTTAAAAAATAAGGTTTGCAACATGATTACCGCAGCAATCAATTTTAAAAAAATAGGAAGATATTTTTTCATTTTCTAAATTGGTTTGCAGTTTTAGACGATGGTTTTTTTCGCGCCTTACACTAAGATGCTTTTTCCTTTTGTAGTACTATTATTTTTTTCGTCAAAATAGAAATCTATTCGCCCTAAATTTAACCCATAACAACCTACTTGGTTTACCAACACTTTTTGATTGTCGCTATTTTTAACAATAGTGGGTTTTGGCAAAAAGGTATGTGTGTGTCCTCCGATAATTAAGTCAATATTTTTTGTCGCTTTGGCCAGGTTTAAATCCGACATGTTTTTTGGATTTCTTTGGTTATAATATCCTAAATGAGATAAGCAAATAACTAAATCACAATTTTCATCCTCTTTTAAAATTCTACTCATGTCTTGAGAGATTTCTATCGGATCTAAGTACTTTGTTTCTTTATACATTTTTGGATGCACTAAGCCTTTTAGCTTTATACCAAGCCCAAAAACTCCAATTTTTATTCCGTCTTTTATGAAAATTTGATATGGTTTTACATGGGTGTCTAAAATGGTATTTTTAAAGTCGTAATTGGCAGAAACAAAATTAAATTTCGCATGTGGTAATTGTTTGTAAAACCCCTCAATAGAATTGTCAAAATCATGATTTCCTAAAGTTGCTAAATCGTATTTTAGCATGCTCATTAATTTAAATTCCAATTCTCCTCCGAAATAATTGAAATATGGGGTTCCTTGAAAAATATCTCCAGCATCTAAAAGTAAGGTATTAGGGTTTTCATTTCTGATGCTTTCTACTAAGGTAGCCCTTCTTGCAACGCCGCCTTTATTTGCATATTTGTAATGAGAAGCTTCAAAAGGTTCTAAATGGCTATGTGTGTCATTGGTATGTAAAATGGTAATATGTTTCTTCTTTTTTGTCGTAAAAGAAGGTATGGTTAGCCCTCCAATTGCAGTTAAAGAAGCTGCGGCAGTTGATTGCTGTAAAAATTTTCTTCTATCCATGTTACTTTCTTTTAAAACGTTTGTCTAGGTTACTCTTTAAGGTGTCTACACTCTTAAAATAGTCAACAATTGCATCCCGCATTTTATATTCTAAGCTAACGCGTTGGATTGGGTTTTTAAAAAAGGTCATGTTGTCGCCACCGCTTTGTAAATAATCAGAAGTCAACACAAAATAGCTCCTGTTGGTGTCAAACTTTTTATTGTTTATATATAGTTCGTACCCTTTTTTGGTAATTGTTAAGGCGATGTTTTTTGATAATGGATGTGCGGTGTTACTTTTTATTAAATAGGCAATTAACGCTTCTACTTTTTGACCGCTTAACTCAACAACTACTAGGATGTTTTCAAAAGGCATCAACTCGAAAGCATTTTTATTGCTTACATTTCCTGCTGGGATTCCAGCTCGTATACCACCGAAATTAAACATAGAAAAATCAATATTTTTACCTGTTTGTTTTTTAAAAATAGGAGTCGCTCTTTTAAATGTTAAATCAGCTAATAAATTACCCAAGCTACTTTCTAGCTCCCCGTCGGTTCTTGTTAAATCTTTTGGTGCGTAAGAGAGTACTGTATTGATTTCTGCAATCATCTTCTCTTTATAAGGAGCAATGGTTTTTGCGATGGTATTTACTGAAGTTACTGTTGCATCTATAGCAATGGTTTTAGCAGTTATCTTGGTAACATTATAGCTGTCCTCTTTACAGGAAAAGAGTAAGATGCCGATGCAAAAAAGTAAAACAATTTTTTTAAATGTTGTAAACATTTTTTTTAGTTAAATTTGTGAAGAACGAATATACAATTTTACAGAGCAGATCATTATGCTATTAGGAAAACTTAAAGAACAATCTTTATATAAAAACTTTCAAAAAAAGTTACATAAGATTCCTGATGCGCGAACGCCAATGTCTAAAGAGATTCATTCTGTAGCAATTATAACAACAAATAAGCTCTCTATTGAGTTGGATATTGTAAAGGAAATAAAAAGTAATTTTAAATCTGTAAGAAACGTTCATATCTACGCTTTTAGAAAGTTTAAAAAATCAGATTCAATCACCTATAAACATTTTACAGAAAAAGATTTTGATTGGAGTGGGCAAGTAAAAGATCCAAGCTTAGAGAGTTTTTTGGAAAACCCATTTGATTTATTAATAGGGTATTTTAATGAGAAAAACCTGTATTTAGAGTTTGCGGCTTTAAAGTCTAGCGCAGCTTTTAAAATAGGTTTCGCAAAAGTGAATGATAAATTATACGATTTAGTAGTGAATGAGCAACCTGATAATATTGACAGTTTTATTGAAGTGATGAAAAAATACTTAAAGTTACTCCATAAAATATAACATCTGGTTTAAAATATAACAGTTCAGTTTATTTAGTTGTAAATTGTTTTTAGCGCAATTTTAACTCTAGTATAATGGTTAATACACTTAAGAAAGCTATAAATTTGTACACATAAAATTAAAAAGAAGAACAATGCAGAAATTTGTCGGTACCGGAGTTGCGCTAGTAACACCATTCAAATCAGATAAAACAGTTGATTTTGAGGCATTAATGAGATTGGTTGAGTTTAATATTGATAATGGCATAGATTATTTAGTTATTAATGGAACAACTGGAGAAAGTGCAACAATCACCAAAGAAGAAAGAAAAGAAATTATTGAGGTTATCGCTAAAGTGAACAACAAAAGAGTGCCGTTGGTTTTAGGAATAGGAGGAAATAATACGGCAGCAGTAGTACTTGAAATACAAACGGCAGATTTAAAAGAAATAGATGCGATACTATCTGTAGCTCCGTACTATAGTAAGCCAACCCAAGAAGGGTTTTATCAGCATTTTAAGGCGATTTCTTTGGCAAGTCCAAAGCCAATTATTTTATACAATGTTCCAGGTAGAACAGCAAAAAATATGGAGCCTTCAACAACAATTCGTTTGGCAACTGATTTTGAAAATGTAATTGCAGTTAAAGAAGCAGGCAACAATGTGCAGCAATATTTAGAATTGATAAAAAATAAACCAGCAGATTTCTTAATTATTTCTGGTGACGACGACTTGGCATTAACGGTAACATTGGCTGGAGCATCTGGCGTAATTTCAGTTATTGGTCAAGCATTTCCTAAAGAGTTTTCTTCTTTAATTAACTTAGGTTTGCAAGGGGAAGCTCAAGAAGCATACCAACAACATTTTAAATTAATGGACGGCATAGATTTAATCTTTGCAGAAAATAATCCAGCTGGAATAAAAGCTGTTTTACAGCAACTTAATATAACTTCAGATGAGGTTCGTTTACCTTTAGTGAAAGCTTCTGAGGAATTACAAAAAGAAATCACTAATTTTGTAAACAAATTTTAATTAAAAAGAGATGTTGTCAAAAAAGATAGAAGAAGCCTTAAATAAGCAAGTAACAATAGAAGCCGAATCATCACAAGTCTATTTAGCGATGGCATCTTATGCAGAAAACCTAGGTTTTGAAGGAGTTTCACAATTTATGTATGCGCATTCTGATGAAGAAAGAGAACACATGCTAAAGTTGATTAAATTTATTAATGAACGAGGTGGACACGCAAAAGTGTCTGAGCTTTCGGCGCCACCAACAGAATTTGGATCCTTTAAAGACATGTTTCAAAATTTATTTAATCATGAAGTAATGGTTTCTAAAACGATTAATGATTTGGTAGATGTTTCATTGCAAGAAAAAGATTATGCAACGCATAATTTTTTACAATGGTATGTTTCAGAGCAAATTGAAGAAGAAGCATTGGCTAGAAATATTTTAGATAAAATCAATTTAATAGGGGATGATAAAAGTGGCTTTTATTTGTTTGATAATGATATCAAACAATTAATTACGAGCCCTGCGCCACCACAAGTTTAAGATTAACAAACTTTTAGTAAAACTATAAGAATCATTTAAGGGTTTTTATGGTTTCTTGCGCTTAACAATTTTACCGTGTTAAAATCGTTTTAATAATCCATAATTAATCACTATTTTTGCCAAATGTTTAAAATGAAAAATTTAATATATATTGCTGTTGTAGGATTACTTTTTGCTTCTTGTGGTGAGTATCAAAAAGTATTGAATAAAGGAACCGTAGAAGAACAATACGCTATGGCCACAAAACAATACGAAGCAAAGAAGTATAATAAAGCCTTAGGTTTATTCGAAAAAATCACCAATGCTTATAGAGGGAAGCCTCAATTGGAGAGAATTCAGTACATGATTGCTCAATCTAATTTTAATACAAAAAACTATGATTTAGCGGGCTATTATTTTAATAGGTTTACACAGAACTACCCAAAGAGTTCTAAAAAAGAAGAAGCGGCGTATTTATCAGCATATAGCTATATGTTGGCTTCTCCGGTATTTAGTTTAGATCCTACCGATACAAATAAAGCTTTAAATGCTTTTCAAAGTTTTATTGATGCATACCCAGATTCTAAAAGAATGCCAGATGCAAATAAATATTACAAAGAGATTCGCTATAAATTACAAAAGAAAGCATTTGAGATCGCAAAGGTGTATTATACAACAGCAGATTATGATCCTTCAAGAAATTATACAGCAGCGATACAGGCGTTTGATAATTTATTAGAAGATTATTTAGGGTCAGAATTTAAAGAAGAAGCGTTGTATTATAGGCTTAAAGCGTCACATGATTTAGCATTAAGGAGTTCTGTAAGAAGGCAACCAGTTCGTATAAAAGATGCTATAAAAGCATACGAAAAGTTAAAAAGAAATTTCCCGAAGACAAAATATTTAGTAGATTCAAATAAAATGTTGGCTACTTTAGAGGAACAACAAAAACAATTAATAAAAAGTTAATGATGATGGATTATAAAGAGACAAAAGCACCCGTATCTACAATTACTTATGATAAAGATTCTATTGAAGCTCCAACTAAAAATATTTATGAGGCTATAAATATTATTGCAAAAAGAGCAACACAAATCAATGGAGATTTAAAAAAGGAATTGTTAGATAAGTTAGATGAGTTTGCTACTTACAATGACAGCTTAGAAGAGGTTTTTGAAAATAAAGAGCAAATTGAAGTTTCTAAATTCTATGAGAAATTACCAAAGGCTACTGCTATTGCTGTAGAAGAATGGTTAGCTGGTAAAATTTACCATAGAACTCCAGAGAAAGAATAATGTCTATTCTAGGCGGTAAAAAAGTTTTATTAGCAATCTCTGCTGGTATTGCCGCTTACAAAACGGCCAGTTTGGTTCGTTTATTTATAAAATCAGGCGCAGAAGTTAAAGTAATCATGACTCCTGCGTCGAAAGATTTTATCACGCCACTTACACTTTCCACACTTTCTAAAAATCCTGTTTCATCTACCTTTTATGATAAAGAGGATGAAAATGAGTTGTGGAACAATCATGTTGATTTGGGCCTATGGGCAGATGTGATGTTGGTTGCTCCCGCAACGGCAAATACCCTATCCAAAATGGCAAATGGTACCTGCGATAATTTATTGTTAGCAACCTATTTGTCAGCCAAATGCCCAGTATATTTTGCTCCCGCAATGGATTTGGACATGTACCAACATCCATCAACAAAAACATCCTTAGAGAAATTACAAGGCTTTGGAAATCTTTTAATTCCTGCTACTAGCGGTGAATTAGCAAGCGGATTAGTTGGAGAAGGAAGAATGGCAGAACCTGAAGATATTGTTTCATTTATAGAAAAAGATATTCATTCAAAGCTACCGTTAAAAGGAAAGAAAGTGTTGATTACTGCTGGTCCAACCTATGAAGCAATAGATCCTGTTCGTTTTATAGGAAATCATTCTTCTGGTAAAATGGGGTTCGAAATAGCAAAAACTGCAGCAAACTTAGGAGCGGAAGTTGTATTAATTTCCGGTCCATCAAGTCAACCAATTCAACATTCATTTATAAACAGAATAGATGTGACTTCGGCCGAAGAAATGTACCAGGCTGCACATCAGTATTATAAGGAATCAGATATTGCCATACTTTCAGCGGCTGTGGCTGATTATAAACCAAAAAAGAGTGCTACTCAGAAAATAAAGAAGACAACATCAACGTTAGAGATAACATTGGAACCTACCAAAGATATTTTGGCCTCCTTAGGAGCTCTAAAAAAAGAACAATTTTTAGTAGGTTTTGCATTGGAAACGAATAACGAAGTTGAAAATGCAACAAATAAATTAAAACGCAAAAACTTAGACCTGATAGTCTTAAACTCATTACAGGATAAAGGTGCTGGTTTTGCAACGAATACTAATAAGATAACTGTTATTGATGCCAATATGAATCAAATTCCGTTTGATTTAAAATCAAAATCAGAAGTAGCAGTAGATATATTGAACGAGATATTAAAAAGAATTGATGCGTAAATTTATTCAATTATTGATAGTTTTTGGTTGTACACTTTCATTAAGTGCGCAAGAATTGAATGGGTTAGTAACGGTTAATTCAGATCAAATATCGGGTTCTAATAAACAAGTGTATACCACATTGCAAACTTCATTAACGGAGTTTATCAATCAAACGCAATGGACAAATAAAAACTACAAACCTCAAGAGAAAATTAATTGTGCATTTACAATTACAATCGGTAAACAAGCGAGTTCAAATCGTTTTGAAGCAAGTATTCAGGTACAAGCAGGAAGGCCCGTTTATGGGTCTTCATATACCACACCCATCGTAAATATTAACGATACCAATTTTAATTTTAAATACGATGAGTTTCAGCCATTAAATTATAATGAGTCGAATTTTGAATCGAATTTAATTTCTACTATTGTCTATTATGTATATGTAATTTTAGGGGTTGATGCCGATACTTTTAAATTAAATGGTGGTGATACTCACTATAAGAAAGCAAAAGATGTGATGCTTTTAGCCCAGCAAAGTGGTGGTTTGGGATGGGATGACCAAATAGGGAAACAGAATAGGTTCTCTTTAATAGACAATTTAACTTCCCCAAAACTTAGAGGCTTTAAAAATGTCCTGTATTCATACCATAGACAAGGTATGGATGAGTTTTTTAGAGATAAAAACAAAGCGAAAAGCAATATTTCAAATGCTGTGTTGCAGCTAGAGAATCTACAGAACAAAGTAATTGGTAATTTTATCATCCGCTTTTTCTTTGATTCTAAGGCAGATGAAATTGCAACCGTTTTTTCTGATGGACCAAGAGCTGGAAATACCACAAGATTGAAAACAGTATTGCAAAGAATTTCTCCAACAAATAACGATAAGTGGCAAAAAATTAAGTAGCTATGCTCGGTTTGATTTGGGTTTGTTGACCTCAACAGGCCTATTCATTCAAAGTAAAGTTAAAGTGATTTGTGGCTTGTTATTTATCTGATCCCAACAAGTAACTTTCTGTAACCTCTAGTACAACAGCTAAGTCTATTAAGATGCCTACTTTTAAAGCTGTTTTCCCACATTCTATTTTGTGATAAGAGATTTGACTCATATGCAATCGTTTTCCAACATATTCTTGGGAGTATCCTTTTAACATCCGAACTTGTAAAATTCTTTCTCTGATTTTTTCAATACGTCCCATAGCAATTTTTTTAATCTTGTTCTGGGGCCTATTGATGTATAAAGATAAAGCATATTATTTCGTGAAACAAGTGAGCGTGACTGTTTCGTTATACTCATTAGTTATAATTTATAACTTTTTAGCTATTGACAACAGGTGCTTTTGATTTTACCTTTACGCTTAGTTTTTATTTGTTAGCCTATAACAATTAATTCCTTTATAAGCGTATTGATTTTTTTCTCATTAACGATTGTGTTGAATAGGATTGGAGATAAAATAATTATCAGTTGGTCTATAAAAAATGGTCAAAACACACGAATAAAAAAGAAGCTAAATCCTATGAAAAAAATACCTAAAAAAGGTTAATCAGTGTTCAAAATGACTGATTGGTGCTTGTTTGTTAAGTCTGTATAGTTTTTGATTTTTGTTAGTAAACACCTGCTCATTAGTAACCGATAAGTGCAAAAAATTACCTAATTTTATCTTTTAAAATTTGTCAACGTGCTTACATCACTTTCCATACAGAATTACGCGTTAATAGATCAATTATCTATTGATTTTACCAAAGGATTATCTATCATTACTGGAGAAACTGGTGCTGGTAAATCTATTTTATTAGGCGCTTTAGGATTGGTGTTGGGAAATAGAGCAGATACAAATTCCTTAAAAGATACCTCAAGAAAATGTGTGGTAGAAGCACAGTTGGGTATTTCTAATTACAATTTAAATTCTTTTTTTGATTCAGTAGATTTAGATTATGAAGCAGAAACCATCATAAGAAGAGAGATTTTACCTTCTGGGAAGTCGCGCGCTTTTGTAAATGATACCCCAGTGACCTTGGCGGTTTTAAATCAATTGAAATCGAAGTTGATTGATGTGCATTCGCAGCATCAAACCATGCAGTTGTCTGATTCGGGTTTTCAGTTTTCTATATTAGATGCCTTGGGGAAGAACGATCAAAAGATTGCTTCGTATCAAAGAGGATTGAAACAGTTGACTATTTTTAGAAAAGAAATGGAAGTCTTGCAAACCAAACAACGTGAAGCAAACCAGCAATACGATTACAACCTGCATTTATACAATGAACTGGTTGAAGCAAAACTTAAAGATGATGAACAAAGCGATTTAGAAGAACGCATTGAGAAACTAAACAATATAGAAGATATTCAATTGAATTTGTCTGAAGCAGTTCATGTATCCACCACAGATGATGTCGGTTTACAGTCATCATTAAACAGATTAGAAAATAAATTACAAAATATAGCGCCGTTTTCGAAAGAATATGAAGCCCTTTCAAACAGGGTTACAAGTGTTAAGATAGAGTTTGATGATATCGTATCGGAATTAGAGAACGCGGCTGAAACTGTAGATTCGAATCCGAACGAATTGGAAGAACTGAATGATCGTTTGCAATTGATTTACAATTTGCAAAAAAAGCATTACGTAAACACAATTCCAGAACTAATAACAATCCAAAGAGATTTAGAAGAAAAAGTTGGACAAGTAGAAAATGCTGAAGAAATTATCAATCAGAAACAAGCTCAGATAGATGTTGTTGCTAAAAAATTAGATGAAGTTGCTGCTCTAATTTCGAAATCGAGAGCGAAGGTAATTCCGAAGTTGCAAAAGCAATTAGCCTATTTATTATCAGAATTGGGAATGCCAAATGCACGTTTTTCGATAACAATTAACCCTACAGAGAAGTACTTTACAACCGGAAAGGATGCTTTAGAATTCTTGTTTTCTGCAAATAAAGGAGGTAGTTTTGGGGAGCTAAAAAAAGTAGCTTCAGGTGGAGAATTGTCTCGGATTATGCTATCTGTGAAAAAAGTATTGTCGGAAAACACACAACTACCAACTATTTTATTTGATGAAATAGATACCGGAGTTTCTGGGGAAGTTTCAAATAAGATAGCCGCAATAATGCAGCAAATGTCGCAAAATATGCAGGTAATTACCATTACTCATTTACCCCAAATTGCAGCAAAAGGGAATCAACATTACAAAGTGTATAAAGAAGAAGTGAATGGAGTTACCACAACCAACTTAAAACAATTATCAGAAGACGAACGCATCGTGGAAATTGCAGAAATGTTAAGTGGAAAGAATATTTCTGACTCAGCAATTACCCATGCAAAAGAATTGTTGAATTAATTTCTTATAAACGAAGAACAGTAAATAACGAAAAGTCATTTCAAACGAAAGTGAGAAATCTAAATACTTAAAAAAAAGATATTGGATATTCCTTGAGAATACCCAATAGTTAAAACGAAAGAACCATGTACAATTTATTAAAAGGGAAAAAAGGAATTATTTTTGGAGCTTTAAACGAGCATTCTATTGCTTGGAAAGTAGCGGAAAGAGCCCATGAAGAAGGAGCAACGTTTGTATTAACAAATGCGCCAATTGCCATGAGAATGGGAGAATTAAATACCTTGGCAGAAAAAACAGGTTCTCAAATTATTCCTGCTGATGCCACTTCTATGGAAGATTTAACCAACTTGGTTGAAAAATCAATGGAGATCTTAGGTGGTAAAATAGATTTCGTTTTGCATTCAATCGGGATGTCTGTCAATGTGCGTAAAGGACGGCATTATACAGATTCTAAATACGAGTTTACTACTAAAGGTTGGGATGTTTCTGCAGTGTCATTTCATAAAGTAATGAATGTATTGTATAATAAAAAGGGAATGAATGAGTGGGGAAGTATTGTTGCGTTGACCTATATGGCTTCACAACGTGTGTTTCCAGATTATAATGATATGGCAGATAATAAAGCCTATTTAGAGAGCATTGCCCGTAGTTTCGGATATTTCTTTGGACGTGATCAAAAAGTACGTGTAAACACCATTTCTCAGTCTCCAACACCAACAACAGCTGGTAGTGGGGTAAAAGGATTTGATGGATTTATTAAATACGCCGATGAAATGTCTCCGTTAGGAAATGCAACGGCAGCAGACTGTGCAGATTATACCATCTCCATGTTTTCTGATTTAACAAAAAAAGTAACCTTACAAAACTTATTTCACGATGGAGGATTCTCTAATGTTGGCGTAAGTGATAAAGTAATGGATGCATTTACAGAAGACTAAAAAATAACTTTTATACATCAAAATGCAAACCGTATTGGTTTGCATTTTTTATGCCTTTTTAATGAATAAGATAGCAATAATAGAAAACGAAATAGCTGCGTTAAGAAATGAACTAACGAATCATAAATTATATAATTCCTTAGAGAAAATAAACGATATTCAGTTGTTTATGGAGTCTCACGTATTTGCTGTGTGGGATTTTATGTCACTTTTAAAAGCATTGCAGCAAAAATTGACCTGTGTTATTTTGCCATGGATGCCTAGTGAAAATCCCATTTTAGCTCGATTTATAAATGAAATTGTACATGGAGAAGAAAGTGATGTTAATGAACTAGGAGAACCAAAAAGTCATTTTGAAATGTACTTAGAAGCAATGGATCAAATTGGTGCAAACACGAATGGAATTTCTAATTTTATTGCTGAGATAAAATCAGGAAAATCAATAGATGTGGCACTTGATTTGATGGAGATTCCAAAAGAAGTTATAGAGTTTGTGAAATTCACGTTTCAGGTTATTGAAACCAATAAAACCCATGTTATTGCTTCTTGTTTTACCTTTGGTAGAGAAGATTTAATTCCGGATATGTTTTTAGAAATAGTGAAAAAATCAGAAAAGGAAGAAAATAAGAAATACGATAAACTAAGCTATTATTTAAAGAGGCATATAGAATTGGATGGTGATGAACATGGTCCTTTGTCTTTAAAAATGATTCAAGAATTATGTGGTACTGATCAACAAAAATGGCAGGAGGTATTGTATTATGCCAAAGAATCATTGCAAAAAAGAATTGAACTGTGGAATGGAATTGACGCGCAGATACAGACTGAAGTCTTCGTGTAAAATTGGATATGTAAAATGCAAATCGCTTGGATTTACATTTTTTGTTTACATTAGCAAAAATCAAATTCATGTTAGGATTAAGAACTACTATTTATAAAGTATCAGATTTACAAAAGGCTACAGATTGGTATGCAGGTGTTTTTGAAACGAAACCTTATTTTGTAGAACCTTTTTATGTTGGATTTAATATCAAAGGATTCGAATTAGGATTGTTACCAGAAGACGGAGTTGCCGCCAAATCAGATAATGTACTCAGTTATTGGGGTGTTGAAAAAATTGATGAAGTGTATCAACGATTTTTAGATGCTGGAGCTATTGCTCATGAAAAACCAACCAATGTTGGCGGAGAAATTATGGTTGCTTCTGTAAAAGATCCATGGCAAAATGTTATCGGAATTATTTACAATCCAGAATTTAAAATCCCATCATAAATTGACGTTAAAATTCTCCATAATTGTTCCTGTTTATAACCGTCCCAAAGAAATTGATGAGTTATTAGAAAGTCTAACAAAACAAGGTTTTTCTGATGATTTCGAGGTACTGATTATTGATGATGGGTCAACAGAGAAGAGTGAACGTATTGTTGAGAAATACAAACCTCAACTCGATGTAAAATATTATTTTAAAGAAAACACTGGGGCAGGAGCAAGCAGAAACTTTGGAATGCAACAGGCAACCGGAAACTACTTTATCATTCTAGATTCGGATGTACTCGTTCCTAAACAGTATTTATCAGAAGTATCTAAAGCATTAAACAAAAAATTTACAGATGCATTTGGAGGCCCAGATGCTGCCCATGAAGGTTTT
>Ga0209292_1003564_pt1 | contig 17019 bp, 14 predicted proteins | sample GOMGulsemesocosm_2_FD_184634 | JGI IMG/M metagenome (GOLD analysis project Ga0209292, IMG submission 184634) | Methane-oxidizing microbial communities from mesocosms in the Gulf of Mexico - GOM9C Gulf of Mexico (SPAdes) (version 2) | ecosystem: Environmental > Aquatic > Marine > Cold seeps... | reverse complement strand
ATGTATTTTATGACGTTGTTATGCGATATTTTTTCAATGACGTAAGTATTGGCATGCAAGAGCTGGAGTGGCATTTATTTGCAGCCATGTTTATGTTTGGTATTGGCTACACTTTAAAAGAAGATGGTCATGTTAGAGTTGATGTTTTTTACGATCGTTTTTCAGTAAAAACACAATCTATTATTAACATTATTGGCTCGTTGCTGTTTGCTTTACCTTTTACGGTGTTAATTATCTATTTTAGTATTGATTACGCGTACGAAGCCTATGAGATGGGTGAAAAAAGTGCAGATCCAGGGGGGTTATCTCATCGTTGGATCATTCGCTCGGTAATTCCTGTTTCTAGTGTGTACCTTGTTGCCTGTATTTTACATGTTGTGCTGGAACAAATTAACAACTTCTCTCATGGTAAAAAACAAGAGGGGAGCAGCGTATGACAGGGTTAATCTTATTTGTAGTTGCTTTGCTTTGTTTATTCTTTGGTTACTCTGTTGCGTTTACCTTTGCTGGTGTGTCTGTACTGGTAGGTGTTATTGCATTAGGTAGCGATTTATTTTCCTTTATGCCATATCGTATTATGAGTGTCATGGAGAACACCACACTCATGGCTATTCCTATGTTTGTTTTTATGGGTATTGTGTTACAAAAAACAGGTCTTGCTGAACGCTTGTTAGAGTCTGGAGCAAAGCTATTTGGTAGTGTTGCGGGTGGTGTTGCTATATCAACAATTATTGTTGGATCTTTGCTTGCCGCATCAACGGGTGTTGTTGGGGCGAGCGTTGTTGCAATGGGCGTTATTTCGTTACCAGTAATGCTTAAAAATAACTATCATCAACCTACAGCGGCTGGCGTTATTTGTGCGTCAGGTACGTTAGGACAAATTATTCCACCGTCAATTATTTTAATTATTTTGGGCGATGTAATGGGCGTACCCGTTGGAGATTTATTTAGAGCAGCAATCATTCCCGGCGCATTACTGATTATTGCTTATACGGTTTACATTATTGTTTTAGGAAAAATAAAACCTGAATTTTGTCCGCCAATGGAAGTTAACGAAAGCAAACGTGAATTAATGGTACAAGCCGTTAAAGATATTTTTCCACCGATGTTATTAATTGTGGCGGTATTGGGGTCAATATTTACGGGTATTGCAACACCAACTGAATCGTCTGCAATTGGTGCCGTTGGTGCAGTTGTGCTCTCTGCGTTTTATGGTCAATTCTCATTTAAAAAATTAAACTTAATATCTAAAGAAACGGTAAAAGTTACTTCGATGATTTTTGCGGTATTGATAGGTGCAACCGCATTCTCAATGGTATTTAGTTATTCGGGCAGTGAATACATAGTCGAAGATTTCTTTCTTGAACTCCCTGGAGATAAATGGACGTTTTTATTAATCGCGATGGTCGCTATTTTGATCCTCGGCTTCTTTATCGACTTTATTGAAATTGCTTTTTTAGTTGTACCGATATTAACGCCAGTGGCAATGGCACTTAATATTGATTTAGTTTGGTTCGCTATTTTAATTTCAATGAACTTACAAACCTCGTTTTTAACACCACCCTTTGGTTTTAGTTTGTTTTATTTGAAAGGTGTCGCTCCTCCTAATTTTAAAACAACGACTATTTATAAGGGCGTTATACCCTTTATTATTATTCAAGTTGTGGTGTTAGCCTTGGTTTTATTATTCCCTGAATATTTGATTTTTGGTTAAAGGCAGTGAACTTTTAAGGTTGTTTGTATGAACAATTTGGGCGCTTATATATGGAAGTTTTAGTTTTGAATTCTGATAAATATAGTATTGAACTACAAAGCCCCGCAGTTGATGAGTTTTTAAGCTTAAGGGCTAACGTAGGGTGGGGAGATTTAGATGTTAATATGGCGGTCACGTCATTAAATAACTCTTTATTCCATGTGATAGTTCGTGAAAAATCGCATCTTGTTGGTATGGCACGTGTAGTTGGAGATGGTGCAATGTATTTCTATATCCAAGATGTTATTGTTGACCCCAGCTACCAAAACTTAGGTATTGGCTCCATTTTGATGGAAAAAATTGAAAATTATCTCTCAAATACGGCTAAAAAAGGTTCTACTATTGGGTTGTTATGTGCAAAAGGTAGAGAAGGGTTTTATGCTCGCTACGGCTATATAGTACGACCAAATAACTCTTTGGGTAACTGTATGTGCAGGTTTGTGTAAACTAACCCAAATAAGGTGTGCATTATTCCTTTCAGAATGTGATTACGATGCTTTAGAAAGCTAAGCCCAAAATGCTTTAAATGATCCTGTAATGTCCTTTGGTGGGCCGAAGATGTTAATGTTCAAAAACGAGATTTTAATTACAGCTTACATAAACAAAAGGCATAGTTGGACATTGTTTAGTACCTAAGACATATAGCAAACAGTTGGGTACGTAAATACAGGGTTCTAAGGATCAAATAATGGATGAGGAAAAGTGGTTAGACTTAATGAAGAGACTAGGCTTCGGAGCAAATCTTGAAACCTACATGAAGTTACAGTCTCACTATGCACAAAAGCATCGGCATTATCATAATTCCAATCACATAAAAGCTACATTGAAATCTTTATCGCAAGTTAATCATATTGCAAATGATTATAATGCTTTGGAAATAGCGCTTTGGTTCCATGATGCAATCTACAGCATTTTTTCATCGAGCAATGAGTTAGATAGTGCTAATTGGGCCGCTGATTTTTTAAAAATGAATAATGCTGAAAGTGATTTTATTGAAAAATCGCACCGATTAATTATGATAACCCTTCATAATGCCACTCCTACTGATAGTGATGAAATGCTTATGGTTGATATCGATTTATCAATTTTAGGATGTAGTCGCGATCTTTATGAACAGTTTGAGCAGTGGGTGAGAGAGGAATACAAGCTCGTTCCCAGTTTTATATTCAAGAAAAAGCGTAAAGAGATATTAGAAGGATTTCTCAGCAGAGATAGAATTTTTTCACATCAATACTTCTGTGATAAATTTGAAGTATCGGCTAGGGAAAACTTGAGAAACGCTATAAACAATTTATAAAAAGCACCTCAGCCTAAAGAGCCTCAAGTAAGTCGTATTTTTATTATTCTCTTAAGTTTAGGCTAGTAAAGCAAGCTACTCTCTAAAACACCAATGTTTAACTTCATTTTCTGTTAAAAACTCTTCAGCCTCTTTACCTTGTAACATGGCTAATGTTGACATGATTCCAGCATTCAAACAGCTTGAAGATGCTACAGTAATTGAACTTGCAGAGTGTTCTATTGGCCAACCGGTTTGAGGGTTTAAAATATGACTATAGCGCTTACCGTTGTTTTCTAGATAACGATTAGCGTCGCCACTGGTTGCTATAGCTCCTTGTGTGAAGGAAATAGATACCTTTTTGTTTTGTTCAATACCTTGTAGGTCTATTCCTACCGTCCAGGGGGTATTATTTTTCCTTGGTGTAGTAACCGCTATATCGCCACCAAAGTTAACCAGCACAGAGCTATTGGTATGCTGTCTAATTAGCTGACAGACTTTATCTACTGCATATTCTTTACCTAGTCCACCAAAGTCAATTTCCATTGATTCTGGCAGTGTAATGGACTTTTCGTGATACGACACTTTGTCCCAACCAACAAAGGGAAGTAATTGGTTAACTTGAGTCGATGTGGGGATATTACCGCTGCCGTCAAAGTGCCAAGCTTTACCAAGGACTCCCGAGGTGATGTCAAATAGACCATCGCTCAGTTGATAGCATTGCTCTGCGAACTTAAGTAACTCAAAAGTTTCCTTATCTATATCGATAGGTGAGTTGTTACTCTTATTAATTTGACTACAAACACTGCTTTTCTGATAACGGCTGTATTTATCTTCAATTCGCCATGTTTCTGTTGTTACCAACTGAGCAATAGTATTTGCAAGTTCAAGGTCGTTGCTTTCAATAATAATTTCACAAGGACTCGCCATTGCATGAAATTGAATAATATAACCAACAGGGCAGAGGTTAACGGTGAAGTGTCTTGTCATATTAGTTTGCATTTAGAATGAGTAACTCATTTGAGCAATAATCGCTTTAATGCTTGGATGTAAATCTATGTTTTTCAGCACACCAGGTTGTTCAACCCCATTACTTTTGGGGGATTGTTGATACAGCTCTATACGAAATGATAGTTCATTGTTGTTTTGTAACGTCGTGCCATATTTTAACCCTAAGGTAAGTGCAGTCATTTCGCCGACACGATAATCTGCGCTTATATAACTAGCTTGAGGATTACTGCTAACTATAAAGGGCTGATAGAAATTCGCCGCATCTTGAGCATAAAATCGAATATGAGGTTCTATATAACCCGTAGACAGAGGTACATGAAATCGTGCATCGATAGTATGTGATTTAATATCCCAGTCATCCCAGAAGTATCGATAAGAAATGTCAATAATCGAGTGAGATAAGTGATACTTTGTTTGCCAAAAAACGCTGTTTTTGGTACGTGAATCAGGTCTGTTCTCGTAAAGTTGTCTTTGGGTTATGCCTAGTTGATTAACTTCACTGACAATTTTAAATGGGTCAGTTAAATAGCCATCGACTTGTGAATGTGAGTAGTTGAATTGCATGACCATTTGTCGATTAATGATCTGTGTTAGCCCAAACAATAAATCGAACGTTTTTTTATCATCGCTACTTTTTAATCGGTTAGCACTTGTGGTTCCATTTTCATTTTTGGGCAGCATTTGAGTAAAAGGAATGGGAATGTCACCTTCTGGACTAAAAGTATCTTGAGAAAAAGCAAAGCCAGCAGAAATATTCGTGTTTTTACGATTAAAATCTCGTGAAATACTGCCATTTAGCCCTAATGATAAGTAATCGTACTCTTTGGAAAGATGAATGCCACTACTCGCTGTGTAATCACTATTTAATGATTGTGTCCACTGACCGTTAAGTTGCAGACGAGTATCTTTAAAGGTGTCGTCTAACGGTGTATCTCCGGCTTTTACCGTGAAATCTCCTTTACCAGATGGCCGAGTAAAAGTTTGAACTTCAGGTTGAGCGACTGCACCATTTGCCGATGCGCCAGTTAGACTGTCTACAGTGACTTTTAAATTTAATACTTCGTCGTTATCAAATACTCGAGTACCGCTAACGATTAACTCAGTTGCGGTTACACGGTCGGTTTCACCGTAATACATTAGTGCGGTGTCAAATTTCCAATCTTTAAATTCTTCTGCTTGTGCACACGTGCCTAGCAGCGTACAGGTTGCAACAGTGAGTAACTGTTTAATGTTTTTTGATTGAGTTTTTTTAGTTAGTTGCACCCACAGCCTCCACCAGCAAAGCTTTTTCCACCGCTTGAAGACTCTTTACTAAAATATATATGGTCGTCGAGTGATGAGTCGATAGGGGATGAATTGAGTAGCATTTCTTTTTTAGCGAGGATATTACGTTCCCATGGTTCAACACCTAAGCTACTACAGCCTGATGAAAGGACGCTAAATATAACAAGAGCATATAAAGATAATGTTTTAGTGTGAATACGCATGTTGATACTTTTGACTAAGTTAATGACCATTTAATTATAGCCTTAATTTGTTGATATTAAGGCGAATAAAAGAAAGGATGTTTGCTTTATTTTTGACTAGATAACTTGTCTACGGTTGCAGAGCAGGCTTGTAAAAACATATCCATGAAGTATCTTACTTCGGGCATATTTTTTTCTAGCTGCTTAATTTTAGCTCCTAATCGTTCTTCAACGTGATCAAATTCATGATTTTGATGATTAAGTTCGTCTAGGGCTTTTATATAAGCCACTAAAATGTCTGCGGCTTTTACAATGTCTTTGTATTCTTGTTCTACGTTGTCTTGAACAATTAAGTCGGCGAAAATTTCTTGGAATTCTTCAGGTAAAGAAGCTAAACATTCTTGTTCAGCTAGGTATTCAATTTTTTTAAATTCACGAGCAATTTCAGGATTAGCGTATTTTGTTGGACTAACAATATCACCATATCTGGTTTCACTTGCTTCGTGATATAAGGCGACAGTTGCTACACGGTCAGCATTTATGGTTCCACCAAACTTTTTATTTCTAATAACCGCGAGTAAGTGTGCAACAATCGCAACTTGATGAGAATGTTCAGCTACATTCTCAGGTTTTACACAAAACATTAATGCCCAACGTTTAATGAGGGGCATTCTGAACATCCAAGCTAAAAACGTACTTTGCATATTACTCGCTCGTATTTATTGACTATAGCTACTGAAAAAGTTTTTAAGTTTTTCCATTGCTGGAATTAATTCATCAACATGAGGTAAAAATACTAATCGGAAGTAGTTTTTTTCTTGAATGTTAAAAGCACTACCGTGAACTAAGAGTATTTTTTCTTGTTTGAGTAAGTCTAATACCATTTTTTCATCATTGGTAATATTGAATTTTTCAGCATCGACTTTAACAAATAAATACAAGGCTCCCATTGCAGGGTTACAAGACAAACCGTCTATTTCGTTAATTAGTTTATGTGCTAAATTACGTTGTTTAATTAACCTACCATCACCTTGGATTAGTTCGTTGATACTTTGATAGCCACCAAGTGCTGTTTGAATAGCATGTTGGCAAGGAACGTTGGCACATAAGCGCATGGAAGCTAAAATGGTTAAACCTTCTAAGTAGTCTTCAGCATGGAGTTTAGGCCCAGAAATCACCATCCAACCGGCTCTAAAACCAGCAATACGATAGTTTTTAGACAAACCACCCATGGTAATTACTAGCACATCTTGCGCTAAACTTGCTGTTGGAATATGTACCGCTTCATCGTATAAAATTTTGTCGTATATCTCGTCGCTAAATACAATTAAATTGTGTTTTCTTGCAAGAGCTAGAATATCCAATAAAACTTCTTTCGAATAAACAGCTCCTGTAGGATTATTTGGGTTGATCAAGACAATAGCTTTAGTCTTTTCGGTGATTTTACTTTCCATGTCCTCAATATCTGGAAACCAAAAGTTTTCTTCGTCACATTTATAATGAACGGGTTTGCCGCCAGACAAAGCTACGGATGCTGTCCATAAAGGATAATCAGGAGCTGGTATTAATACTTCGTCATCATTATTGAGTAACGCTTGCATCGACATTACGATTAATTCACTTACGCCATTACCAATGTAAATATCTTCTATACTTACATCTTTAATATTGTTTTGTTGGAAGTACTGCATAACGGCAACACGAGCAGAGTAAATCCCTTTGGAATCACTATAACCTTGAGCGGTAGGAAGGTTATGAATAACGTCTTTTAGAATATCATCAGGGGCTTCAAAACCAAATGGGGCGGGGTTACCAATATTCAATTTAAGAATTTTGTGGCCTTCGTCTTCTAAACGACGGGCTTCCGCAGCAATTTGTCCGCGTATTTCGTAACAGACATTTTTTAGTTTTGATGATTTGATGATTTTTTTCATAAATAGTGTTCTTAGGTTAAGTTAATTGGTTAAGCGAGATAATGAAATACGTATAACGTGTTCAACCTATTGTTGCCAATTATTGGGTGTAATGAAACAGTTACTTGCATCTTTTTTATAGTAATTTTATTAATAAAAGATAATCTGATTATTAATAGGTAAATATTCATCAATATTCAGGAGAAAACTATGCCTTTACCTCTATTTTGGTTAGGTGCCGCAGCAGTATCGGCATTAACGGTAAACGAGCTGTCTAAAGATCGTAAAAAACAACAATTAGAACGTTTTTCACGGCACACTAAAAAGTTTGTTGAAGGTGATAAAAATTCTTCAACGGCAATATACCCTAGCGATGTATTTTCAACGTCGCAAAAAGTACGCCCAGAAGTTGGCGCTATTGTTTGTTGTGGAATTGGTGGTTTGTTAGATCATACAGGGATTTGGGTGGGTGATAATACGATTATAGAAATGGATGGTAACGGATTGATCAAGCCGGTATCTGTTCAACGATTTACTGAAGATCGCACAGGTAAGAATATTTTTGTTGCATGTGATTCTAATGCTCGATGCTTAGCAATTGAAACTGCGGCAATTCGGGCAAGTAAAAAAATATTTCAATGTGAAGAGTATGATATGTTTTCGAATAACTGCCATCAGTTTGTATGGCAGTGCTTTAAACCAAACGATAGCCAGTTAACAACGTTTAAAGAACTTAACAAAAGGATTGCTAAATACTTTAAACGTCAAATTTATTGGGACTTATGTGACATTGACGGCGTTTAGTAAGTCTTTTTCTTTATTCTTTGTTTTATCGTTTTCTATTACGCAAGCTTCGATGGCTTTGAGTAGCTTCTCTTTATCGTGATAATGACTGGTTTCATCACTTTGCAAATCATGGTGAGCAACATGAACTTTTTTGGATGTGATACTCTTATCTTGGCAAATTACGGTATCAATAGGTAAGCAACCGATATTTTCTTCTATCCATTCAAGTTTTGTATCTAAAGCTAATTGCGCCGATGGACTCTTTTCAGCGACAACGTTTTCGATAAATATACATTGCCCTTTACGATTATTGAGTGCATTGGATATATCTCTTACCAAAAGAGGAGGGATAATACTAGTTAGGAAGCTACCAGGACCTAGAATAATAATGTCGGCATTTTCAATTGCTTCAATACAAGGTGATATCGATTTAACCAAAGGGGCTAACATTAAGCTTTTAGGCATCATTGGCATTTCATCAACTGAAAGCTCGCCAACACGACAACGGCCTTGAGGATAGAACGCCATGAGATCAGTTGGTGTTTCCGACATAGGTAAAACAGGCGTTTTAACTTTAAGTAATCGTCTTACTAGTTTGATGGAATCTAGAGGACGAGATTGAACTTGACCTAACCCGTAAAGGATCAGGTTACCAAGGTTATGACCACCTAATTCGTCTTGACCATCAAACCTGAAGTTAAACAACTGACTACCGATAGAGTCATCTTCAACTAATTGTGTAAGACAGTTTCGTAAATCACCCCATGCAATACTACTGCTTCTTTTTCGTAAGCGACCTGTGGAACCACCATTGTCTGTGGTGGTTACTATCCCCGTAAGTTGGACACCTAAAAAGGATAATGTTGAAAGTACTCGGCCTAAACCGTGTCCTCCACCAATAGCTACTACATTAAGTTTATTTAGTGGCATGTAATATTTCTTTAAATAAGATTACAAAAAATGTTACCTCTTAATGGCGTAAAAATAAAGGATAAAAGGTATATAAGTATTTATACATTATACAAGCAATAAATAAACAAGATTTAAACCAAGTATAAATATAATTTAATAGGTGAGGGGATAGACGAGCTTTTTAATTGATAAGGCCTATTAAAGCAAAATATTATTCAAAATTTAACCAACTTGTTCCATAACTGAACACTTAAACGAAATGCTTGTAAAAAAGGATGTTTTTATTAAAAAAAGGGTTGACACAAAATGGGTGGATGCTTAGAATGCGCCTCGCTTTCAAGGAGTAACTAATGTTCTCGCTTGATAGGTAATTTAATAGGTATTAGGCCACTTGTTATATTACAAAGCGGGGCTATAGCTCAGCTGGGAGAGCGCTTCGCTGGCAGCGAAGAGGTCTGCGGTTCGATCCCGCATAGCTCCACCAAATTTAGTTATTTAGTTAAGGTAACTTAATTAAGTAACGAACTTTAATAAAGTTAGTGTCTTGTGAATAAGATAAGTTTTACTAAACTTGTTCACAACACTGAAATAACGCAGTTGATTAATCAGCTCGTTACCAAGTTTTAGTGTCCCTATCGTCTAGAGGCCTAGGACACCGCCCTTTCACGGCGGTAACAGGGGTTCGAATCCCCTTAGGGATGCCAACTTTTATTAAAATAAGTATGTGTTTTTGACACAAGCTTAAAATGTGTATTTATATTGTTTTGTTCACTAGGCTAGAGCAAAACGTAAAAATTTAAATACGTTAAGCATTTAAGGTTTAATGTGTCCCTATCGTCTAGAGGCCTAGGACACCGCCCTTTCACGGCGGTAACAGGGGTTCGAATCCCCTTAGGGATGCCAAGTTTTAGAAAATAAGTATGTGTGTTTGACACAAGCTTAAAATGTGTATTGATATTGTTTTGTTCACTAGGCTAGAGCAAATCATTAAAATAGAAATACGAAAAGCATTTAAGGTTTATTGTGTCCCTATCGTCTAGAGGCCTAGGACACCGCCCTTTCACGGCGGTAACAGGGGTTCGAATCCCCTTAGGGATGCCAAGTTGTTTGATAAATGAGTATGTGTTTTTGACACTCACTTAAAATGTGTATTTATATTGTATTGCTCACTAGGCTAGAGCGGTTCGTTAAATATTAAATACGTTAAGCATTTCAGGTTAATTGTGTCCCTATCGTCTAGAGGCCTAGGACACCGCCCTTTCACGGCGGTAACAGGGGTTCGAATCCCCTTAGGGATGCCACTCATTTTAAAGTTACAGTACGAAGTTTAATGGTTATATTTAGACACAAGTATTGAATAGCGCATATTGCGAATTTAGTTCACTAGGCTAGAACTAAAAGCAGAGTAATATGAATACGTTATTTTTATATGTTTTTATTGTGTCCCTATCGTCTAGAGGCCTAGGACACCGCCCTTTCACGGCGGTAACAGGGGTTCGAATCCCCTTAGGGATGCCACCATTAAATTTAGTAATCGAAACTGGATTACTCAGTACAGTAGTTAGATAGAAACTAAGAGTTTTAGTGTCCCTATCGTCTAGAGGCCTAGGACACCGCCCTTTCACGGCGGTAACAGGGGTTCGAATCCCCTTAGGGATGCCACTTATTTTTCATAAGTGTAAATTGTGAAATAAAAAAACCGACTTATGTCGGTTTTTTTATGCCTGAAATTTGGTGATACGCTGTTGAATAGAATCTATCTCACAATACCAATTTGGATAAGAAACTGTTCACTTATCGATAATGCAAAGACTTATAGGCACCGATTTATTTTTGAAGATCAAACCCTAGCCTTAATGCCATATAAGCTCCTAGGTTTAGTGTGTTGAGTCCCTAAACCGTTTAAATCTCTCTGCGTGATCAATTCATCAATGTACTTGTTACTGTGCTTTTATTATTTTTGCTAATTCTTTTTCAACTAAATTAGCAATTAATGGCTGGGCTTTAACACTTGGGTGAATACCATCGTTTTGCATCATTCCAGGGCTAAGAATAATATCTTCTACGAAAAAGGGCAGTAGTGGAATTTTCTTATCTTGGGCGACTGAAGTAAAAACTGCTTCAAACATTTTATTGTAGCGTGGTCCATAATTCGGTGGAATTTTGATACCAAATACAGAAACAGGTATATTTTTCTTTTCAGCAATGGCGATCATTTGTAACAAATTATTTTCAATTGTTTTAGGAGGTAAGCCTCTTAAACCATCATTTCCACCCAATTCTATTAATAAATAATCTACTTTTTCTTTTTCTAAAATAGCCGATAACCTAGATAAACCGCCACTTGTCGTTTCACCACTAACACTTGCATTGATAATGGTATAAGGTGCATTTTGAGTTTTAAGTTTTTCGTTTAATAGGTGAACCCAACCTTGATTAGGTTGCATACCATAACTTGCACTAACACTATCACCTAGTAGTAAAATAGAGTCAGTCGCCCAAACTTTGCTTGTACTTAATACATAGCATAAAAATATTAACGTAATAATTGGATGTTTTTTCATGAAGGTAAATTCCGAATCTATATTAAAAGTCAGTGGTTTAACGAAGTCCGTGCAACTAGAAGGTAAAAAATTATCTATTTTGCAGCCTGTTGATTTACGCGTTAATGCAGGAGAAACGTTAGCTATTATAGGTTCATCTGGATCAGGAAAAACAACGTTATTGTCGATTTTAGCCGGATTAGATTTACCAACCACAGGTGAAGTCTATATTAAAAACCACCCATTACACCAGTTTAATGAAGAACAACGAAGTCAGGTAAGAGCAGAACATGTTGGTTTTATTTTTCAACAGTTTCTGTTAATTAATAGTTTAACCGCGTTAGAAAACGTAATGCTACCCGCCGAATTAGCCAATATTGATAATCCAAAAGAAAAAGGTATTGAGCTTTTAAAGCTTGTTGGTTTAGAAAACAGACTTGAACATTTCCCGTCGCAGCTTTCAGGTGGCGAACAACAACGCGTTGCCATTGCTCGTGCGTTTATTTCGCAACCCGATATTTTATTTGCCGACGAGCCTACAGGAAATTTAGATACCAAAACAGGAAAATACATTGCCGATTTACTTTTTGATTTAAATGCACGGCTAGGTACAACGTTGGTATTGGTAACACATGATCCCAAACTTGCTGAACGTTGTAGTAGAAAAGTTGAAATGGACAGTGGCGTACTTACTGAAGCAACGGAAGCGCATGTCACTGAAACTAATTTAACTGGAATAGTAAGAGAAACTGAAACATGTCCGTCTTTAATCAATAAAGATGGAGAGGGCGAAGTATGTCCAAGCTAAGTGGCTCTTGGTTTAAACAATCTATCCGGTTACTGCATCACGAATTACGCAAAGGTGAGTTAACCATCGTATTTCTGGCGATAGTATTAGCGGTTGCAACGGTGTTTTCGTTAACGGGCTTTTCAGAACAAGTAAAACAGGCGTTAACCACTAACAGTGTGAATACGCTAGCCGCTGATCGAGTATTAAGAACTAGTACGCCGATTCCTGATGAGTTTAAGAAAGAAGCAGAGCGTTTAGGTTTTGGTTTTGCTAAAAAAGTGCTGCTTAATTCGATGGTGTTTTCGGGTGACAAGATGTTGTTGTCTGATGTTGATGCCGTTACCAATGGTTATCCACTTAGAGGTGAATTACTGGTATCAACTTCTGGCAACTTAACAGAAACTACTGCGGTGAATTCTCCGAAACTAGGTACTGTATGGGTAGAGCAAAGCTTATTAGGGCGCATGGGAATATCGGTTGGCGATACTGTTGAAATTGGTATCGCTCCATTTGTTATTGCAGGTGTTACATCTAATATTCCAGATAAAGCCTTTGGAAGTGTGTTTTCTAATCCTAGTATTATTATGCACATAGACGACTTAGAAAAAACGGAGCTAGTTCAACCAGGTAGTCGTATTTTTTATAAATACTTATTCTCGGGTGAAAGTGACGACTTAAAGGATTTTGATGAATGGATTAAGCCTCAGTTAAATGAAGCTCAGCGTTGGATTGATATTAAATCGAGCCAAAATCAATTAGGTAAAACGTTAGATACCGCAGAGAAGTTTCTATCGTTAGCGAGCATGTTAGGCATTGTGTTAGCAGCTATTGCTGTAGCGGTGGCTAGTAGACGCTACGGTCAACGTCATCAACCAACGGTCGCAGTTTTTAAGGCGTTAGGTGCATCCAACAAACATATACAAAAAGTGTACGTTTTACATTGGTCATTATTGAGTGTAATGAGTATTTTAACGGGATTACTTGTTGGTTATGGTCTTCTTCAGCTAGGAATAATGGGTATTGAAAGTTACCTATCTTTAGCTTCAAGTACATTAACAATTCGACCTATTTCAACCGCGATAGTAACTGGGTTAATTTGTGCTGTTGCCTTTGCTATCCATCCCATATCTACTTTGGTACAAACATCTCCTATTGCTGTAATTAAAGGTTTCGAAAATAAAAACACTAAAAAGCTAAGTTATTTTCATGTTATTCCATTAGTAGCATTGTTCGTATTGCTTTACATGTTTAGTGCTGATTTTGTGATGAGTATTTCGTTATTACTTGGTGGTGTAGTCGTTTCGCTTATTTTACTGGTTTTAGGTCGATTTATTATGGGGCTTGGTCGAACTGCAGGAACCAAAGCAGGGAAAGCATTACACCTTGCGTTTGCTAATTTAAAACGTAGGGCGACTGAAAACAGTGTTCAATTGGTTAGTTTTACCATAGCAATAAAGTTACTGCTGTTAATCACCGTAATGAAGAGTTCTATTTTATCTGAGTGGCAGCAGCAAATGCCTGAGAATACGCCTAATCATTATTTGGTGAATATTACTGACGATCAAGTTGACTCTATTGCCGACTTCGCTAGCCAAAACGATATTCCAACGGAAGGATTCTTCCAAGTGTATCGTGGTCGTTTATCGGCAATTAATGGTGAACAAACCATTAAAATGAGCGAAATAAAAAAGAATAAAGAAAATGCGGAAAACCTTAAAAGTGAAGGTGAAAATAACGAAGGTTCGAACAAACCACAAGGTCGACGTGGAATGGGTCGAGAACTTAGCTTAACATGGCGTGATTCTCCGTCTCCTTTAACTGAAATTGTAGAAGGGCAATGGTGGGAAAAAAATGAGGAAAAACCTCAAGTATCAATTGAAGAGGAGGCTGCCGAACGCTTAAAGATTAAGATAGGTGATGAGCTTACCTTTACCATAGGTTCTGATGTATTTACGGTGCCTGTTACTAGTATTCGAAATGTGAACTGGCAAAGCAGACAGCTTAATTTTATCATGGTTTTTAATAAAGCAACGCTTGCAGAATTACCAACAACGTCAATCTCAGCTTGGAAGGTAGTACCAGAAAAGAAATCTTCAGTGTATGAGTTTTTATCTACTCATCCTAGCGTTTCAATTATTGATATTGACGCCATAATGAAACAAGTAACCGCCATGATCGATCAAATGACTATCGCCATTGAGCTTATTTTGGTGTTAGTTGTACTTGCCGGAAGTTTGGTTTTAGTGGCACAAGTACAAGCAAGTATGGAAGAACGTGAGCGAGAGCTTGCTATTCTGAGAACGCTGGGCGCTAAAGGTTCATTATTACGTAACAGTGTACTACTTGAATTTGTCGCATTAGGAGCCGTTGCAGGACTTATGGCAAGCATTGCTATGGAGATCGCAGTATTCTTTTTACAAACGCAAGTATTTGAAATGTCATTTTCACTGCATTTAGAGTATTGGCTAGTGGGGATATTATCAGGAGCTGCCTTTGTAGGTGTTATTGGTATGCTTAGTTGTTGGCGCTTATTAAATTTATCAAGCGTGACATTAATCAGAAGAACGATGTAGGGTTTGTTGATTTGTAACTATTCAGTGCATAGTTAATTATCCACCTAAGCGCTGCGCTTCACAGATAAAATAAAGCGCAATGTTTTTTCTCTGTGTTCTCTGTGTTCTCGGTGCTCTCTGTGGTGCGTTCTTTTTTTTTGGGGGGGGCTGAATAGTTACGTTGGTTTTTGTTATTTCAATGAGTTAACGTACAATGCTGTTAAAGATAATAGCTTACTAATTTTTATAGGTTTTATACCATGAGTGTTTTGAACAAGTCCGATAGAGCAAAAAGTGAAGGTGTGTTAAAAGTTTTACTCGTTACTGCTGCATTATTTATAGTGCTTGCCGGGGTAAAAACGGCCGCAAATATTTTGGTTCCATTTTTACTGTCGGTATTTGTTGCCATTATTTGTAACCCGTTAATTGTAAAGGCCTCTAAATACAAAATACCTAAACCTATCGCGGTAATTGCAATCATCGCGTTTATTGTGCTCGTTGCCTTATCTTTAGGTGGCCTTGTTGGCAAGTCACTCAGAGAACTATCTCAATTACTCCCTGTGTATAAAGCCCAGTTAAGCGAACAATTTGTTTGGTTAACGGCAAGGCTCGCTGAGTATAATATTCAAATATCATCAGACATTTTAATGGAGTATTTTGATCCTAGTGCCGCTATGGGACTCGCTGCAGATATGTTAAGTGGCTTAGGTGGGGTAATGGCGAATTTATTTCTCATAGTGATCACCGTTATTTTTATGCTTTTTGAAGCATCATCTTTACCGAGAAAACTTCATTTGGCGTTAGACGATCCTGAAATGAGAATTAAACAAATAGATCGATTTTTAGAGTCAGTGAATAATTATCTAGCCATTAAGACACTGGTAAGTATTGGAACGGGTTGTTGTGTCTCGTTTATGCTTTGGATGTTCGGTTTAGACTTTTACCTATTGTGGGGCGTACTGGCATTTCTGCTTAACTATATACCTAATATAGGTTCTATTATTGCGGCTGTTCCAGCAATGTCGTTAGCTATATTGCAATTAGGGTTTGCTGAAGCGGGTTTTATTGGCTTAGGTTATTTAACGATTAATACTGTAATGGGTAACGTAGTGGAACCTCGTTACTTAGGGCGAGGTTTAGGCTTATCAACCTTGGTGGTGTTTTTATCATTAATCTTTTGGGGTTGGCTGTTGGGAACCGTAGGTATGTTGTTATCAGTACCTTTAACCATGATCATAAAAATAGCACTAGAAGCATCGCAAGAGGGTCGCTGGATTTCAGTATTACTTTCAGGTGATGAAGAGCCTGTAGCGGTACAGTCATAGTTATTGATTGAAAAATCTTACGTTTCCTAACAATTACCTACATTTTATCAACGGATCAATCCCGTTGAATGGAACATAATACAAGTTATTTCACAAAGTGAATTAAATTTTTAATAAATGAGCTTGTATTATGTTACCCAAAACGTCCAACAAAACTTGCACTGAAAAAACATCCAAAAAGTATTTTCCTTCTATTGAATTCCGTTTAATTGTTATTGCGATGTTTTTGTTATTAAGTGTGTTAAGTAATAAAGTCTTTGCGTTTGACCAAGAGTCTATTTCAGTGTTTGTGGTTAAAGAAAGTAATCATCAAGACTCTATTATTGGACTTGGTGTTTCAACACTACATAAACTTAACAATACTGATATGGGAATTTCTTTTGAAACTTCATTGTCTAATGCTGATGTTGTTGACATTCAGGGCTATGAGCAAAGCTATATTGCATGGGAAATGGGCGCTAAATTTGGCTATTTTTCGAAAATATTTTTATATGCGGAATTTGGCTTTGATTTTGGCGAGTTAGCGTTTCAAGATAGGGATGAAGATTCTGATTATTATTATAACCGTTCAAATTCAAATGAAGGTTATTACAATGAGGCCGAGATAGATTTAAGTTACCAAGTTGATGATTACTCGAATGACATTGATGCTTATGTTGGCATCGCCTCAGGAATAAATTTAGGACATATTC
>Ga0209292_1003560_pt1 | contig 17036 bp, 17 predicted proteins | sample GOMGulsemesocosm_2_FD_184634 | JGI IMG/M metagenome (GOLD analysis project Ga0209292, IMG submission 184634) | Methane-oxidizing microbial communities from mesocosms in the Gulf of Mexico - GOM9C Gulf of Mexico (SPAdes) (version 2) | ecosystem: Environmental > Aquatic > Marine > Cold seeps... | reverse complement strand
AAAACACCCTAGGCAATTTTCTTAGGGCTCATTTTCATTTCAGTTTACCTCAGGAGTAATCATGTTAACTGATAAGCACATCGATATTATTAAAAGTACCATTCCCCTTTTAGAGAACGCTGGCCCCGCATTAACCGGTCATTTTTACCAACGCTTGTTCAGCCATAATCCTGAGTTGCAAGACATCTTCAATATGGCCAATCAACACTCAGGTAGACAACAGGTGGCTTTGTTTGAAGCAATAGCGGCCTACGCAAAGAATATTGAAAACTTAGCGGTATTAACAACGGCGGTAGAGCGTATTGCCCAAAAGCATACTAGTTTCAATATTAAAGCACAGCACTACGCTGTGGTAGGGCATCACCTTATCGAAACATTGCGAGAATTAGCCAGCGAAGCTTTCACTGCTGATGTTGAAGAAGCATGGACAGCAGCCTATCAATTTTTAGCACAAATATTTATTGATAGAGAAGCTGAACTATACCAAGAACGCGCCGATACCTTGGGCGGATGGCGTGACGCTAGGACATTTACTGTGGTAGATAAAAAAGTTGAATCAAAGTTAGTCACCAGCTTTATTTTTATGCCTGTAGATGACAAGCCGGTCATAGGGTTTGAGGCTGGACAGTATTTAGGGATTGAAGTGTGTGATCCGAATAGAGACTTCAAAGAAATACGTCAATACTCTTTATCTGATAAGGCTAATAACGAAACCTATCGAATTTCTGTCAAGCGTGAAGTGGGTGAAGTGCCAGGTATCGTCTCTAATTATTTACATGATGAGATAAGTGTTGGCGATGAGATAAATTTATACGCGCCTGCAGGAGACTTTTTCTTCACTGATCGCCAAAGCCCTGTGGTATTACTTTCTGCCGGAGTCGGCATTACGCCTATGCAAGCCATGCTTGAGACATTGGCACAACAAGGTTACAACCATTCTGTGCACTATTTACATGCCTGTGAAAACAGTGAGCAACATTCATTCTCTTCAAGAACAACAAGTATTATTAAAGACAATGATTGGCAACAAGTTAATTGGTATCGCGATGAAGTTAGCGACCAAGCACATATTCATCACGGCATGATGGATTTAACCAAGGTAGATTTACCTATCGAACACGGAAATTTTTATCTTTGTGGCCCGATTGCTTTTATGCAATTTGCCAAGCAACAATTACTATCTTTAGGAGTAGTCGCGACAAATATTCATTATGAAATTTTTGGTCCACATGCTGACTTGTAACAAAAGTTAAACCATCAATTTTCACCACACAAAGCACTGAAAAATTAATGCCAGTCAGTGATTAGCTGACTGGCATTATTGTTAAAGTATAGGCTGATGACATGTCTCGATAGTGCGCAAAGGAGAAGTAATAATTCAGAATTATCAGTATTTGTTGAGGTCAACTTTACACCCGTTAGTTGACCTTCCATCACCTGATGTTAACCTTGAGCTTATTACAGCCATTGATTATTGGACTTAATTTCGACTATTAATTCAAGTGTGGTCAGTTTATAAAAATTCTATGTAAACCAGTACAGGTAAATGGGCGTATGGTGGCTAGTCAAATGCCGACTTTTTATCCAAAATAATAAATTTCCTCTCTCGTTTCTCTATTAACAACCAATTAATAAGCAACACGGCACTGACCAATAAAAAGAGTATACCCAAGGAATGAATATCTTGAATAAACAGCGTATTGACTAATATGGCAAGAGCAGGAAAAACGAACATATCAATTGCGCCTAACAGAGCGTTTACGGTACCTGTCTTATGCCGAAATGGCGCTATGATAAGTTGCAAACAACAAGGGTAATAGGCACCAGCGCAAATCATAAATAGAAAATAACAACTCATACTGGTTATTAAAGTGAAAGGCAGAAAATATAAACCAAGGCCAGAAAGTAATAATAACGGCCAGAAAACCATTAATATCAATTTATAACCTAGACGTTTATGCAACATTTTCGCTAGTACTGTCCCTATTATTAAACCAGAAGTTGCCAGCGTTAAATAAAAGCCATATTGATAAGCTGTTAGTTGCAGGTTTTGTTGGAATTCAAAGGGAAAGAAAGTAACTGAGGTCAAAAACAATAGTGTAGTTAACCACTTAAATAGACCTATATTAATAAAGTGAAAATTGGTTATTAACTTTACATATTCACTGGTGACTTGTTTTAAGCTATTTGATTTACTAGCAAGGATCTGGGTCTGAGCTTTGAGTGCAGTGCTAGATCTACTTGCTAGCAATTTATACCCCAAGCACCAAACAAGTGACAAGTGCATAGCTAGCATGATAAATACCCCCTGCCAATTGCTGATGCTACTGAGCCAACCACCAAGTAATGGACTCATAATGGCAATCGAACTGGCAGCAATAGACAAACTAGCTATGGCTTGATTTAACTTAGTCCCGGTTAGCTGATCGCTCAACACGGTTCGACTAACAACTAAGGTTGACCCAGCCCCAAGCCCCTGTAATATACGCGCACAAGCAAACATTAGCGGGCTTGTCGCAAAAATAGCCAAGATAGTTGCTAGGATATAGATAGCTTGCCCTATCAAGAATACTTGCCTTCTGCCTTTTTTATCCGACCAAGGCCCATAAATTAGTTGTGATAAGCCGAAGCTAATAAAGTAAAGCATGACAAGATACTGAGCGTAGCTATTAGTTATTGAAAAGTATTTGGCTATTTCAGGTAATGCAGGTAAAAATATTTGGCTGCCAAGTTGAGCGCAAGATAATATCAATATGGCTAATATTAACAGCATCACTTATTTCACTACTTTAGATTTTATCGCGATATCTATGTTTAGGTTAGCAACGGGGTGACCACTAGGCCGAGACAATTTCTTTGGCGGTAATTGAAAACGTAATACCTTAGCCGCTTTCTCTTTAGAATAAATTTGATTGATAAATTTTCCACCACAACTTTCAATAACTTTTTGCGAAGCAATATTATTATGTTCACAGGTAACAATAATATGTTCGGTTAAAACCTGCTCTTGTAACCAAGACAACATAAATTTTGCTACCCCTTTACCTCTTGCTGACGGTCTAGTGTCATACCCTGTATGCCCGATAACTTGTTCTATAAATGGGCTATTACCGCGCCGGTAGCGAATAGTACCGACAACTTCTTCATTGATAAGGCAAAAATAACTTGATGTCGCTGGTATACCGCTTACTAATTTCAGGCCTTGTTCATGAGCAATGATACTTTCAAGATAACTTTTTGGGTCTAGTGCGGCAGCTCGGTACTTGTTCAAACCATTACTAAAACATTCGGCTAAGTATTGTTGGTAAGATGCCAAGTACTTCATCTCAGCTAAGCAAATTATCATAGGTTTTTCTATATCAGTGACTAAAATACTAGCTTATTGTATATTGGCAGGAATAAAAATAGAGTATTATTCACAACATTGATTCCTTGCAGGAATTAATAAGGTAGGGTTATGGATTGGTTAACAGCGACTAAAAGTTTTTGTCTATTAGCTGAGCACGGCAGTTTTACAAAAACCGCAAATTTAATGGATATTTCACCCTCTGCAATGAGTAAACGGATCGACTGGTTAGAAAAGCAATTAGGTTTATCTTTATTTCTCAGAACAACTAGACAGGTGAGTCTAACTGAACAAGGTAATGACTTTTTAGTTAAAGCGGAAAGTATCATTAGTCAGTTTGATAATATGATCACTGAAGCTCAAGAAGGTGCGCAACAGCCATCAGGTATGTTGAAAATTGCTGCAACGTTACCTGTGGGTAGCTCAATTCTAATGCCTCAAATTGAAGAATTTTTAAGCTTGTATCCAGGTATAAAAATCCAACTTGATGTCTTACCACTAGGTGAAGGTCCTAGATTAGATCACGATTTAGTTATTTGTCGAAAGTATGATGACTTTGACTCGGCAACTCATAGGGGCATTAAATTAATCTCCTATGATATTGGTTTATTTGCTGCGCCAAGCTATTTGGCTAAACATGATGAAATTACATGCGTAGCAGAAGCATCTGAACATAATATGGTATTAGGCAGTCATTATAAGAAATTTGGTTATATAGAAATGGCCAATGGTGAATCTTGCCCATTAAAGAACTTTAATTTTGTTTCTGATCACCTTGATGCGCTTTTGTATGCTGCAGTTAATGCTATCGGCTTATTGTTCATATCACCTTTGTATATTAAAAAAGAGTTAGCACAAGGTAAGTTAGTAAGAGTATTACCTGAGCTTAAAAGCAAAGAATGCCAGCTATGGGCTTTTTACCCTAATATGGCCTTTATGCCGAATAAAAGTCGACTATTCTTAGACTTTGTAAAATCAAAGCTATAAGTTGTCTTTAATTTCACATAATAATAGCCAGTTATTAATGTGTAGGTTATTAATCAGCAAGTGATATCGTATTTTAATGTGTGTGACTTCCTTTAGCGTATTGAATGACTTTTAAACCGAATGCAGCTAATGTCCGCTTTCGTATCTAAAATTCCCCTTAACTTAGATGAACTTGGTTAATAAAAAACGTCCGCAATGTGGTAGCTAATGACCTTAGGATAATGAGCTTTTGTAAGTTTTTCCTCACCAAAAGCTAACGTCAAAAAAGTGCCATTGCTGACATGAATTAAAATTTATTTGTCATATGTTTTCTAATGAATTAAGTACCAGCGTAAACGATGTAATACCCTTTTATATGGAAGTCTCTATAATTTTTCGAGGTGTGTTACTAAGACATCTTAGTAATACACGCTTTAATATACATGTGATTTAGCATTTCTAGTTTCTAATTCTTTGAAAGTATGGGATATTGATGTAAATTAAATGTTATTTATGGTGCGTGTGTTACTAAGACGTATACATAATAATTATGTGTCTTTTGGAACTGATAAGGAATTAGAATGACTGATTTTGAACAAGCGCAGTTAGCTTACAGTCTTGTAGGATACGGCATGACTGCGATGGCACTCTACTTTACTGTCGTTAGTAGTTACCTGATTATTGCTTATATGGTCGGTAATAAGCTTTCAAGGTCCCAATTAGCAATCGTTAGCTCGTTGTTTCTAGTTTTCGCTATTAGCCTGGTTTTCGGGACATATAGCTTTTTTGAAGCGGCAAACAGTTACGGTGGTAGTTCAAGCGATTCGATTGAGTACTGGCTTGCTCCAATCGTTGCAGTGGCAGAATTTGCAGGTATTGTTGCTGTACTTAAGTTTATGTTTGATATTAGAAGTGGGAGCACTGCTCAGAAAGCAGAATAAGGACAGAGGGAGTTCCTAGACCCTCAGAAACGTGCTGTTGAGATATCTGGATGTATCGAGTAAAACAGAATAAGACCATGAAATCGGCAATTGAAAAGCATATACAGGGGCTCGCCAATAGCGCGTGCTTTATGGCGGCGTTATCGATACAAAATCTAATCCAAATCAGTTTTAAGTGCCAACCACCTAATGTCTCAAATGTGGTAAAAGTTGACTCCCAGACTCCACTAGATAGTTTGTAGTTCAGAAATCGCTTTTTCAAAAACCACCGTGACTCATATTTTATAAATGAAAGAACATTTACAAAAATATGGAAAGCTCAATCGGACTAAACAGCATAGGCTAACATTGACTTACAGATTATTTCCCTTCATAAATCGGCCCATAGACTGTATTACTCTATTGGCGATTTATGGAGAAGTTAATGCCCAGTTAGCAGGTAAAAAAGGTGGCATGGTTTTATGCCAAAATCCCCTGGTAAATCACTGAGTGTTTAAGGGTATGAAACAAATCCCCCAAGTGATGCAGAACAAAGTAAGTGAAGCTGTGCGAATGTTATCTATTAAGAGCAAGTGTAAGTTTATATAACTATAGGTTGGGATAAGCTATTGGCCATTACCGCTATGACATTGAAAAAGCGCAAATCACGCCTAACTCAATATATTTCTTCAGAATGAGATCTATCGAGATCTCGGCGTCCATAGCTGTGATGCTTGCCATTGCTGCCTCAATTGCCACTGCAAACGGCTGACCATTAGCGAATGACTCTAGCACTGCCAACTCACTCGCGCATATCGTCATCATTTCAGTTTTTAATTCCTGCCTAAAAAGCACTATATTAGTTTCATTGTCATCATCAAGAGATAATTCAATGTCTTGCGACGCATTGTCTTGATTCATCAACCAAATTTTATCAATAGCATGTGTGGATTTGATTAAAGCTACCGATGGAGCAAGGATAAAATTCAATTGCAAGGCGTCTGCTGGTGCCACTTTTGCTAATAAAGTCCAATCGAAGGCAATACTGTCTTTTGCTAAAGAGCATTGATGAAAGAGCCACTCAAGCTGGGCAACATCTCTTAGGTAAGTTAAATGTTTAGCTTGTGCTAAATCAGCTAAAAATTGCGGGAACTTTTCGCCATAATCATCCATATTTCCCGTTGTTGGCCAGTGGTTGAAAATATATTGTCGACTTACTTGCTCAAAGAAGTCTTTACCCACTAATTTTTCAACCACTGGGTAGCTGAGACTTAACGAACTAGTAATATTAGCGATGGCACTATTTTGATAGATGGCCATTAATCCTTGAGCGGAAATGGAGCTGGTATCAAGCTCTTTTGCCAACGAAATATTATCAGTGTTTATCGGGCCCGATAGGCAATCCTTGATAAAACTCGCCTGTAACTGCGCTAATTTAGTCATAAACAAACCGGCTCGTTGTTAGCACTGTTAACGCTGGTGATAATAGCCTCAGCTTTAGCCTTTTCTGCTAATAACACCGATAGCTCTGGAACATTTGTATCCCATTCAATCAAAGTTGGCAAGACGCCAAAGCGTTTAACAGCCTGTCCGTAAAGTTGCCAAACACCATCATAGATTCTGTGTCCATGGCTATCGATATAGATTTTTTTGCCTTCAACATTATCGATACTAAAACCTGCTAAGTGTATTTCCTTTACCGCGGTTAATGGAATGTTTTGCAAATATTCTAAGGGGTCAAAACCATGATTATGACCACTGACATAAATGTTATTCACATCAAGTAATAATCCACAGCCCGTTTCTTGGGCTAATGAAGATAAAAAATTCCATTCAGTAATTGGCGAGTCGACATAGGTTAAGTAAGTTGACGGGTTTTCGATTAATATCTGCCTTTGTAAAACATCTTGCGCATGTTTGATATTTTTAACAACAGCATCAAATGCTTCCTCGGTAAGCGGCAGGGGTAGTAAGTCAGGTAAGTAATGTCCGTCAGCAGACGCACTCCAAGAGAGATGATCAGAGACCAAGCTTGGCTGTAACCAAGCAATAGTTTTTTTAATGCTTTGTAAATGTCGCTCTCGTATTGGGCAGTCAATTGACGCAGAACCTAAGGACATACCTACACAGTGCGCTGATACCGGATAATCTTGGCTAATTTTAGCGAGGTATTTCGACGCAGTACTATCTTGGCTAAAAAAGTTTTCTGTATGAACTTCTAGCCAAGGTACGTCTGGTTTATTTTCGATAAACTCATGGAAGTGCTGGTGTTTCAGCGATATGCCAACACCTTGAATTTTTTGCATCGCTGTGACTTCTATTGTTCAGGTTAATTAAGCAAGGCGCTTATACTATCTCAAAGCGCCCACCTCTGACGAATAGTCAATAACTACTTTTTCGCCGGTTTGACCGCTTTAACCTCACCACCGGTAATTTTTTCACAAGTCCCCTCAGGTACATAAACCCACTCATGTTTAGCATTATCTTTAGTCGCTTGCCCTGCACAATTGTGACTGCCATTTAACGCTCCACAGTCATTTTTACCCGCTTTTGCTATACCAGCACATTTTTCCCATGAGGTCGGTTGATTAGGTACTGCATTGGCCGAAGTGGCAGTTAAAACGCCTAATGCTAAAAGACTAGAAATCGCTGTACTGGCAATTTTTTTATTATCCATGATGGTATCCTTAAAATGTAATTAATTGTCATAGTCAGAAAATAAAGATAGTGCATCTCAACAATAAATTTCAAAAATAACTGTTTTTTATTTGAGTAATGTGTTTCTAAGGTAATTTAGCCAGGTATGTGAAGCTACCAATGGTAAGCTATTATTTTAATGATAAGTTTATTTTAGCTGAATAAGAGGTTATTAACATGAGTTTAAATACCGTACCCTCAGGTAGAAAGTTGCCTGATGATATTAATGTCATTATTGAAATACCTGCCAATGCCTTACCGATAAAGTATGAAGTAGACAAAGATACGGGTGTGCTATTTGTCGACCGATTTATGTCTGCACCTATGTACAACCCTTGTAACTATGGTTATATAAATCATACCTTGTCACTTGATGGCGATCCCCTTGATGTTTTAGTGCCAACACCCTTCCCTTTACAGCCGGGTTGTGTAATACGCTGCCGCCCGGTAGCGGTATTAAAAATGACGGATGAATCAGGGGAAGATGCCAAGATAATTGCCGTACCCCATAATAACTTAAGCAGTGAATATGAAAATATCCACGATGTCGGCGACTTACCTAAACTATTAACGGCACAAATAACCTTGTTTTTCGAACGTTATAAAGAGCTTGAACAAAATAAGTGGGTAGAAATAGCCGGCTGGCAAGGAATTGAGCAGGCCCGTAAGGAAATACTCACCAGCTTTGACAGAGCATTGGCTAAATAAAGTACTCATAAAACAATAATAAAATTTAGCCATAGTTAGCCATGGAGCTAGCCCCCCCCCGAAATTTATCAACTCGCTAGTGACTTAATGTAACGGTGATTTAAAGCACCTAGTGGCTTAAAGCAATGATGGCACCTTCTAAGATATCCCTATCGAAAGTGTAGTTTTTTTGCTGATATAAGATTTCAACCTGGTTGTTTTTTAACACATGAGTTATATCAAACTCATCACCAAAAGCTATTTTCACATTGTCATCACGTAAATGGATATTAGTCTTAGAAAAGTAATGTCCAACTTCTATTTTATTTCGATCATATTTCATATTGCCCCCCATTTAATAATAGTCGTTTAAGTGAAGAAACCAATAACTATATCGCACATTTTAAGCGAACTCAGGACAGGAAAAAAAGCCCTTAATAAACTAAGCTTATACCCAAGCCACCTCAATATGCAGGATTAAGTTAGAATTAGAAACGTATTTAGGCAAGGTATTGATTGAAGATAATTGTTACTCCCTCGTCGAAATAAATAACGATGGATAAAACGTATCTAAGCTAGCCATACTGGGACGTCTAAGCAAATCACGTTCATCGTTGCGTAGTTAATTAAGGGAACAACCACTAATAAGCCACACGCCTTGATCATGAATCGCTCAGACGTCCTGAAACAAGCATATTGAAGTCGCTTGGGTATATATATGAAACGCTACATATTAAGGGTAATCATAATGAAAATGAAAGACATCCACAGTGAAATCCAAACAGGTATTATCAATTACCTTTCAGTGCATCCAGAAGCTTCAGCTTCAGTACAACGAATATGTAATCAATGGCTTAGCAATGAAAGATACTCACATAATATTGATCAAGTACAAACGGCAGTGGATGGTTTACTTAGCCGAGGCGAGATCCACAGACATGTAGACTCAAATAAATACAATTTATAGAGGTTAACTATACGTGGAGAAAATTGTCCAAGCAGATCAACGCTCACCCAATGGCTGGCCATAGCTAAACTCGACTCTATTACCGTCAGGATCTAACACACCACAATAATATCCTACTGGGTATGGCTCTTCTTTAACCGGCCACAATAGTCGACCATCACTTTCAGCTTTTACTGCTATAGCATCTACTTGCTGTTTACTTTCTAAAGCAAAGCCCAAGTGGGAAAAGTCCATTGACGATTGTTGGTGCCCTGGACCATAAGGTAAAATGACAAAAATAAATTCTTCAGCTTTACCTGCTTCTGCTAACCAAATAATGTGTTTACCATTAACGTGCCGATCACGTACTAATTGCATGCCAGTATAATCTTGGTAGAAGGCAACACAGCTAGTCAGGTCTTTAACATGTAGAGCAATATGAGTTAAACGAGCCATAACTAATTACCAAGTTAACCTAAGAAGAATGTTCTTAACTCGCCTTTGATTGGTCTTTCTCTAAAAATCAAACTACCATTAATTAGAATGTTAGGTGAGTGCCGTATCTGATGAGACTCAACCAACTCAGGGTTTTCTTCAATATAGTCAACGCAATAATTTATACCCGCGTCATCGAGTTCTCGCTTAATATTAGATAAACATGAATCAGCGTGCGTCACAAGAAGTTGTACATGCATAGTAGAATCCTATTTGGTAATTTATTCACAACTATGTTGAGTATAGCTAGATATTTACCTTTGATGAACGTTCTGTGGAAAAGCTAAAGATAAAGTCCAAAATAGTATTTGGTCTCACTTTCTCTCGTAATTTTTTGGAGTAACTAGCTGGTTGATATTAATAAAGAATCTTATAGCCAAACCCAACTTCCCTCACGAGGTAATAAGTTAGGTTTAGTGGGTGCTTTAAAAAAGCAATTACAGCGCTTTATAATTATATTTTTGCCCTGCTAATACGGCTTCATACATCAAACCACCTTTGGTTAAAATCATCACAGCCATGCCTTTGTGATATATAGCCTTGTTTTGTTTAGTCGTGTTTGAATCTGTACCTTGACTAGAGCTAATGCCCGAAGAGCCAACTTGTGCTTGTGCAGCCGCAGTTATTGCTACTGCAGAAGCTCCGGCAGAAAATTCAAAGTTTCCTGAAGTGAACTCATCAAATGAGCGTTTATCTTGAAAGAAAACTATTTGACTATATACTTGACCACCAAGTTGAAAACCAATAGATATCTGCGTCATAGTGCTTTTACCGACCTTTTTATTTTTTAAGTAAACTTGCCCCTTGCCGTGGGCTGCACCAATACCTATGCCCCCCTTACCGATACTTGGGTAAACAGCATAGCCATAAGCCTTGCTAAAAAATGCCTTTGTCGGTGGTGATGATTTAAAGTTATCAATCGCTTGCTGGTAGTCATCTGCTCTGGTATTAAAGCCAGTAACTAAAAGTAAAGTCGCTATTAATAATAAAAGTAAATCTCTCATTTTTTATTCCTTGTTATGAATAATAAATATCAAAAATATAATATTCTTAGTTTTATCATTTACCATAATAAAAGGCACGTTAAGCGATTATTAACTTTGTCATTAATTGTTTTCATTTCATCACTTTCCTTCAGCCTTATTCTATATCGTCCAGCCTCATGCCAAGCATAAAAATAGGTTCCATTTGCTAGTATTTACCAAATATTAAGATTTATTTTTCGAATTTAATACTTATTGAAGAATTTAACACTAACAAGTAGTCATTACCAAAGGTAATACGCAAAAAAAAACCGGCCCTGACATGCAACAATTATCTTATGTACATAATTGTTAATTACTGGCTTTTTTAAGTCGGAATTAACAACATCACTTAAGAGAATTTCATGATTAATTTAGCTAAAGATACCAAGCAGCCACTCAGTTTAATTTACCTTGACGCTAATGCCACGACTCAAGTTTTACCACAAGCCGCTACGGCAGCGTTATCTACGATGGAAACACTTTTTGGTAACCCTAGTAGTAGTCATGTTACCGGGATTCAAGCTAAGCAAATAATGGATAAAACAAGGCAGCAAGGAAAAACTATTCTTGGTGCAGGAGAGGGTAAAATAATTTTTACCAGTGGCGCAACCGAAGGTATTCAAACAGCTATTCTGTCTGCATTACTTCATGCTAAAAAAACACTTGATAGCACTAAAAGTTATTCTATCTTGTACGGCGCAACAGAGCATAAAGCAGTGCCAGAATCACTCAAACATTGGAATGAGATCCTTGAAATAAATGCCGAAATAAAAGCAATTCCTGTTGATGCCATAGGTAGGCTCGACATGGACTTCATCGCTAAAGAGGTTCCTAATGCCTTGATGATTTGTACCATGGCCGTTAACAATGAAACCGGTGTTTACCAAGACATAAACTTATTAGACCAAACCATACGGGCCAATAACCCAACCACAGCCTGGATGGTAGATTGTGTGCAAGCGTTAGGTAAAACAAACGTAGACTTAGCGACTACCAGTATTGACTACGCCCCTTTTAGTGGTCACAAACTTTATGCCCCTAAAGGCATTGGCTTTATGTACGTTAAAGAAAATGCCCCCTTTACCCCAATTATTGCCGGCGGTGGTCAAGAGAGCGGTCTGCGATCTGGCACCGAAAACTTACCTGGATTAGCAGCCTTAAGTGTCATATTTAGTATGCTGTTAGGTGAAAGTGAATCTAGCTTTGCTCCCGTAGAAAGCTTACATTTATTTCGCCAGCAGATTGTCTCTGCATTAACGCAAGCTTTCCCTGACATTGTGTTCAATCATAGTTTTGAGAATTCAGTAGCAACCACCATTAATTTTGCTATCCCTGGATTTAGCTCTAAAGAGATAATGGACTTGTTTGACGCTGCCAATGTACGTGTTAGTTCAGGTTCAGCTTGTAGCTCTAAAGTAACCCGTAGCTTTGTGCTCGATGCTATGGGACTTCCTGCATGGCAAAGTGAATCAGCAATTAGAATGTCATTTGGCCCCGCAATGACCCAAGCTGAAATTGATATTGCCTGTAGCCGGATAGTTTCAGTGTCACAGGCATTAGTGCAAAGCTGTTTAACCATTGAGCCAAATACCAATGCTATTAACGATAAAACAGCGCTAGATGGGCTGGTACAGTTTAAAGTTGGCGGCAGTTGTAGTTGGTTATATGTCGACAAAAATACTAAATCGGCACTACTTATTGACCCCTTACAAGAAGTGACTGAACGTCTAAACACAATACTCACTTGCCAAGGGCTTAATTTAGTCGCTGTAATCGATACCCATGGCCATGCAGATCATGAATCTTGTCGTACGAGTATCGTAAAAGAGCGTTTAGCAGAGCAACAATCTGACTCTCTTGGCTGGCCTGTCAAAACGAAGAAAACAAGTATTGGTGGTAGTGAATATCAGTACATAACCTTAGGTGATAAGTGGTTAGTTAAAGTAGTTACGCCTGGGCATACCGATGACAGCATCAGTTTAATATTGTGCGAGCCAACTCTAAAATCATCACCTCAGCTCCAAGTACACTATGTTTTTAGTGGTGATCTAATTTTAATGGATAGCTTAGGGCGAACCAATTTTTCCACTAGCAGTGCGTCAGCAATGTATGAAAGTTTGCAGCTATTAACAGCGCTTATCGGCAAAGAAAGTCTTATTTGTCCAAGTCATGATTATCACAACGAATTTACCACGTGTATTGCTATTGAAATGAAGCGTAACGCACTACTTCGTCAAGTTATCAATAGTGAGATAAGCACCGAAAAATTCTCAATACAAAAATTTATCATGGATAAAAATATTATCGATGAGTCCGGTAGTGAAATTATGTGCGGCGCTTTAAATGGTGCTTGCCAGAAGGTTATCGTACGTGAATATAACAGCATCAGCTTAGCTGAGGCTGTAAAAAAATCAAGTACAATGAAGTTGATTGATATTCGTGAGCCACACGAATATGCACTGCAACACGATGAAAAATTTACCTACAATGTACCTTTAACTCGACTGGTGAAATTTGTACAAGAGCAGAAAAACAACAAACAGCAAGAACTAGTCTTAGTCTGTCGTAGTGGTAGTCGCTCTCAATTAGCAGCTCAAGCGCTAGGTCGATTAGGCTTTGTAAATGTAGGGCATTTAAAAGGTGGTTACGCTTTACATCAATACTAATGTTAACAAGATAAGGCTTTTAAGCTTGTTACCAAAATAAAATCCGATGCAAGTGATCTTGTCTCGGATATTACTTCTATTAGCAGGCTAGTAATGCATTGGTCTCATGTTGTCCTGCTCTCTCCTTCCATGTTTTGACCTCTTTGAATACTTGCAATAGGACAAGTTTCGCTTGTGACCTGTAAATATCGAGTAATATTCAATCTTATATGCCTAAATGTAATTCGTAAAATGCAAACCATAATAAAAAACTTTCTGCATAATTATTGAAAAGAACGATTAATAAAATGATTAATCGTTGCTGAAGACAAGCTGCTCCTCAGCTATAGCTAAAAATCAGCCTAATTATTTATTATGGTATGCACTTTGCTCTACTACTTAATATTCAGCAAAATTTAAGAAACCTAACGTTTGTCACCTCAATGAAGGGAATGACTTAAATTAAGCTTAATTTGAGGAGTTAACATGATTTTATCTCAATATAATCGACTATTAATGCTTTTTTTTATTTTAGTACCACTTATTTATGCGTGTGGTGAATCAGAAGATGTAGAAGCAGAAGCAGTACAACCCCTCCCTGTAGAAAACACCATGACAAGCAACATTGAAGCTCAAAATTTAATAGAGCTAGAGGCAACAAAATCCCTTAATACTGTCACAATGGAAGGCAATTTTAGTTTTGAAACCCAAAGAATGGTGACGGTAGATTTGCACTTCTTAACAACACAATACCAAGAAAAAATTACAATTTATTCAGCCATAGATGCCAGTACAAATACCCCAATAGATTTACTAGAACAAGGCACAATAATTCAAGCAAATAGCTATAAGAGCATGCTAGCAGCAGCCACAACACTAAGCTCTTTAATTGTGGTTAGAAATGATGACTTTTCAAAACCAGTTGTGATAACAATCAATAACAATGGCCTACTTACTCATACGTTTCAGGAGTAATGAAGATGAAAATAGCGATAATAGCTTTACTAATTCATTTATTAATATCTACCGCGAGTGCAGATCCTTTATTGCAGAGCATAACGCTTGATTTAACGCCTGCAGAGTATAAAAAACTAGGTTCATCCGTCGATATTTCAGGAGATATTGCTGTTGTCGGTGCTCCTGGGTCAGCTGGCGACATAGGGCAAGCATGCCTTTACCAACGTTCAGGTGAAAGTTGGAGCCTATTAAACTGTCTTAGCCCAAGTGCTGAAAGCGATGCAGTACAACAGTTTGGTAATGCCGTTTCAATATCGGGTGGATTACTCGTTATCAGCGCACAGACCAAAGAAAATGGTAAACATGGTGTCGCCTATATTTATCAACGTCAAGGTGGCGCATGGTTACCACAAGCTGAATTAATCAACTCAAACTCATCCGCTAATGATAAGTTCGCCAGCACTATCAGTATCTCAGAAAATTATATAGCAATTGGCTCACCTGGATTTTCAGCCAGTACTGCCGGTGCTGTCCATATTTTTAAAAGTACGTCTTCTGGCTGGGCTGAAGATATAGTTATCTCGCCAGTTTCATCTTTTAAAAGTGCTAATTTTGGCTCGTCTTTAATGTTATCTGGTGAATACCTCATCATAGGGGACGATGATCATGGCAGAGCCCACGAAGGTAGCGGATATATTTATAGACGAGAAAATGATATTTGGAGCTTACAGGCTAGCTTAAAAGGTGGTGATATCACTAAGAATGCCAACTTTGCCACCAGTGTGGCAATTTCAAAAGACTATGCAGTTATAGGGGCAAAGTCTGAAAATAATCCCTTGATTAAAAAGCACAAAAAAAGTGGTGCGGCTTATGTTTATAAAAGAACAGGTAAGTTATGGAGTAGCCAAGCAAAACTACTCGCAAGTGATGCACAGCAAGGTGGTAACTTTGGCTCGAGTGTTGCTATCTCAGAAGATCACTTACTTATCGGTGCCGAAAGTAACAATAGTGCTAGGGGCTCAACTTATTTATTTCAAAATATAAACGACGTTTGGACTGAGGTCTTTAAGTTTGAGGCTGATGATGCCAAGCAGCAAGATAACTTTGGCCATGCGATAGCTATTGCCCAAGATTATATAGCCATTGGTGCCCATAACAAAAGTGTGACAAACGACACAGAGGGAGTTAGTTATCTCTATTATCTAAATCGTGATACTAGCTCATCACAAAGAGAGCAAGAACTAACCGAAATACAGACTCAGCTAGCTTATGACGCCGCAGAAATAGATAGTGACAATGATGATTTGAATGACTGGGATGAAATTAATATTTTAGGTACTGATCCAAACCTAAGTGATAGCGATGGTGATGGCTTAACCGATAAAGAAGAAGTCATGATTTATCAATCAAGCCCATTGATTTCTGATAGTGACGGTGATGGTTTGTCTGATCTGGACGAAGTGGTGCTTTATAATTCAGACCCTATTATGTTTGATACCGATGGTGATGGCTCAGGTGACTATGAGGAAGTCATGGTAACTAAAACAGAGCCATCGTTAGTTGACTCTGACAATGATGGGTTAACCGATCAGCAAGAGCTTTTACAAACCAATACCGATCCAACGCTTGCTGATAGTGACGGCGATGGCTTAACTGATAATGAAGAGCTTAATTTATTTAATACCAACCCCCATAATGCAGATAGTGATAATGACGGCTTTAGTGATGGCAACGAAGTAAACGTTTATGAAACCTTGCCCTTAGATAATAGCGATGCACCTATTATAGAAACCACCAGCACCTCATACTCCCCAGCAAACACTCAATTTGGCACCATGGCATTTGAGGATGAGTGGCCGATAAAAGGTGACTACGACTTTAATGATGCGGTATTTGATTACAACGTTGAAGAAAATAAAGTCAATGGCTTGGTTAACCGCATTGTGTTTAAAGTATTACCTACGGCTCGCGGTGCCATTTATGATAACTCCTTACGATTAATGATTAACACGCCAATTAGCAATATTGGCCAAGTAACCATGAAGTTAAAAGGCGTAACAACCGAGTTAACGCCAATAGCAGATGGTAATCAATCCCTATTTATCATCATAGCTAAAATAGAAGATGCCTTGCCACCACCAGCAGGATATAAGATGTCTAATACTTTTTCCGGGAGCCCTAAGATTAATGGCAACCTTTATACCCTAACCATTAACTTCAATTACCCTATATCTTCTCAAACCTTGGGTACTGCGCCATACAACAGTTTCATTTCGAGAGTATTGGATACTGGCGAGCATATCGAAGTGCATTTCCCTGGCTACTTTCCCTCAAAGAAAGCCTCTAGAAGAA
>Ga0209292_1003558_pt1 | contig 17037 bp, 11 predicted proteins | sample GOMGulsemesocosm_2_FD_184634 | JGI IMG/M metagenome (GOLD analysis project Ga0209292, IMG submission 184634) | Methane-oxidizing microbial communities from mesocosms in the Gulf of Mexico - GOM9C Gulf of Mexico (SPAdes) (version 2) | ecosystem: Environmental > Aquatic > Marine > Cold seeps... | reverse complement strand
CTATCATTTTTAGCAATGTGCCTAAGCTTAATGACATATTAACAACCGTTAAGTTATTAGGTCAGCTAGGTGCTAAAAGTGAATGGCTTAGTGAAGACAAGTTGATGATCGATGCAAGCAGCATTGATACTTGTCGTGCCCCATATGACTTAGTCAAAACAATGCGCGCTTCTATTTTAGTGTTAGGTCCCTTGCTTGCTCGCATGGGCCACGCTGAGGTTTCTCTTCCTGGCGGTTGTGCTATCGGTGCAAGGCCGGTAAACCTTCATATCCAAGGTTTAAAATTAATGGGCGCAGATATTACTGTTGAAGACGGTTATATTGTTGCTAAAAAACAAGGCCGTTTATCGGGCGCAACCATCTTTATGGATACTGTGAGTGTTACTGGCACAGAAAACTTGATGATGGCCGCTGCATTAGCTGATGGCAAAACTGTTATTGAAAATGCTGCGCGTGAACCTGAAATTGTTGATTTGGCAAATTGCTTAACTAGCATGGGTGCTAAAATTAGCGGCGCGGGTACTGACACTTTAACCATTGAAGGTGTAAGTGAACTTTGTGGTACAGAGTATCGAGTAATGCCAGATCGCATTGAGACAGGTACCTTCTTAGTTGCTGCAGCAGTAACTCAAGGGCATATCAAATGTTTAAATACTGATCCAAGTGCATTAGAAGCCGTCCTATGTAAACTCCAAGAGGCTGGCGCTACAGTCACCACTGGTGACGATTGGATTGAGCTTGAGATGTCAGGACCTGCTAAAGCAGTAAATGTTAGAACGGCACCTCATCCAGCTTTCCCTACCGATATGCAAGCACAGTTTATGACCATGAATGTATTAGCGGAAGGTACAGCTACCGTTATTGAAACTATTTTCGAAAATCGCTTTATGCATGTGCCAGAATTGCAACGTATGGGCGCTGATATCACTTTAGAAGGCAATACCGCCATTGTTAAGGGCGTAACGAGTCTTAATGGTGCTCAAGTGATGGCTACTGATTTACGTGCTTCAGCAAGCTTAGTGATTGCTGGTTTAGTCGCTAAATCACCTACCCAAGTAGATCGTATTTACCACATTGACCGTGGTTACTTATGTATTGAAGGTAAGCTACAAGGTTTAGGTGCAGATATTACTCGTATTAATGCGGATTAATATTCGTTCCATGAATAGTTAGTTGCGGTATTAACTAGCGATAGAAAGGCTAGTACTCTGAGAAGTACTAGCCTTTTTTGTCTGTTGAAAGTATGTATTAAGCCAGCTTCAGCTCAGTATCACCAATGAGTCCACCGCAGATGTAAATATGAACATATAGTATTGAAACTCACCTAATATATACAGCAATTAATTAGGAATACGGGCATAAAAAAGCCTGACATTAGTCAGGCTTTTATTGATTATTCAACTAAGTTAAATCACCATTAGTAATAATACTATTGTGGTAATGCAGCATAATTTGAGTGGCCCCAGCACTGTGTGCCGTTGTCATCAACAATACAAGTACTATATAAACCAGCAGCTATCGAGGTCGGATTAACTAAGGCGTTAAGACCACTTGGTACAGTAGATTGGCCATTGCTATTCTCACCCCAACAAACCACTTTATCACCCGTTGTGGTTTTATCGATGGCACATGCGTGAGTGTAACCTACGGAAACCTGCTGTGGATCTTCCATAACAGGAACGCTAGCTATGTTATAGCCAGTGTAACCCCAGCAAATAACACCGCTATCATCTATCGCACAAATATTCTGGTATATACCAACGGATATCGTTGCTGGGTTCGTTAATGTTGGTACTGTAGTTAAGTTATTACCAGAATATCCCCAACAAGTAACACCACTATCATCAAGTGCACAGGAATTGTTATAGCCAGTAAAAACTTTAGTTGGATTAACTAAGGTATTAGGGACAGTTGTTTGAGCCTGCCCATTATTTCCCCAACATTCTACGCCGTTATCACCAATTGCGCAGGTGTGGTTATAGCGAGCGCTGACTTGTGTTGGATTGGTAAGCGTAGATGGAATAGTCTTGTTGTTATATAGATCATTTTGTCCCCAACACTGAAGCCCATTATCGTCAATAGCACAGAAATGTTGATACGCTACAGCCATCGCTGATGGGTTAGATAACTCAGGCTTAGTATTATCTGTGATGATACTGCCGCCACTTTGCCAACAAAGCATGTCGGTTGATTTCAGGCCACAGGTCCTATCTTGACTCGCTGCAACTTTAGTTATTCCAGCCATAGTTGAGAAGTTAGTAATTGTGTAATCTTGCGTATAGTTATTTGTAGTGTCTGTTAATGTTAACGTAGCAGTGCTGTTATTACTATTACCACTAACACGAGAAACACTAATCGTGGTACCAAAACTATTACTTAACGTTGCAACTGATGTGTCATCAATTGACCAAGTGTAATTTGGCGCATCACCACCAAATGAAACGGCAGTTAACTGAATTGATGGTGTACTAGCAGATACTTCAAAGTTAGTTGTATTTGAGTTTGCTGAAACCCCGGTACCAAGTGATATATTTTTAACTAACGTGGTAACTAGGTTGTTATCCATTACGCTAACTACCGCAGAGCCACCTGTTTGGTTTGCACCTAATACGAAAGCATAAGCTGTCTCATCGGCATTTGCAGTCCATGATAAAGCGCCATCAGCATTAGTTATTGTCCAAGTATAATCTGCAGTGTCATTAGTCCAGAATGTTTTTGCACTAACCGTTAACTCACCAGAACTAAGGTAGTCAGCGCCTGATAGTTTAAACTCAGGGTCTAAGTCGTTTAAGTTCTCAGCACTAAAGGTTAAGGTCCAGTAGTCACTGCAACCCTCAACATAAGTAATGCCTATAACCTCATCAGCTACAGCTACATCACAAGTGGTGTTATCAAGAGCTTTAACTATTACTTCATGAGTACCAGCCCGGCTTGGTGTAGCGTAGTATATGATATATAAACCATCATCCACTTTATCAGCTTCGGCTTTCGCTTCTGCTAAAATACCAGAAAAGGCAGCAAAATCAGCTGGTGTATAAACACGCTTAGCACCAACAATATCTTGTAAGTCTGTTACAGCTGTTGCTGATGAGTCACCAACAAAAATGGCGAAAACAGACTTGTTCTCTACAGCATCAATGGCATCGAACTTACTCTTTATGCCAGATGTATCTTTACCATCAGTTACCACAATCATGGCACCTGTACGGACTTGTTCAATACTAAAAGTATCTGTCCAAGTATTTGCACCTAACTCAATTGCACCGTAAAGGTTAGTTGAAGCCGTACCACCGACAATACCATCGAGTCCAGCTATTAGGGTATTAATGTTATTGGTGGCAGAAACAACTGAGTGAACACTACTATCAAAGGTATAAATGGCAACCGTTTGGTTAGCATCTATGAGTGACTCTTTGGTAATTGGATCTTGAATAATATTTTTCACTGCTTCTTTCATAGCGTCAATGTTTTCAGGCGTTAAACTGGATGAGATATCTAACATGAAAACGGTCGAAAAAGTGAAATTGTCATTAGCCGTAATTTTTTCTAATTCTAAGAACGATTCACGAGGAGAAAGCTCTTCGTTATCTTGCAAGACTTGAAAGTTAGCAAGTGTTAAGTCATTAACACCATCGCCGGTAAAGCGGTCAACAACCTTAAAGCCCCATTCAACAATCGGTTTTGGCGTATTTATTTCTAAATTGCTAAACTTGAGCATGTTCCACGCCGTTGGCGGTAAACATTTTACCACTACATTGGTGATATTTTCACTTACTATAGTGCCTTCACCTTGTTCTACTGTACAAGAATAAGTGTCAGGTGAAGTGGTCACTGTGACAGCATAAGTAGCATCGGTTAAGAAACCAGTTAGGAAAGTAAAATCGGCTACACCACTTGTGGTGATAAGTTCTTCGCTGCCGTTAAGGCTTAAGGTAGCTGTTTCACCGTTAAGGCCTTCAATGGTACCGCCAACAGAATAACCAGCGGAACAATTAACGGCCACATTTTCAATATTTGCTGCCGCTATAGTACCAGAGGCATTTGTGATACTACAAAATACACCTACCGGTTGACTTGCCACAGACACCTCATAAGTTCCGGTATCTGCAACTTTAGTAGTAAAGGTTAATGTTGTTGCATCAGCAGCAATTGTTAATGTTTCTGAGGCGCCTAATGTAAGTGTTAAACCATCAGCGGTTAAACCTGAAACTGTACCTGAAATCGTGTAGGTCGTTGCGGTTCCGCCTCCGTCGCTAGTAGTTGTGCTCGTACCACCACCACCGCCGCCACATGCAGCAAGGCCGAATGCCAGCATACTAGCTGCCAATATATGTATTTTTTGTTTATTCATTAAAATCTCCAGTTTTTAACAATAGCGTTACTGCGTTATAGTACAGAGGAACAATACCTTAGTAGTCAAGGGTAACATTTAATCACATTTTTTTCCAGATTGTTAAATAAACACGAGCAAGGTTTGAGACGTTAATGTAAGAAGAGTTATTCTAAACGGGGGAGTGGTATGGGAAAAATAGTTTGTTAGGAAATTGTACAAACGTTCTTTTCAAAAACAAGACAACAAAAAAGGACATCCTTTTCAGGTATGTCCTTTTCTTACTTCATGTTAGTTAGCTAATAGCTATCTAACAAAAACATCCGCTATTAAAGAGCAACGATGTTTTCAGCTTGAGGGCCTTTTTGACCGTCAGTAACTGTGAATTCAACTTTTTGACCTTCAGCAAGAGTTTTAAAACCGTCACCAACGATAGCGTTGAAGTGAGCAAAAACGTCTGGGCCGTTTTCTTGCTCGATGAAACCAAAACCTTTAGCTTCGTTAAACCATTTTACTGTACCAGTAGTAGTAGACATAATAGTCTCCTTTATATTTAAGAGTAATTTTGCAACCAGATTTTGCTAAAAACAAAATAGGTAGCGGGTTTGCTAAAAAGAGTTGCTATTACTTATAAATCAGGACGTGTTACAGATATCTTATCTTACTAAGCATGAGATAACATCGAAATGGTGTACAAAAATATATAAACTAACTTCAAGCGGGGTGCATTATATACCAAGTAAGGTACATGTCAACTATAAGAATGGCTAAAGCTGCAAAAGTAAATGGAATTTACTGCTTGCAGCTTACTTTTCGAGACGTTTAACTTGTTAAAGTTTGAATTCTTGCACAGATTGCTGCAGTTCCTCAGCTAAGCGAGCAACTTCACTGCTTGATGTTGCTGTTTGCTGTGAGCCTGCAGTTGTTTGTTCAGCTATGGTAACAATTGATTCAAGGTTTTCACTTATTTCATGGGCGACAACACTTTGTTCTTCAGCAGCGGTGGCAATTTGTGTACTGCGGTCAAATGCTTCATGTACAGCATGAGTTATTACCTCAAGTGCTTGATCGGCCTCTTCACTTTGTTTGACACAATCGCTTGCTTTAGATTTACCTGCATCCATTACTGTCACGGCTTTACCTGCGCCAGTTTGTAATGCTTCGATCATTGTTTGAATTTCAGAGGTCGATTCTTGGGTTCTACTTGCGAGTGTACGTACTTCATCAGCAACAACGGCAAAACCTCGACCTTGCTCACCAGCTCGGGCGGCCTCAATGGCTGCATTTAATGCCAGTAAGTTGGTTTGCTCGGCAATACCGCGAATAACATCTAAAATGCCACCGATTGAAGCACTGTCTTGTTGCAATTGATTAATTACCTGAGCTGCATCATCTACTTCACTGGCAAGTAATTCGATAGTTTGACGGTTTCTCGCTGAAATACCTTTAACCCGTTCAGCTTCGTCATCGGCATGTTTAATTTCACCTAAGGCATCGTTTGCACTTGATAGAACACTTTGCGAGGTGCTGCTCATTTCAGTTGTAGCAGATGCTGCTTGTTCAACTTGATTTCGTTGTTCTTCAATAGCCGTGGTACTTTGTGCGGTAACGGCTGATGTTTGCTCTGCCGCAGCAGCAAGCTGAGCGGAGCGATTTACAATACTTTCGATTAAGTTACGTAAGCTATCAATAAGTAAATTACAGTTTCTTGATAGTTGAGCAAATTCATCTTTGCCACTTTCATCAAGTTTCATTGATAAGTCGCCTGATGCAACAATGTTCAGCATCTCATTAACGCGCGCTAATGGACGAGTAATACCTACAAGGGTAATTCGGGCAATAATAAGGGCAACGACGATTGAGATAAGCATAATTATTGTGGTTTGAGTGCTACCACTGCTTACCGAGTCTTCAACTAATTGACTCGCTTTAATTGTGGTTTGATTAGCTAGTTCAATTTGTTTGTCTAATACTCTATTAACTTGCTCTGCCATTTTTTCTTCTTGTAGCAACATAGCAGAGGCTTGTTGATTGGCATGTAGCTGTTTTGCTTTGTTGGCCAGTATTCCATCTTCTTTAGATAGTAGCGCTTGAATTTCATGAAATGCGTTGTTTACTTCTTGTGATACATCTTCGATATTGTGTGTGTTTAGCTCAACCGTAATATCTTCAACAGATTTCTTCGCTTCATTAAGACTGCGCGATATTTCACTCTCGATCAGCTGAGCAGTACTTAAATCCAAAATATCTCGATACTCAAAAGCTGAAGATACAATCGAGTTAAACTGATTTTCTAGATGTTCACTTAACGCTATTGCTCGTTGTAGCTCTGTATCAGCTAAATCATGATCTGCTAGATCTAACAGGAGCATTACTGAGTCATCGGCTTTCTCTTCTAAAGTATCAATTTTTTCAACTAGCAGCTTCTTTTCTTCAATACTGGTTTTATGATTAGCAAATAAGGCAATGCTAGCATCATGAAAATTAGCATAAAGCTGGTCTACTTGAGATAGGTTAGCTAATAAATCTTGTTCAGTGGCAACGGTCTGTTTTAACGTAGACAATTGCTGGGTAAATAGAGACTCTATATTTTTATAGTCTCTCAGTTCTTCGGCTAATATTGTTAGATCAGATTGATAGTAACCTTTTAGGGTTAAATTGCTCATTTGGCTAAGCTCAAGCGCTAATTTATTACTCGCTTTAAGGGTTGGAATAGCCAAAGTATTCTGCTGTTGGGTTGATTCGCTAATCGTATTTAAGTTAGACAACGATATGATGCTAATGACAATCAATAAAATTGAAATGATGGCGAAACCACCAATAATTTTTACAGCTACAGTTAAATTCATAGAATCCACCCAATTGGTAGGCTACTTGCCTAGTTAACACGTTAATTTGTTTTGATATTTATCAAGCTTAGCTTGTATCGGCGTTTAAAGGAAAATATTTAGTATTATTTCCTGCGATTATTCCCTGAACTTATAGGCATTATACTAAGTGAAAATATATCCGCTATGCATTATTTGGCTTTATGTCTAATAAAGTTTATTTTACTTCACTATTTTGCATTGCAGCTTGGGTAAAATATTTTTTATCATGCCAGCGTATCATGGTCAATTGATTACCCCAGACACAGCCCGTATCTAATGGGTAAATATTTTGATGTGAGCTTTTACCCATGAGTGAAGCCCAGTGGCCAAAAACCCAAGCAGTGGTATTTATTGTTTGAGATAGTTCAAACCAAGGAAGGATATTGTTTGCACTGTTATTATCTGGAGAATCTTTCTGGGTAAATTCGAGTGAACCATCAATAAAACAATACCGCATACGTGTTAAGGCATTTACGCTATAACGGAATTTTTCTATCTCTGTTTTTGCTTGTTGCCAGCAGTTAGGCTCCTGCCCATACATACATGTTAACCAATGATGTCGCTCACTACTGGCCAATTTAGTGTGAACTGAGTGTGCTTGTGTTATTGCATCAAGCAATGTCCATTGAGGGGCGAGTCCGGCATGAGTCATATAGGCAAAATCAGTACTAGGCTCTTTGTTAGTTATGTCATTTTGAGAGATTTTGTTTTCGATTGTGCTTATTTTGGAGAGTTGTGTATTAGGGATTTTTTGAATAAGCGGTTGAGCAGCTAGCCAATCCATTAGTTCTTCAATATCATCGGCGGCTAATAGTGCTGCTAATTTATCGGATTTTTTAACTTTTTTTATGCCTGCATGTACTGCTAATAAATGTAAATCGTGATTGCCTAAGACTATTTTTGCATTTTCACCAAGAGATTTAACAAAGCGTAAAGTGGCAAGGGAGTCTGGACCACGTGCAACAAGGTCGCCTGCAATGTAGAGGGTATCTTCTTTAAGATCAAAACTCACCTGTGTTAAGAGGGCTGTTAATTCTTTATAGCAGCCCTGTAAATCCCCTACCAAATATATTGCCATAAATTTAGTCTGTCTCTGAAGCTGAGTCCTCAACAGTATTGTTTAGGTCTTCCTGATTTTGTCTATTTTTAGACATGCGTCGTTTTTCTTTTACTGGCTCAACCTCAGGAGGGTTATCAACAATAAAGTTAGCAAGCTTTATATATTCATCAAGACTTAAGTTTTCTGGGCGTAAATTTGCATCAATATTTAAACCAGCTAATTGTTCAACACTAATTAATTTTTTAAAGCCATTGCGAATTGTCTTTCTGCGTTGATTAAAAGCGGCTAAACACACAGTATTTAGCGCAGCTATATCTTTTACTGGATTGGCAATATGTGAATGGGGTATTAAACGCACTATGGCAGAATCAACCTTGGGTGCAGGTTTAAATGCTTCTGGACCTATCTCCATTACAGGCATTACTTGGCACTGGTACTGAGTCATAATCGAGAGACGCCCAAAAGCTTTACAATTTGGTCCAGCAGCCATGCGTTCTACAACTTCCTTTTGTAACATAAAGTGCATGTCTTTCACTTTATCTTTAAAGGTAAGTAGATGAAAAATAAGTGGTGTAGAAATATTGTAAGGTAAGTTACCAAATATTCTTAATGGCTTTTCTTCATTAGCTAACTGAGAAAAATCAAACTTTAATGCATCTGTTTCATAGATAGTTAAATCTTTAGCTAAAAATGGATGATGTCTTAGTCTATGGGCAAGATCTCTATCTAATTCCACCACAGATAATTTACCTGCACGTTCAATAACAGGTTCGGTTAATGCGCCTAACCCCGGACCTATCTCGACTAGATTTTCACCTGGCTCAGGATTAATGGCATCAATAATGTCACTGATCACAGCATCATTATGAAGAAAGTTTTGTCCAAAGCGTTTTTTAGCTTGGTGACCTAAATGTTTTTTATCGTTCATATATAATTTTTTATTAAACTACTTGTTACTGGCTAAATTGATGGCGTTGTTCATTGCTTCAATAAAACTACCGGAATCTGCGGTGCCTTTTCCGGCAAGCTCTAATGCTGTTCCATGATCAACAGAGGTGCGAATAAAAGGTAAACCCAAGGTAATATTAACTGAAGAACCAAACCCTTTATATTTGAGTACTGGAAGACCTTGATCGTGGTACATTGCTAAAATTGCATCGGCATCTTCCAAATATTTCTCTTGGAAAATGGTATCAGCAGGCAGTGGGCCAACTATGTCTATGCCGTCAGCACGAAGCTCAGCAAAAGCAGGCTCCATAATTTCTATTTCTTCACGACCCAAATGACCATCTTCACCCGCATGAGGATTTATACCACAGGCATAAATCCTTGGAGATTTGATGGCAAATTTTTCTCGTAAATCTTGATGTAAAATACGAGTAACTTTTTGCAATCGTTCTTTGGTTATTGCTTTAGATACATAAGCAAGCGGAATATGCGTGGTAACTAAAGCAACACGCAAACCTTTAGTCGCTAGCATCATAACTACATCGGTACAGTTTGCTTGATTAGCAAAGTATTCCGTGTGACCGCTAAAAGCAATACCGGACTTGTTGATTAGACCTTTATGCACAGGGCCTGTAACAATCGCATCAAACTCACCGGAGATGTTTTTTTCACTGGCAATTCTTAAGGTTTCAACGACATAAGCACCATTTGCAACATCTAAGGTGCCAGCGATACAAGGTTGTGTTAACTCAACATCAAGAACCGTCAAAGTTCCTGAGCGTTGAGGCATCGCAGGAACTTGACCATTATAATCGATAAGTGTTAATGGTAATGATAGTTCTTTAGCGCGTTCTAAAAGCAAACTCTTAGAAGCTATTACTACCATCTCTACAGGCCAATCTTGCTGAGCAATTGTTATAATTAAGTCAGGGCCGATGCCAGCTGGCTCTCCAGGTGTTATGGCGATGCGTTGTGTCATTACTTAGTGTCCTGTTCGAAAACTTCTATATAAGCTTCATCGCGTGTTTCTTTTAACCATCGTGCACTCTCCATACCGTACTTACGATTAAAGAGGATTTGATAGGCTCTATTTTCATTCATTTGTGACGTGGCATCGACCATTCGGCGATCTTCTAGCAAGATAATATGCCAACCAAAAGAGGAGCGAAATGGCTTATGGTATTCACCTATTTTCATACTTGCTAATGCCTCGGTAAAGGCAGGGTCATAGCTTTTAGGGTCTGCCCAGCCTAAATCACCGCCACGAATAGAGGTTGGTCCTTCAGAATGCTCTTTAGCTAACTCTGCAAAGGTTGCCTCACCTGCATTTACCTGATTTAAGAAGCCTTGCAGTAATTCTTGGGCCTTTTCATCACTTAAAATAATTGATGGCTTAATCAAGATATGGCGAGATTTTGTTTCTTCTACTTCAACTACTTGTCTGCCTCGAATATCTAGTACTTTTACTATGCTATAACCTAAACCGGTACGAATCGGACCGACAATAGTATCTTTAGGTTTGTCAGCTATTAACTCTGAAAAAAGTGTTGGCATTTCATTAATATTTTTCCAACCTAAATCACCACCTTTTAATGCATTAGCATCACCAGAGGAGGTTATTGCTATCTTAGCAAAATCAGAGCCGTCATTGAGTAATTCAACTACTTTGGTGGCGCGTGTTTTTGCTGATGTTAAGTCCTCTTGACTAGCGTCGGCAGGAAACTCAATGAGAATGTGTCCTAAATGATATTCAACATTATTACTTGTTTGATCTTTCATCACGTTAAGTAAGTTCGTAATTTCTTGTGGGGGAACAAAGATACGTCGTCTAACACTGTTACGAGTCACTTCTCCTGAAATCAATTCCATACGAACATTTTCACGATATTTTTCATAGCTACTACCGTCATTAATCACCTGTTGACGGAATTGAGCTAAGGTGATTTTATCTTCTCTGGCCATGTTATTGATGGTTTGGTCAAGTTGTGCATCACTAATCTGGATACCCATACGTTGACCTATTTGGCTAAGTAAACTGTCATTAATCAACTTATCCATGACCTGAATACGTAGTGCGTTATCAGAGGGTAAGCTCTGATTATTTTTTTCTGATTGTCTTTTAATATTAGCAAGCAAGTCATCAACTTCTGATTCAAGCACTACGCCGCCGTTTACAATGGCGGCTACTCGGTCAAGTAGCTCCTCTTTAGCCTGTACTGAGGTGGTAGCTGTAACGATAAGGCTTGATGCCAATAGGATTGTCTTAATTATATTTGTCATTTTTATACATCTTGTTTTATATTTTTAATATGGCGTATGGAGCTAATTCTGTAAGTAGTAAGGGCGTTTATACCCGAATATACTCTTATCAAACATTTCTTGAGTGCCTATTGCTGATTGTTTACCATCTAGCCCTTTGATAATAAACTTGATGCTAATGCCTGTATCAAACTCTTCTCGGCCTTCACTGGCAAAACTTACCGGATCTAAGTTTGAGTTGATATGACGGTGGTAGGCTATACGAACCGCCCAGCAACAACTTTCATACTGAAAACCAGCATATGACTCTAAACTTCTATCTTGCTGTAAATCTTGTGTCAAACGTCCTACAAATGCCCAGTTTTTGTTAATAGCGACACTTGTTAACATTGATATTTGTTCTAGGCTATCTCCTGAGACATTACGAGTGTACCTATGGTTCAATTGTACTAGATTATATTTATTCATTTGATAATCTAAATTGACCTGCCCCTTATTGGTAAAATCCTCTAAAGTGTTATATTGAATATCAGCACTGACTTGCCACTGGTGATTAACTCGATAAAACAAGTCAGCAGCAACTGACGATTGTTTATTATCAATACTGCCATTATCAGTTAACAAGCCGTCATTGGCAAGATCGGTATTCTTGCCTCCTAAATATTGTATGCGACCAAGGCTAACACGAATAATCTCCAAGTTTTCTTCATCGAGTAATCGACTGGTAATACCCCAAGTATATTGATTGGCAGCGGCGATCCTATCTAAACCACTATAACTCGTATCACGGAAAATACCGTGGAAATCATCTTGTAAAGTAGTGGTATCATATAACCCAATATTTGATTGGTCTTTTTCTGGTACATAAAGATACTGTAATTGAGGTTCTAGGGTGTGGCGATAGCTTTCACCAAAGGCAAGTAATTCTCTGTCAAAATTAATGCCGCCATGAATACGTACTTTAGGTAGTGTTCTTTCTACGGTTTCTTCTAAGGCACTACTAGGGTCAATATTATCTTGCTGATAATAGGTATGCATTAACTTTACTTCAGAGTTTAGAAACCAAGCTGGTCTCGCGATAGGGAAGGTTAAACCGGCCTCAACATGATAACGATTTGCTTGTGCTTGATCTTTTTTTGAGGCCTGAAAGTTGGTTATTTCAGAGTAAAGCTCAAATTGTCCTGAAAGAAAATTCAATGGCTGCTGCGCTGAAAACTCAATTTGGGGTAGTGTTTTATAGCTTGATTGATGATCACCCAAGACTTCAAAATCCTGTAATTTTATGGTTGTTTGCCATTGTTCACTAAAATAGGCAATTTCTCCTGTTTGGTATAAGTAAGCATCGTTTGAATTATATTGTTTACTGCCAATATCTACTAAATAGTTATCATCACTGATCGTGGTGTAGTCGAGGTAGGCACGAAAACCTTCCGAGAAAGTACCTACATGTTGAAAGCGCGCTAAGTAACGTGGATCATCGTTGGCTTTGATTTCTTTATCATCGCCCAAATATTCTAAATCTATCTTACCGGACTGTAGCCCCACTAAATAACGAAATTCTGTTTGTAATTGTAAGCCGCGTTTGGACATGTAATGCGGAGTAATTGTAGCATCATAGTTTTCGGCAATGTTCCAGTAAAAAGGTGCGGTAAACTCTACGCCTGAGTTAGATGATGTGGTGAGTTCAGGATACAAAAAACCGGTTAAACGCTCTTTCGATATAGGGAAAGAAAAATAGGGCACATAAAAAACTGGAATATCAAGCACCCTAAATTGTGCATGATAAGCTTCACCAAAATCACCATTGGAGGATAAGTTTATTTCAGCGGCTTTGATTTGCCAGTCGGGTACCTCTTGTAAACAAGTGGTAAATGTCGAATCAACTAAACTCAATAAGCCGTTTGCATTAATTGAAAGCTCTCCTGCTGTGCCGTGACCGGGGTTACCATCAAGTTGGTATGAGGCACCTGTCATTTGAGTTGAACGTTCTGTTTTACTGGCACTTAAGGTGTTAGCAAAAATATTGATTTGTTTGCCTTGATAGTGAATATTCCCTATAGCTTCTATCTGCATTTTTAAACGGTTAAAGGAGAGTTTATCAGCAGAAATTTTTTGGTCTTTATCAACTAGAAGTACCGAGCCATTGAATTGTGCTATTTGATCTTGTTCAATACTTGCTTGTAATGAGGATATACGGATACTGTTATCAATAACAGAAGGCATGCCAATAGCAATGTCGTCAAATTGAGGTAATGGGCAAATCATGACTTTAGTGTCTGGCGCTTGGCTTTTTATGTCAGCGTTAGCTTGAGTCGTTTCTGACAAGCAAACTAAAAGCGTAACTAAAGTAAAACTCAATATACGGGGAAGAAACATTTATTGTCCGAAAAGTGGCGAAAAAGTTTATAAATTGATTTTATAGCGATGAATCAAGTATTTTAACGGCTAATTGCTTTATGATATAGCAATTTTTTCAGTTGGACTAAATTCTTCTCTTATAGTTCACCTGTCAGCTCAATATTAAGTAGAGGAATGCTCAAAAGTATGCATATTTGGGGTAAAATTTTAGGTTTTCTATTTGGCTTTATGTTAAGTAAAACTTTGCTGGGTGCTTTATTAGGTCTTTGGCTTGGGCATATCTTTGATCGTGGCCGTGGTTTTAACTTTAACGGTTTATCTGGCGGTAAGGAAGATGAGGTGTCTAGACAAGCCGCTTTCTTCTATACTACCTTCTCTGTTATGGGGCATGTTGCTAAAGCTAAAGGACAAGTTACTAGTCATGAAATTGCTTTTGCTAGTGCTTATATGGATAAGTTAGGTTTGAGCAGCGAATTACGCCAACAAGCGCAAGATGCCTTTCGAGAAGGTAAATCAAGCGGCTTTCCACTCAAGGATCGTTTGGTTAAATTTAAACGTTTGATGGGTAACCGTCATGATTTATTATTGATGTTTTTAGAGATCCAAATTCAAGTTGCTTTTAGTGATGGTGAATTAGATAACGAAGAACGCTCCGTTTTACATACTATAGCAAAACTTCTAGGCTATTCTGCTCGCGAATTGAATAACTTATTAGAAATGATTATAGCTGGTGCTAATTTTCATCAACAACAGGCAGGTAGTGGTTACAGACAGTCAGGGACTGATAATAAACAGTCAAGTGGACAACAACTAGCTATTGCCTATAAAGTACTAGGTATTGATAAAAACACAGCGATGCCTGCGATTAAAAAAGCCTACAAAAAATTAATGTCTCAGCATCACCCTGATAAATTAATCGCTAAGGGCTTACCACCAGAAATGATGGAAAGTGCCAAACAAAAAACGCAAGATATTCAAGCGGCTTATGATGTCATTGTAAAGCAGAAAAAGTAAACTAACTATTGAATTCCTATTGAAAGCAGATGAGTACAACTATTTTTATCTAGCTCATCTTGCTTGCTATTTTACCAGCCTATCGCTTTTAACCAGCCATTAATTTGACTGAGTAGTTCTTTTTCTGGGTAATACCCAGTCATAGTGTTGTTTAGTTGGCGTTGACGGTAATAGACCTTCATTTCTTGCTTAGCAATGGAATTTCTCTGTGCCGCCTTCGCTAACACTATTGGATTATCGTATTTGAGATATAAATCCAGTACAGGTATTTCGGTAAAAGCTAGTTGCTTTGCAAAGTCTTCATTGACACTATCTGTTAACACGTGTGTACTTTGTCGATAACTACTGAGTAATATCAGTGCGTTGGGCAACTGACTGCCTTCTTGGCTATATATATCTACCAATAATGCCGCATTGTTACCCTGAGCAATAACAATCACTATGCCTGGGTATTCTTTCGCAGTGTTCATTACGGCATTTAACATAGTGCTTAGTTTATTTTTATAAGCTTCTATTACTAATTCATTTTCTTTTATTTGCTCGGCTAGTGTTATTGCTGCTGATGGATAGTTTTCTGGTTTATTGCTGGGTTGTATAGCAATGGTACTCCAACCTTCTGCTGGAAGTGTATTACGTAGGAAGTTTATGGCCTTGGGGTTAGTCGCACCTTGTTGCCATTCAGGTAATAAAATCACCACACCTTTGCTATTGGCGCTAGTGTATTTTTTTACCAGTGTTAAATAATCGTCAGGTCCGGCTAATAACGGTTTTACCTGTTCACTGGCCAAATAGTGTTTAAGGTCTTCTTTATGTTGCCTAGTAAGTGCGATAGGCTCTTCTATTTCGACTGAGTTGGCTGCTTTCGTTTCAGCGGCTTTATTTTTTGCTGCTTCTTTTGCGGCACCAATGTTTTTTTCTTCAGCAAAAGCGTTAACGGAAGCTAAGGTTAATAACAAAGAGCAGATGAATAAGACGACTAATCTTGGGCTATTTTTTATTTTTTTGAACTTGCTCAACTTATTTCCTTAAGAGGTTCTGTTGCTCACACTATATCGACTCAATGATGAAAAGCATTAAACAAATGGACATGGTGCGTTAAAACTAATAGCTTGCTCTGTGCGTGGATGGAACAAACTTAACTTTAATGCATGAAGCTGCAATCGACTACTCATGGCAAGTGCTTGTGAGTGGGCATAAAGTCTATCACCTAAAATAGGGTGCCCTAATGCTAACATATGTACTCTAAGTTGGTGTGAACGCCCGGTGATAGGTGTTAACTCAACTAAGGTGCTCGGTTGCTCATTTGGCGCATCCGATGGATTGCTATGATTGAGTATATGATAATGTGTTAACGACTGTTTACCATTTTCATGGTCAACTTTTTGTTTAGGTCGATTAGGCCAATCACAAATAAGAGGTAAATCGACACTACCGTCAGTTTTCTCTACACGACCAAATACACGGGCAAGGTAGGTTTTCTGTGTTTTTCTTTGTTCAAATTGACGGCTGATAGCAACATGTGCTGGTTTATTTAACGCCATAATTATTAAGCCTGAAGTCGCCATGTCCAGTCTGTGCACTATGGTGGCTGTTGGCAATACCCTTTGTACTCGATTTTGTAAACAATCTTTGTGCTCAGCTAAGCGACCAGGCACACTTAAAATGCCGCTTGCTTTATTTAACACAACAATATCATCGTCTTGGTAAATGATGTTCAGGTAAGGTGACATGGGAGGGAGATAGATAAAATCAGGGTTTGCGCTCATAGGGTTCTCAGTATTCTTTTCTAAAACTGCTTTGAGTAATCACTTTCATCGTTTGAAGCGGTAAATAGTTAGTTAATAATTAGGGCTAAGTATTAATGTTTCTTAGCCCTAAGAACAGGTTAGTGTGTAACTACTATCATGCGGATAGCTTCAAAGGTTAATTGTGCTTTGTCAATGTAATGGCTTAGTTCATCTTTTTGCTGACTAATAAAGTCAATTTCTTCTTGGCGAACACTTGGATTAATGGCTTTTAAAGCGGTTAACCTTTGTTGCTCTAGAGAGAGTTTATTTTGCATGGCAGCTAAAGATTTTTCCTGAATAGCGACAATCTGCTTTTCGCCATGAGCTTCAGCTTTGCTAACTAATGGCGCTATTTGAGACTTAAGTGCCTTAATTAATTGCAGTGCCATTTGCTTTTTGACTGGTGATAGT
>Ga0209292_1003557_pt1 | contig 17042 bp, 8 predicted proteins | sample GOMGulsemesocosm_2_FD_184634 | JGI IMG/M metagenome (GOLD analysis project Ga0209292, IMG submission 184634) | Methane-oxidizing microbial communities from mesocosms in the Gulf of Mexico - GOM9C Gulf of Mexico (SPAdes) (version 2) | ecosystem: Environmental > Aquatic > Marine > Cold seeps... | reverse complement strand
CAACTGCGATAGAACTCAGCTTGATTGAGTTTTTAAAGTTCATAATGTTAATGTTTTTCAAAATGTTGTTCCTTTGTCTTCATTTAATTCATAGGAAAAAGGCGTTGTCGGTAACTCTTGGTCATTGTATAAATTCGCATTTTCAGGATTGTTGCCCCAAGCATAACGAACATATTTAGGTGACTTTATGCTGTCATGCCAAACCGTTACCTGATTGTTGCTCAACGTTGCATTTGCCCAAATAAATTTTTTGTCCGCTCCCGAAATGGCAAAGCCCAATAGTTTTTCGCCTTTAACTTTCAGTCCTTTGTTAATGTGTTTAAAGCTAATAATTGCTCGGCCATTAGTTAATTTTGCTGTATCAACTAAGGGACTTAAGTAATTTAGTTTTGTATCTCCATAAACGAGTTTTCTGGCACCTAAAGCCAAGCGCTCACCCACGGTTTTTTTATCAAAAGGATGAATGTTGTGACGTTCTCCAACATCAATTGCTAACGCCATCGCGGTATTTTTAACGGTTTTTAATACCTGAGTTTGTTGATCTCTGATCTCTGCCCAAACACTTTCGCTGGGTTGTTCATCAGGCATTTTAAAATTTGCTAATTGCACAAATAAGAAAGGTAATTTGGGTTGATTAAATAAGGTTCGCCATTGATTTATCATGGTAGTAAATTTATCTGAATACTGAGCGGGATCAGGCGTATTACTTTCGCCTTGATACCAAATAACGCCAGAGAGTTTCATATTAGCAAGTGGCGAAATCATCGCGTTATATAAGCCGACAGGTTTAAAGTCTAGGCTTGTACGGTGCATTAGCATAAAAGGTAATTTTTTAGCGGTTGGATTTTCTTGCCACCAGTCAGCTCTTTCTTGCGCATAGTCTTTTTTAAGTTGCTTGATATATTTGTTATCAGCCAAGTTGTAAGCAAGCGCTTGAGCTTGTGTAAAGCGTTCTAATGAATCAATACTCATCCATGATTCGATCGGCGTGGCGCCAACATTTGACGAAATAATGCCAATAGGAACTTGGTATCTTTGATATAAATCTTTGGCAAAAAACCAAGCAACAGCAGAAAATTCACCGACAGTTTCTTGACTTGCAGAAAGCCAATTTCCACTCTCTACCTCTTGCTGAGGGCTTTTAAAATTGAAATGTCGTTGCACCTTAAATTGACGAATATCGGGATATTGTTTGAGCTTATCTTCTGGAAATTTATCTAAAGCTTCTTTAACTTTAAACCCCATGTTTGATTGCCCTGATGCTAAATAAACATCGCCAAAAGCTATGTCACTGATTTTAATGGTATTGGTATCACCTTCAACGCTTAACGCCTGTTTGATCGCAACTGACTGAGCGGGCAATGAGATTACCCAAACGCCTATTTTATCTGCTTGGCCCTGATAGGTTTTACCATTCAAAGACACGGTTATTTTTTCATTTGCTTTAGCTGTTCCCCAAATATTAATCGGGTAGTCTCGTTGTAAAACCATTGAATCGGCAAAGACAGTGGCTAATTTTACTTGCGCTTGGGCAATGTTTGTTGTCAGGGTAAAGACAAATGAAGCAATAAAAATTAATATTGATTTATTAGCTTTGATATTCATTTATATTATCTCTTAATATATTTTGATGTTAATCGTGATAGTAAATGTATTGCTATATTTTTAACTTTTTAACTTTTTAACTTTTAATTGATGAATCAAAGGTTTATTTTCAGGTGTCAACATGAAAACCACTTCGATATGGTTAAGTTTTCCTTCAATAATAAATCGACCAGTTAACTGATTTATGGGAGTCACTTCATATGTTTTTATAATATTTCCCGCTTTGCTAACTGTCTTTTTTACTGATTTTAATAACATTTCCATATTGTCTTTTGGTAATAAGTTTTCTGCAAAAATTTCATCCATTGGCCTTGGTTGGGCTTGGTTAGTCAGTAACTTGTATAAGGTTTGCTGGAATTTTTTTAATAATGAAGGTACTTGTTGTTGGCGATGAGTTAACTTTGCTTCATTAAGAATATATTTAAACGGGGCTTCATTTATTTTGAAAACACCACCCCTATTACTAAAACTAATAATTGCTAAGCCGTGCTGTGGGGACATCGTCCAATTAGCGGAGAAACCCGGTAAGCCACCATGATGGTAGATATAGGGAATACCATCACATGCTTGTTGCCAACCTAAGCCGTATCGATAAGTGCGTACAAAAAGGCAGTCACCGGACGTTGAAACATTCGTAATGGGACCCGGTACATGCATTTCTCTTAATGAACTACGTTTAAGAATACCATTATCGTCGCCACTTCTTGCAGGCCATGCATCTAAATGGAGCTTAGCGAAAAGTGAAAAGTCTTCAACTGAACTGAGCAAACCACCGATAGCGCCAAAAGCCCCATGATGAGCAAGTGGTATCGGGTAATGTTGGTTATTACGCCATTTATACCCTGTTGCTAATTGCTTTGGGTTGGCGTTGCTATATTCCCAAACACTTCTCTGCATTCCTAATGGTTTTAAAATATGCTGTTGGGTATATTGGGCAAAAGGCATTCCAGATACCTTTTCAACTATTTTACCAAGTAAAGCATATCCTAAGCCGCTGTATTGATTAATGGTACCGGGTACATTGGCAAGTGAAACCCCAACGTCTATGAGTTGCTGAAATTGCAGATCAGTGTCAGCCAATTTAACATCAGCCCACGCTCCATCTTTGGGCAAACCTCCACGATGATTAAGTAAGTGACGGATGGTTATTTTGGGTGAGTCACTGGTAAAATATCTTACGTTTTTCATTGCGGGTAAATAACGTTCTACAGGATCATCTAAAGATAATTTATTAGCATCTCGTAATTGAAAAATGGCAATAGCGGTGAAATTTTTACTCAATGAAGCAGTACGAAATAGTGATTGTGGATTAGCACTTATTTGCTGTTCTACATTAGCCAATCCTAAGCCATTAGCATAAATTAACTGACCGTCAAGAACTACACCATAGGCTAAACTTGGAATGTTTTTTTGTTCGAGAATTTCTTGGTACATGTTATGAATATGCTTAGCCGTTGCTTTTACACGGTTAATACGTTCTTTATCAATAAAAACGTCATTATTGTAATTTTTCTCTAAATTCAGCTCGTTAGCGTTTATTTCTATACTTAAAAATGATAAAAACAGACAAATCAAAACTTGATAATTTACATTGATGCATTTTACTCGTGCGAGGTATATCAAACTTATTCCTTTTTTAATAAACGTTTTTTATTAGAATGAAAATGAATAATATTGGGCTTTTATTGAAAAGAGAAAGATTGTTAATATTCCTCTTTTCCCCTTAATTTAAGCGATAGCAATCTTAGTGAGTACTACCAAACACTTCGATTTCACCAATGCCAAATGGTACTGAAGTGTCTTCAACCGAGAAGGTGACTTTCAAAAATCGCACTTTAGTTTTATCTTTCACATCGAAATTAATTACTGGTACGCTACCTGAGATAAATACACCACTTGCTACCTCTACCCATTCTTTACGGTTAGTTGACGTTTCAACATTAATTTTTACATTGGCAGCTGGTTTAAAGGTAAATTCAACACGTTCAACATCGTAGAAATTTTCCATATCTAGCTCCCACCACACTTGACCTGTCTTACCATTTTTAACAAACTCAGGTTCCCATTGTCGCCATTTATGACCATCATTGGCGTATGCCGGATCGTTGCCATTACCTTTAGTAACACCTTTAGCATTGGTGCGAGTAGGACGAGCGTCTGATACTTTAACGGCAGCTTGTTCTTTGATGGCTTTAGTTAATCGATAATTTATATAAGGTCGGTCTTCTACAAGCTTCGAAACGCCGGCTTCAAATAACGGGCTACCTTTTGTAGTAATTTCGATTTGGGCGGGCTCTAAACCTGCTGATGTCGCTTCAATTACAGTGACACCACCATGGTATGAACGAAACTCAGTGGCTGCATGACCATCTAAAATTTGAATATCATTACGGGTAGTGTTTTTAAAGGTAATACTTCTACCTGTCGCAAACTCACCCGGCCCAGAAATAATCGTTAAGGTAACTGTTGGGCTGTTTGAAATATGTATACCGCTAGCATCTAACACCTGCACGTTGATATGGGCGTCATCCGTGGCGTTAGTGCCCTGAATAGTTGTGTTGTCAGTAAATAATTTTAGACTTTTAGCTGTGCCTTTCTCTGGCCACTGTGGTGGCGCGATACCTTTAAAGTAATTGCGATACCAATACCAAGCACGTTTTGGAATGCGAGCAAAATCGACTATGCCCATTTCACCCATGTTGCCGGCAATGCTGCCATGGTCAAAGCCACACCATATTGCATGACCGCTGCGCCATTCTGGTTTTTCGCCATCTTTTATATGAGAAGTCCAACAAGCATCATAATCGCCCGGTCTGTCGGTAACACAAGAGCCATATTCACTCACCATATTGGGAATGCCTGGATCTTTATCTCTGGTGGCGCCATCGCCGTTATAGCCTGCAATGTCGCCTAAAACATCAACACCTGCTCGTTGTGCTCCGCCAATCATGGCTTTTCGAGTTGGATCCAATTTATGAGATAAATCGACCATATCTGATAACAAACCTTTCATATCATCGATGACTTCATTGGCGCTAAAGAAAGCTTCGTTACTCATACTCCATGCAATAACTGAAGGACTATTTCTATTGATCAGAATAAGTTCTTCAAGACCAGCCGCTGCGCTTTTTTCGTAAGCGGTTTTGTCTTTTTCATGAATAGGGTAAGTACTTGAATCCCAATAACCATCATCTTTAAAGCCACCAATGCCCCAAACGGAATTTTCAGGGATGAACATTAAGCCGAGTTCATCACACACTTGGGTAAAATACGGGTGGTGAGGGTAGTGGGAGCCGCGAATGAAATTAAAACCAGCATCTTTCATTAATTTCAAGTCACGATAAACACCTGCTTTGGTTACTGCATCGCCCCAACCAGCATGATCTTGATGTACGTTTACGCCTTCAAGATATAAGTGTTCACCGTTTAAGAAAAAGCCTTTGTCGGCGGTCCATTCTACCCATTTAAAACCAAATTGAGTTTGGTAACTGTCAACAAGGGAATCAACTTCAGCATTGTTTTCATAGAGAGTGGTTATCGCTTTATACAAAGTAGGAGAGTCTGGAGACCATAACTTTGGTTTGCTTATTTCAGCACTGAGTTGTTCAATATCGAGAGTTTGGTTTGCATCAATACTTCGACTCGAAACCATTTCAGTGATTTTTTTATTGTTGCTGTCTACAATGACGGTTTTCAACGTAAATTGTATGGTGGTAATACTGTTGTTTTCTATCGTTGTTTTTACGTTAACTTTTGCTGATTCTTTGCTTATCTCAGGTGTAGTAACAAAAGTACCGTTCCATGCAACATGCAATGGGTTGGTTACACTCAAGTAAACATCACGGTAGATACCACCACTAAAGACATGTTCGCCAGCACGAGGGGCGAGTTGAGCGTCCCAAATATTGTTTACCCTAACGGTTAATAGGTTTTCGCCAGCTTTAGCTGCATTACTAATATCCACTGTAAAACCGGTGTAACCACCACGGTGTGAGCCGACTTTTTTTCCATTTAAGTAGATTTCAGCTACTTGAAAAACACCATCAAACTCAAGGGTTAATGTCTGGTTTAACAAGCTTTTATCAATTTTAAGTGACTTCTTATACCAGCCATAACCCACATAAAAACTTTCAGAGCGGAAATAGGGCAGGCTAAAAGAGTGAGGCAATCCGATGTTTTGCCACTGTGCGTTTTTGGCTTGTTTGTCGGCGGATAGTTCAGTTGAAAAATCGTCAGCTTCAGAACTAAAGGTGAACTGCCAATCGCGGTTAATATTTTCTTTTAATCGACCTTCGTGGTTGTTGCCACTATTTTGGTCATATGAGCAGCTCGATATAAACATAATGCTCATGGCGAAAATTACGATCAGAGATTGTTGTAAAGTTTTCATGCTTATTAAATTCACTCTTTAGTGTTTAAATATATTAAAGGTCAACTCAAGGAATAGTCGCTCTTTGAGTTTTTATATTGCTTATTTAATAGTTCATAGGTGACAGTAACTAAACTGTACTATATAAGGGAGAACGTTACCATATGTTTTATTATAGATAATAGTACGTAAATTCTACGTACTATTACCTCTTTATGCATTTACTCAGCAAGCGTTAATTTTAAGACTTAATGCAAATCATCAGGCCCAGCAGCGGGGTTTTCGATAACAAGCTCACCCTTGTTATAATGAAATTCAATGGCTTCACCAGTACATAATAGTGTGATTGTTTTAATTGCCGATAGATCTTGAACTTTGATCGGTTTGCCAGGTTCAGTATGAGTGTAATAGGGCTTTTTCCATATTCCCCAGCTGTGAGAATCTCCTTGAGCGCAAGGTCTGGCATGTAAATACCAATCCTAATAACTAACGGGTCATTTTAAATGGCTAAAAGAAATAACTACTGCGTTATAAAATTTATAAGTAGAATAGCTACTTACCTTAATTTTATTTCTTGTATTTATTCCTTTTTCCTCATGAAAAAGTAGAACACTTAATTAAGAAAACGGGTATAACCGTTCGAAATAATAGTGAATGACTATTTAGTGAGCTTTAATCCCCAAACGAATTTACCGCTTTTCTTTTTAGGAAGGTTAACAACAAGGTTGTTACCTAGCTGAGTAAAGGCTAAAGCGCCTTTAGCATCTGCTTTAGCAGATAAGAGTTCGATGTTCTTGGCGTTAAATAGAGCCGCTTGAGGTAATTTAATTTGGCCACTTTCTGGCCAAGAGACAAACCAGGCATAAAGATCACCGTTCTTTTCGGTATAACGGATAGCCGCTTTATCATACTGCCAAGTGTCTTTTGAACCCGCCTGTAAACTATTGAGTTTACCTTCACCCCAAGTAACCCAAGGTGTAGATTGATGAATACCAATCCCATTAACTTGCATCCACTGGCCAATTTCAAGTAGCGCGGTTTCTTGGCCTTTGTCTAAGCTGCCATCAGCTCTTGGGCCTATATTCAATAGTAAATTGCCATTGCGACTGACAATATCAACAAAGCCACGCAGTAAGGTATCTGTTGGCCAAGCTGCTTTATCTCCGGTATAACTCCAATTACCATTCACCGTGTAATGCGCCTGCCAAGGTCGCGCTTTAATGCCACCTTCAAGCGAACCTTCGCTATCATAAATCGCTTCACCGGTTTTTAGCGCGTCGCGTTTCCAAGATAATGCCACGTCTTTATTCCAGTCTGCGCTCTCGTTGTAATAATTTGCGGCCACTCGCCTGAATGCATCGCGAAATATTTCTGTTTTATATTCATTATGGGCATCCGCAATACCGCCATCGACAAAAATATAGTCAGGTTGATAGTTGTCGATAAGCTCATTCATTACCCGCTCCCATTGCAGGGCATCTTCAGGACGTGGTGGCTCGGTGTCGCCACGGCGTTTGCCGTACAGGCCCTCATTTTCCTGATCCCAGGTGTCGAACTGCTCGCGGAAATTATAATATTTCCAGTGCCGACCATAATGGGTGGAAACTCCGGTTTTAATGCCTTTTTTACGCATCGCCGCGGTTAACTCTCCAACCACGTCACGTTTGGGCCCCATTTTTGCGGCATTCCACTCAATTTCCTTTGAGTCCCATAGGGCAAAACCATCATGATGAACCGCTGGCGCGGCAAAATAAGCGGCACCCGATTTTTTAATTAAATCTGCATAATAATCAGCATCAAATTTATCTAAGGTGAACAGGGGAATAAAATCCTTATAACCAAATTCTCTGCGATCGCCATAGGTTTTTGTGTGATGATCACTAAATTGCTTGGTATATTCTGGATATTTCTGCATGTGCGTATTATCTGGGCTGTAGTACATACTAGTGGCATACCACTCACTTTTGTACGCAGGAACCGAGAACAGACTTAAGTGCATAAATACACCTAACTTACCTTCTCTATACCATTGCGGTACATCATAAGAAGATAATGAATCATGGCTGGTGTTGTACTTTTCTTCGGCAAAAACAGTATTGCTGGCGAGCAAACTTGTGACAATAAAAAGCGTAAACATGTTGCTATGATAATTTTTCAAATTTATCATTATTGACCTTAATTAAATGTATAAAATGAAAAAATCAATAGTTTATGAGCCTGTTTTACTATATTTTTTGCTGATAAAGGAGAATTGTTCAAAACAAAATAATTTGTAAACTTGCTCCCGCCATCTGCGTATATTAATTATTTTCAATAATGTCCGTCATTTGCTTTATAAGCTCAGTTTTAATTAAATCGAACGTTTTATTTAGTGCTAAGTTATGCCATTCATAGGGATCATCTCGGTGGTCATATAGCTCTTCTTGACCATCTTTGTACCTGATGTATCGCCAGTTTTGAGTGCGATATGAATAGGTTTGTTGCCATATATATTCATCAGGTAAATCTTTTAAAACCTTTACATGCCATAAGGCATGTTTGTTAGTGCCAACCGCTAATCCTTCAATGGGCTTATCAATACCAACGCCCATAACCGTTAACGCACCTTGTGGCCCTTGCCATCGCGTTGTTGTATTGGTGTTGAGTTCAGATGAAAGTAAGGGGGCTATTGAATGGCCACCTAAAGGTGCTGCGCCTTTAGATTTACTGTTTGAACCTCCTAAATGAGCCAAGTCTATAAAAGTAGGGTAGAGATCAATGAGTGACATAGGCTGTGGTTGTTTTAGTCCTGCGACACTTTTACCCGGAACTTTGAAAAGCATAGGGATTTTTGCACTTTCCTCCCAAGGAGAGTTTTTGTAAAGGTAGTCTTTTTCACCAAACTGCCAACCATGATCGCTGGTAAAAACAACGATAGTATTATCTTTTAAATGGGTACTATTGAGCGTATCTAAAACTACGCCCACTTGTTCATCCATAAAAGCAATACAAGCAAGATAGGCTTGAATAACTTTCTTTAAGCCTTCGTCATCATCTTCATAGGAGTCTTGCAATGCTTTAAAATAAGCTAAACCCATTTGTGTCATCGGGTAGTTATCTTTAAAGAATGAATCATTGAGATCATTCTGTTTAATCGTGGGCAGCTGGATAGTTTCTAATGGAAACATATCGAAGAAACGTTTAGGTGCATATAACGGGGTATGTGGGCGAACAAAGCCAATACCCATAAAAAATGGTTGCTGAGTGTTAGCTTTGGCTAGCGCTTTTAATTTACTACTTGCCCATATAGCATGTTGTTCATCAGGTAGGCGATCACGGTTATTTTCATCAACATAATTGAAAGGTTTATGTGGATAGCCCCAGCCAGCTTCGTGTTTTACTTTAGCTGTTGAGTCGCCACTAAACGTTGGAACATCGGTTAAAGGCGCAAATGAACCATCAACAATATTAATACTTCTAAAGGGCTCAGGCACAGAAGGGTGACCAACAATTTTATTGCCATTAAAGGCATGAGGGCCATAATTTATGCGCTCAGGAACCCCCCATTCATGCCAAAGTTTTTTCTGGTTTTTATGAAGTAACTTTCCCGTTCCCAGCATTTGATAACCATTTTCACGAAATAATTGTAAAAAGGTTTTATTGTGCTTTAGTACATGTTGTTTAGTAAGTGGTGTCCAAGCAAAATCTTTTGATACATGAGGGTATACACCGGTAAACAAACTATTGCGAGATGACTGGCAAACAGGCGCATTGGTTTGCGCGTTAGTAAACTGCACTGACTGAGCCGCTAGTTTATCAATGTTAGGTGTTTTACTTTGAGGATGGCCGCCAAAGGTGCCTAAATAATCATTAAGATCATCAACAATGATAAATAAGACATTTGGTTTTTCTAAGTCATTACCTTGTGATTTATCATCAGCAATCGCAGGCGAAACTATGCCTAGAAGACAACCAACAATAAAACAGCTTATTAATAAGTGATTTATACGCATTTTGTTTCCTACAGCTTATGGCCAATAATGGCGCTTACTTCACTTTTAAGCGCGTTTATAACATCTTTACTTTTGTTATCACTGGCTAGGTTCGTCCATTCATGCGGGTCGTTATTATGGTTATATAACTCTTCTTGTCCGTTGGAGTAACGAATATAGCGAAAATCTTTGGTGCGGTAGGAATAATTTTGTTTAGTAACGGATTTTTCTCTACCACTGTTGGCATAATTACCAACAACGGTTAATGCACCGTTGGGCCCTTGCCAGTTTGTTGTGGCTGGATCTTCAGACCCTTTATTTTCTAACAAAGGACGTAAACTAAAGCCGCCTAACTTACCGCCTTTATTATTATTTCGGTGATCGCCCTTTAAATGTCCGTAATCGACAAGTGTCGGAAATATATCGATGAGTGATACTGGTTGTTCAACAGAAACATTGCTAACTTCACGATTAATCGGACGAATAATAAGCGGGATACGCGTACTTTCTTCCCAAGGAGAGTTTTTAAATAGATAGTTTTTTTCACCCATTTGCCAACCATGATCGCTGGTAAAAACAACCATCGTATTTCTATTGAGGTCTGGGTGAGAGGCTAAAGCATCAAGCACTTTTCCTACTTGTTCGTCCATAAAAGTGATGCAGGCTAGGTAAGCTTGTAAAAAGTGTCTGATCGCAACGTCTCTATCGCCATCATAAGAAGCTAATAATGTACGGTAATACTTTAATCCTTTGCCGTTAGCGGGAAAGTTTTTATTAAAATGCGTGTCATCAACATCGCTTTTCATCCAAGGCGCTAATTTGATTGATTCAAGCGGGTACATGTCAAAGAATCGATCAGGCGCATAAAGTGGTGTATGAGGTCTAACGAAACCCACACCCATGAAAAAAGGTTGTTGACTTGTTTTCTTAGCTAGTTCTACAAATTTGTCTTTTGCCCATTTTGCATGCGCCTCATCGGGAAGTAAATCACGATCGTTTTCATTATTGTAACGAAATGGCGCTTTTGTCCACCCCATAACCCAACCGGCTTCACCTTTCTTACCTACAGAAATACCACCTTCTGAAAGTCGTCCAAATGAGCCGTCAATAGCACCTATATCTCTAAAAGGGGCAGGAACATTTTTAGTTGCGGTTAACTTTTTACCATCGAATATGGTCGGGCCATAATTATGCTTAACATTGTTGCCCCATTCTTGCCATTCTGGTGTTTTGTTGCCGTGCATTAATTTACCTGTGCCTAGGCTGAAATAACCATTTTCATTAAACAGTTCCATGATGGTTTTATTATGCTTCAACACCGGGTGTTTATATTTAGCTGTCCAGCCGAAATCGCCGGAGTCGTGCGGATAAACGCCGGTAAATAAACTATTACGTGAAGGCTGACAAACAGGGGTGTTTGTTTGCATATTAGTAAAGCGAATGCCACTTTTTGCTAGTTTATCAATATTAGGCGTTTTCACTTGTGGATGACCACCAAATACGCCTTGATAATCATTAAGGTCATCAACCATAATTAACAAAACATTGGGTCTAGCTTCAGTTGTTGATGCAAAGGAAAAGCCCGAAATTATGCATAATGTGCTTGCAAGCATTAACTGTTTTAAAGTCATATTATTGTCTCTGTTCATTTTATTGATATTATTTTGCATTTTTCGTCAATTGCTCAAGCTTACGTTTCAAGCGCGCTTTAACGGCAGCGTATTCGCTATTATCTGCTAAGTTAATTATTTCATTTGGATCTATCTTGTTGTAATACAATTCTTCTTTATTATTACCGTATTTAATATAACGCCAGTCTTGTGTTCTGACGGCAAAGCTCTTTAAGCCTTGTTTTCCCCATTGTTTTACTACCGATAAAGCGTAGCGCTCGGTGTTGTCAGTAGGGGGGGGAGCCGAAGTCTCCTTGCCATCTATTAAGGGTTTTAGAGAGGATCCACTTATTGGTAGGCCTTTATCATTTTTACGGTTATCCCCTTGTACTTGGGCATAGTCCATAAAAGTAGGGTATAAATCGATTAAACTCACTGCTGCTGAAATAGTTTGTTTCTTGCTCGTGCGAGGGTCAAATATAATCATTGGCACTTGGGTAGAACGTTGCCATAAGTTATTTTTAAATAAGTTGTTCTTTTCGCCCAAGTTATAACCATGATCAGAGGTAAATACCACAATGGTATTGTCTTTATAAATACTGTTATTTAAAGCATCGAGTACTTTACCCACTTGTTCATCCATAAAGCTGATACTGGCTAAGTAAGCTTGATAATATTTACGCAGTGCATCATCTTTACTGTTAAACGATGCCAGTAGGGTATTGTAGTGTTTTCTACCTAAAGATGTTTTAGGGGCATATAAACTTTCAAAATGGGTATCTTGGTGATCATTTTCAATAAAGTCAGGCAAGTTAATATCGGCTTGCGGATACAGTTCGAAAAACCTGTCAGGCGCAACTAACGGCGTGTGTGGGCGTATAAAACCTACACTTAAAAAGAACGGTTTGTTAAGTTTTGCTTGTTTAAACTCGGCTAATTTATTTACAGTCCACTGCGCATACATTTCATCAGGCAATGGATCTCTGTCTGTTTCACTGACATAACGAAATGGTTTCTTGAAACCACCGTAATACCAACCATTATGTCCGAGTTTATTGCCGTTAGCTTTTACGTTGGGTACTTTTGAAAGCGGTATAAAGGTTGAGTCTAATGGGCCTATGTCCTTGTTATATGGCGAGGGCACATCAGGATGGCCAACCGGTTTTATACCATTAAAAGCTAAAGGTGTGTAATCGGGTCTAATGCCAAAGTCATCCCACGCTTTGGCCCATTGGTGGTGGGTTAGTTTTCCTGTGCCCGCACTGTGGTAACCATGATGGCTAAGTTGCTCCATTATGGTACGTGAATTGGCCAATATTTTATTTTGTCGCCAGTTACCAAAAGCGTATTGACCCGATTCATGAGGTTGAATGCCTGAAAATAGACTCGCTCTTGACGGGCTGCAAATTGGCGCATTAGCGTGGGCATTGGTAAATAAGGTGGCTTTGGCGGCTAACTTGTCAATATTAGGGGTTTTAACACCGATGCTGTTATTCATTACCCCAATAAAGTCATTAAGATCGTCGGCCATAATAAATAAAATATTGACCGGCTTTTCTTTAACCACCATTTTAAACACATCATTAGCTATCGCTGAATTTGTCAATAATAAAGCTAGGCTAGTTAGCGCCATTTTGTTCAAGCTGTTCATGTATTTTACTTAGTATTTATGGCTGACATAAGCCCACTGATTGCCCAGCCAAGTATTGACCTTAAAATCCACAGTGCCACGTTTAGCCTCAATGAGAGTTACGCTATCAGGTTTGGTAAAGACAAAACCTTTTTGTTCTTTAAGTAAGGTGGCAATATTTAACAGTTCTACTTGCTCTAGATCATGTGTAGCTTGAGCATAGAATTGATTAAAACTTGTGGTAGGGTCGTAATTATCGACTAAAGTTAGGTACTCTAATGCCCGTCCTTTTACTCTAATGCTGGTTGATGTGGCTAATAATTTTTTAACTAAAGGTGCAAACACAAGACCTTGTTGACCAAAGCTGGTTAACGCAATTAAACCGCGATAAACCCTGTCTTCTTGTTTGTGATTCAGCGCTGAAGCGAGTTCCGCTTTAGCTTCATCAAAAGGCATTAATGGTAGATTGGCAATATCAATTAATGCTTGAATATGGGTGTTTTGCGCATTGCCATATTCATAAAAGCTGGTGTTAATATCTGTTTGTACTAATTTTGATTCTGCAATAAAACCTAAATCAGGAGACGTTTGTTGCTTTTTTCGTAGTAGATTACGTAGCTGAATTAACTTAGGTTGAAACTTAGCATCGGCTGCCAGATTGTTCGTTTCATAGGGATCGTTGCTTAAATCAAAAAGCGCTTCAGCTGTTTTAGGTTCAAAGAAGGCGGCCTGTTGTGCAGTGAGCTTGCCTTGTTTAAACAAGTTACGCCATTCTTGAAAAGCGAGTTGTTTGTAACGATAGTAATTGTGTAGGCCATCAGGGTAATAAGGTTGATAGTTACGAATATATTTAAAGTTGCCTTTTCTGATACTGCGCACTAAATCAGACTTTTCATCGAACCTGTCTGCTTGGCCAAAAACAACATCACGTTTATTTAAGTCATGTAAACTGGTGTCAGTTGATAAGAATGATTGACCGGTATACTCGCTAGGTATTGCTATACCGGCTAAGGCCAATGCCGTTGGCGCAAAATCTATAAAGCTGACCAGTCCAGAAACTCGGGTGTTTTCTTTTGCTAAACCTTTACCTAATAGATGTTTAAAATTTTCAGGCACTCTAACGACCAAGGGCACGCTCAGGCCAATTTCGAATAAATAGCCTTTACTGCCAGGTAAAACACCACCGTGATCACCAAAGTAAAAGATAAAAGTGTTTTCTAACTCGTGGTCTTTCTCAAGTTGTGCAATGAGGTTAGCCATTTGATTGTCAGCTTTTAGATGATTATCTAATGTGCGGGCATGGGTATAACGAAACGTAGGCGTGTCTGGGTATATTGGCGCTAGGGTTATATCTTTAGGATCATGCTTTGTTGCAACGTTTGTGATTGCGCCTTTTTTAAAGTGCAATTTACTTTCATGAGTTATAGCAAACGTTTGAACATGGAAAAAGGGTTGGCCTGCTTTTCTGTTACGCCAGTTAGCCGTTTTTGATGATTGACTCCACAGCGTTTTATCATCTTTAAAATTATAATCTGTTTTTACATTGTTGGTGGTGTAATAACCTGCTTGTTTTAATATCTTACTCAATGGGTTGAGGCCTTCAGGCATAGCGACCTTTTTGTAACTACGATGGTTCATTGTGCCTAAACGTGAACCGTATAGACCAGTAGCTAAGGTACTTCTCGCTGTTGAACAAACGGGCGAATTAGAAAAGGCATTGTCAAATATCAAGCCATTTTTTGCCAGCTTTTCGATAGCAGGCATTTTGGCGCCACTTTCAGCATATAACTTTAAATAATGCTTAGAATTATCTTCGGTAATTAACCAAATAATATTGGGTTTTTTTTCAATTGTTGTCGTTATATTGGTGGGCGAAGAGTCAGCATAACTGTTACTCATTATGTTAAAACTCAGTGTTACTAAAAATGCTGTTTTTAGTACTCTGAATGATATGAATTTTCCCATTGAAACTCTCTCGTTATTGTTAGCTGCTGTTGATTGCTGAATGTTTTTTTACCCAAAAGAGTCCTTTTTTAACACGTAGAGAGTAATAAATGCAAGCTAAATGATATCGTTTACCCTGTTGTTTTTATCAGTCGCAGATATCAATAATTAATATCGTTCATTGGTTTTATATGTTTTTAATTCTTTGTTTTGTATGGATTTGCAGTGCTTTTTTTAATATTAATATTAATGTTAATATTAATTTTTAACTTTCTTATTCAGATAATTAATTGTTGATGATATGCTGTGGTGGTATCGTTATCCTCTAGGGTTTGGGATGTCAAAATAAAGTAATCATTGGAAAGTAATTAATAGGTATCATGATGTTAAATAAACAAATATTCAAATGTATGTTGTCAGCTATTGTAGGTTTACTGGCAATGGTGTTAACCGGCTGCGGTCAAGACTCAAGCAATGCCGATGAAAAAGCCGATGAGAAAACCACTAAAAAACCAAATGTGGTTATTTTTTATGTCGACGATTTAGGCTACGGTGATATTAGTAGTTATGGTATGACAGCAATAAAAACACCCAACGTTGATGCTCTTGCTGCTGACGGTATTCGATTTACCGATGCGCACAGTTCTGCCGCTACTTGTACACCATCACGTTATTCTTTATTAACAGGCCGATTTGCGTTTAGAAACAATGCCGCAATATTACCTGGTGATGCACCCCTTATTATCGATCATACCCAACCAACATTACCTAAGATGATGAAAAAAGCAGGTTATAAAACCGCCGTAGTCGGTAAATGGCACTTAGGTTTAGGCGATGGTTATGTCAATTGGAATCAAGCGGTTAAACCCGGCCCAATAGAGCTGGGTTTTGATTATTCATTTTTAATGCCGGCAACGGGTGATAGGGTGCCAACCGTATATTTAGAAAATCATAACGTGGTTAATCTAGACCCCAATGACCCGATAACCATCAGTTATGAAAAACGAATTGGTAAGCGCCCTGTAGGAACTGAATCACCAGAGTTATTAAAACAAAAAGCTGATTTACAACACAGTCGTACCATTGTTAATGGTATTAGTCGTATAGGCTGGATGTCTGGGGGGAAATCAGCTGAGTGGGTTGATGAAGACTTTCCTATAATTTTTACTAATAAAGCCATTGAATTTATTCAGTCTGCCAAAGACCAACCTTTTATGTTGTATTTTCCCTTTCATGATATTCATGTGCCCAGAGTACCTAATGAAATGTTCGCAGGTAAATCAGGTATGGGACCTAGGGGCGATGCAATATTACAAATGGATTGGATGACAGGTCGTATCGTTGATGAACTTAAAAGGCTCGATTTATATAATAATACCCTGATAATTTTTTCCAGTGATAATGGCCCTGTGATGGATGACGGCTATGCCGATATGGCTGAAGAATTAAAGGGTAGTCATGATCCTGCGGGTGGCTATCGTGGTGGTAAATATAGCGCTTATGAAGCTGGCACTCGTGTACCGATGATCGTTACCTATCCTAATGGACTCATAGCAAAAGGGGAAAGCAAGGCCCTTATTAGCCATATAGATTTTTATAGAACGTTAGCGAGCTTAACGGGCTCGACATTAGATAAAGGGGAAGCTATTGATAGCGTTAATGTACTACCGGCTTTATTGAATAAAAACGAAGCAGCAAGAGTTGAAATGCTAGAAGAGTCTTTCACTTTGTCGTTACGTTCAAAAAACTGGAAATATATTATGCCATTTAATGGAACAACACCCGGTTGGTTAGCTAATAAAACAGCTATTGAGAATGGTTTATACAAAACACCACAGCTATTTGATATTGACAAAGATCCTAAAGAAATGATCAATTTAGCCACAATGCATCCTGAGATAGTACAAAGATTA
>Ga0209292_1003556_pt1 | contig 17044 bp, 9 predicted proteins | sample GOMGulsemesocosm_2_FD_184634 | JGI IMG/M metagenome (GOLD analysis project Ga0209292, IMG submission 184634) | Methane-oxidizing microbial communities from mesocosms in the Gulf of Mexico - GOM9C Gulf of Mexico (SPAdes) (version 2) | ecosystem: Environmental > Aquatic > Marine > Cold seeps... | reverse complement strand
TTTTTCATGTTTTCTTTTATGTTATTATTTACTTGATGTTAAATTCTGAAAAATTCCATACATAAATGTATGGAATCTTCAGTATTCAATATCTATGCCATTTTTAATTTTCTTATTCCTCTTCTTCACTTCCTGGAACTGGAGTAATGATAGCGTCACTATTTTCATCTTCTTCATCCTCATCATCTCTAAATACTTTTGCTACCGCTGCAATTTCGTCAGTTCCTTTAAGATTAATTAATTTAACACCTTGTGTAGCTCTTCCCATTACTCTTAGAATATCAACATGCATTCTAATTGTAATTCCTTTTTTCGTGATAATCATTAAATCATCTTCATCAGATACATTTTTGATAGAAATTAATTCACCGGTCTTATCAGTTACATTAATTGTTTTTACACCTTTTCCACCTCTATTTGTAATTCTGTAATCAGAAACAGCTGAACGTTTACCGTATCCATTTGATGAAACTACCATTACATTAGCTTCATCAGATTCAACAGCAATCATCCCAACCACTTCATCATCATCATGAGCTAATCTAATACCCCTAACACCTGAAGCAGTTCTACCCATTGATCTAACTTTTTCCTCTTCAAATCTAATCGATTTTCCAGATTTTAAAGCCATCATGATTTGATTAGAACCATTTGTTAATTTAGCCTCCAATAAAGTATCTCCATCTCTAACACCAATCGCATGAATACCATTCGTTCTAGGTCTAGAGTATGCTTCTAATTTAGTTTTCTTAATCACACCTTTTTTAGTACACATTACTATGTATTTATTATCAGTGTATTCAGTAGACTTTATATCTCCAACATTAATAAATGCTTTAATAGAATCATCTTGACCGATATTAATTAAATTCAACAATGCTCTACCTTTAGATGTTTTAGATCCCTCTGGAATTTCAAATACTCTCATCCAGAAACACTTACCTTTTTCAGTAAATATTAATAACCAATTATGGTTAGTTGCCACAAATAAGTGCTCTAAGAAATCTTTATCTCTTGTTGTAGAACCTTTAGATCCAGTTCCACCTCTACGTTGTACTTTGTATTCAGCTAAAGAAGTACGTTTAATATAACCTGCATTAGAAATTGTAATCACAACTTCCTCATCAGGAATTAAATCCTCAATACTCATTTCATTTGCTGAGTATTCAATAATTGAACGTCTTTCATCACCATATTTTTCACGAATATATTCCAATTCTTCAGTAATGATAGTCATTCTTCTATCTTCATTTGCTAAAATGTCTTTTAAGTCAGTGATTTTAATCATTAACTCATCAAACTCTCCTCTTAACTTATCTTGCTCAAGACCTGTTAAGTGTCTTAAACGCATTTCGATAATTGCTTTAGATTGAATTTCAGATAATGCAAAACGCACCATTAATTCTTCTCTTGCAGCCTCAGGAGATTTAGCAGCTCTAATAATCTTAATTACTTCATCTATATTATCTGAAGCAATAATTAATCCTTCTAAGATATGCGCTCTTTCTTCCGCTTTTCTTAAATCGTACTGTGCTCTTCTAACTACTACCTCATGTCTATGCTCAACGAAATGGTGAATCATATCTTTAAGGTTCAACATTTCTGGACGTCCTTTAACTAAGGCGATATTATTTACAGAAAATGAAGTTTGTAAAGATGTATATTTATATAATTTATTTAAAACAACGTTTGGAATTGAATCTCTTTTTAATTCATAAACAATTCTCATCCCTTGTCTATCTGATTCATCTCTAATATCAGAAATACCAGTAATTTTACCATCATTAACAAGATCAGCAGTTTTCTTAATCATGTCTGCTTTATTTACTTGATAAGGAATTTCAGTCACAATAATTGCTTCCTTACCTTCTCTTATCTCTTCAATAGCCGCTTTAGCACGCATCACAACCTTCCCTCTACCTGTCTCAAAAGCAGCTTTCACTCCTTCATAACCATAAATTGTTCCTCCAGTTGGAAAATCAGGGGCCTTAATATGCTCCATCAATTCAGCAATTTCAATCTCTCTATTATTAATGTATGCAATTGTTCCATTAATAACCTCAGTTAAATTATGAGGTGGCATATTTGTAGCCATACCAACAGCAATACCACTTGCCCCGTTAACTAATAAATTAGGAACTTTTGTAGGTAATACAGTCGGTTCTTTTAAAGTATCATCAAAGTTAGGCGAAAAATCAACAGTTTCCTTATCCAAATCTGCCAACATTTCTTCAGCGATTTTTCTTAATTTAGCTTCCGTATAACGCATTGCAGCAGGACTATCTCCATCAACAGAACCAAAGTTACCTTGTCCATCAACTAATGGGTATCTTAATGACCAATCTTGAGCCATTCTTACCATAGTATCGTAAACAGAAGAATCTCCGTGAGGATGATACTTACCAAGAACTTCACCAACAATTCTTGCTGACTTTTTATGACCTCTATTAGACAAAACACCTAAATCAAGCATACCATACAGAACTCTTCTGTGAACAGGCTTGAATCCATCTCTTACATCTGGTAATGCTCTAGAAACGATTACTGACATTGAATAATCAATGTAAGCTGATTTCATTTCATTTTCAATGTCTATCTTAATAATTCTTTCTCCGTCTGCCATATTAATTGTATGTATTTTTTCAATTTACGAAAATAGTAATATTAATTGAATTATAACACTTATAAAACATAGACTTATTAACAAAAACGCGTGAAAAATATAGCTTATTAACAATTGAGCTAAGTAAAATGATTTTTATTATATTTGGAGTTAATAATTTTAGTATATTTAAAACTAAAAACAGGATTAACAAATTATGGATGCAAATTTTTCAGCAAGAGCACAAGATGTAATCGCCTTTAGTAGAGAAGAAGCTGTTCGCCTTGGTAATGATTACCTTGGTGTGGAACACATTTTACTTGGTTTGTTACGTGAAGGTGAAGGTTTGGCAATAAAATTGCTATTAGAATTCTCTGTAAACATTGAAGAATTAAGATTAAACCTTGAAAAAAAACTAAAAGAAACAAGCGTAAAAAACATAAATTCTAAAAATATCCCTCTGGTAAGACAAGCTGAAAAGGTTTTAAAGATGACTTACTTAGAGGCTAGATTATTTAAAAGTAAACGCGTTGGAACCGAGCACATTTTATTATCAATTTTAAGAATTGAAGATAACTTGGCGACCAACTTATTAAATAAATATGGTGTTATTTATGAAAACGTTAAAGAAGAACTACAAGCTATGATAGAAGACAAAGACATAACAAGAGCAGAATTCCCTGGTTCGACAGAAGATGGTGAAAGTTCAAAAGGCTCAGGAGAATCAAATTTCGGTTCTTCTTCAAAAAAATCAAAAACTAAATCTACCACTCCAGTTTTAGACAACTTTGGAAGAGATTTAACTGCAATGGCAGAACAAAACAAATTGGATCCTATTGTTGGGCGTCACTCGGAAATTGAAAGAGTTTCACAAATTTTATCAAGAAGAAAAAAAAATAACCCCATTCTAATTGGTGAACCTGGTGTTGGGAAATCTGCAATTGCTGAAGGTTTAGCTTTAAGAATTGTACAAAAGAAAGTATCACGAATTTTATTTGGAAAAAGAGTCATCTCTTTAGACTTAGCATCACTAGTTGCTGGTACTAAATACAGAGGTCAATTTGAAGAAAGAATGAAAGCTGTCATGAATGAATTAGAAAAATCTAGAGAGATTATCCTATTCATTGATGAAATTCACACCATTATTGGTGCTGGAGGTGCATCTGGCTCATTAGATGCTTCAAACATGTTCAAACCAGCATTAGCCAGAGGAGAGATACAAGTAATTGGTGCAACTACGTTAGACGAGTACCGTCAACACATTGAAAAAGATGGCGCTTTAGAAAGACGTTTTCAAAAAGTATTAATTGAACCAACTTCAATTGATGAAACAATTGAAATTTTAGCTAATATTAAAGAACGTTATGAAGATCACCATTCAGTTTCTTACACTGACAAAGCAATAGCTGCTTGTGTGAAATTAACAGAACGTTATATGTCAGATAGAAATTTACCAGACAAAGCAATTGATGCAATGGATGAAGTGGGTTCAAGAGTACATATCACAAATATTAATGTCCCTAAAAAAATTACGGAATTAGAAAAAGCAATTGAAGAAATTAACATTGAAAAGAAAGATGTTATTAAATCTCAACAGTACGAAAAAGCTGCTCAATTAAGAGATACAGAAAAATCTTTAACTGAAGAATTAGATAAGGCTCAAGAAGAGTGGGAAGCAGATACTAAAGAAAACAAAATTGAAATTACAGAAGCACATGTGGCAGAAGTTGTTTCTATGATGACTGGAATTCCATTACAAAAGGTTTCAGAAACTGAATCTGGTAAAATTGTACACTTAGGTGATTCAATTAAGGAAAATGTAATTGGACAAGATGAAGCTATTGCTAAGGTTGTGAAGGCTATTCAAAGAAATAGAGCTGGATTGAAAGATCCAAATAAACCAATTGGTTCATTCTTTTTCTTAGGCCCAACCGGTGTTGGTAAAACTCAATTAGCAAAAGTATTAGCTAAGAATTTATTTGATTCTGAAGACGCATTAATTAGAATTGATATGTCTGAATACATGGAGAAATTCTCTATATCTAGATTAGCAGGAGCTCCTCCGGGCTATGTTGGTTATGAAGAAGGTGGACAATTAACTGAAAAAGTTAGACGTAAACCCTATTCTATTATACTATTAGATGAGATAGAAAAGGCTCACCCAGATGTATTCAATATGCTTTTACAAGTATTAGATGACGGACATATGACTGATGGTTTAGGACGCAAAATTGATTTTAAGAACACTATCATTATTATGACTTCTAATATCGGTGTAAGACAATTACAAGATTTTGGAACAGGGGTTGGATTTGGTACTTCATCTCAAGTGGCTCAAAAAGAAGATGCTGCAGTTGCAATTATTCACAAAGCACTAAAGAAAGCATTTGCTCCTGAATTTTTAAATAGAATTGATGACATGATTATCTTTAATTCTTTAAAGAAAGAAGATATTCACCAAATTATTGACATTGAGTTAGCGAAACTTTATGGAAGAATAAATGAATTAGGTTATAAAGTTGAAATGACTAATGAAGCTAAAGATTATATTGCAGACAAAGGATATGATGCGAAATATGGTGCAAGACCTTTAAATAGAGCTATTCAAAAGAATGTTGAAGACCCTTTAGCAGAGGAAATTATTAACTCTAACTTAAAAGAAGGAGATACAATTAAAATTGATTTCGATAAAAAAGAAAACAAAATAAATATTGAAATTGAAAAAGGTAAATCACCTAAAAAGAAAGCGACTGATAAATAGTAAATCACTACTTATTTTAAAAGCAGAAATCAATTAAGATTTCTGCTTTTTTGTTTTCGTACGAATCAACATTTCTTTACTTACAGCCACTAAAAACTTCTTAAAAGTAGAATTTCAATGTTTTACTCAGTTCGTTAACTAATTTTCATCACTTTTTATGTAACTTTTTAACCGAATTAGTAGTTATATTAAGTGAGAATGTAAAATAAAACGTATTAGGCTTGACTCGAAAGGAATAATGACGTAAATTTGCAATTCGGTAGTTAACAATTTTAAATAAAAGGAAAAATGAGGCAGTTAAAAATTACAAAATCCATAACAAATCGTGAAAGTCAATCTTTAGATAAGTACTTAAGATTTGTTGTTTCAGTTGCAAAACAGTACCAAAATCAAGGTCTTACATTACCCGATTTAATTAACGAAGGAAATTTAGGTTTAATTAAAGCCGCACAAAAATTTGATGAAACAAGAGGATTTAAATTTATATCCTATGCCGTATGGTGGATTCGTCAATCAATATTGCAAGCTTTAGCTGAACAAGCTAGAATCGTTCGTTTACCATTGAATCAAGTAGGATCGTTAAATAAAATTAACAAAGCATTCTCTAAATTAGAGCAAGAATACGAAAGACCTCCTTCAGCTGAAGAATTAGCTGAGATTTTAGAGGTTCCTGAAGACAAAGTGAAGGAATCAATGAAAGTAGCTGGTCGTCATGTATCTATGGATGCTCCTTTATCTTCATCTGAAGATGGTGGGACACTAATGGATGTAATGGCAAATGCTGACTCACCAAACGCTGATAAACATTTACTAGCTGAATCTTTACAGAAAGAAATTGAAAGATCACTTTCAACGTTAACTGATAAAGAAAAAGAAATTATTAGATTGTTTTTCGGAATTGGAATGAATCATGGATTAACTCTTGAAGAAATTGGAACTAAATTCAACTTAACAAGAGAAAGAGTTAGACAGATAAAGGAGAAGGCCATAAGACGCTTAAGACATTCGTCTAGAAACAAGTTACTAAAAGATTATTTAGGATAAGATTTAGCCCCCAATTTTTTGGGGGCTTTTTTATTATCTAATTTTAAACTATTAATATATTACAACCAATAAAAATAAATTAAAAAATGGGAACATCAGTAGGTTACGAAAATGAACTTAACAATTATGTTAAGAATGAAAGAGCAGCGGTTAAATTAGCTCGCTACGTAGGTGAATTATTATTTGATCAGGGAATTGAATTAGTTTTATTCAGAAATCATTTAGTAGATATTACTACTTCTGAAATTATTAATTTACATGACTATGCTGAAAAAGTAGTTGGTAAAAGAATTTATGTAACAACGACATCAGAATTAGCTGAAGAAATTTTTAATTTAAACTTATCTCCTGCTAAAATTGATATAGGAAAATTAGCTTACGAATGGATTCAAGAGGGTAAAACATTTGATTCAAAAGCAGACTTCTTAAAAGTCAAATTGGCTGACATGATGAATGGAAGCGATTCGAAAGTTGAACCAAGAGATGTCGTATTATATGGTTTTGGTAGAATTGGTAGATTAGCAGCAAGAGAATTAATTAAACAAGCTGGTAAAGGTCAACAATTAAGATTAAGAGCAATTGTAACTAGAAACGCTTCTGCTGATCAAATTACAAAAAGAGCTGCGTTATTAAGAAACGATTCAGTACATAACGATTTTAAAGGAACTGTTACTGCCGATATCGAAAACAAAGCTATTATCATTAACGGTCAAATTGTTAAAATGATTGAAGCTTCTAATCCAGAAGACATTGATTATACTGCATATGGAATCAATAATGCTTTAATTATTGATAACACTGGTGCTTTTACAGATAAAGAAGCTCTATCTCGTCATTTAAAATCAAAAGGAGCTGACAAAGTTTTATTAACTGCGCCAGGAAAAGAAATCCCAAACATTGTTTACGGAATCAATCACTTTGATTTAGATATTGAAGGTCAAGATATTTTTTCTGCTGCAAGTTGTACTACAAATGCAATTGCACCAATCTTAAATGTTATCAATACTAAATACGGTATTGAGAAAGGACATATTGAAACTGTACATGCTTATACTAATGATCAAAACTTATTAGATAACATGCATAAAAAACCGCGTAGAGGTAGATCAGCTGCAATAAACATGGTAATTACATCAACTGGAGCAGGGAAAGCTGTTACTAAAGTAATTCCAGATTTAGAAAATAAATTAACTGCAAATGCTGTTCGTGTACCTACACCAAACGGTTCTTTAGCTATTATGAACTTGACATTAAACACAGCAACTGATTCTGTTGAGGCTGTTAATGGAGTAATCAAAGATGCCGCATTAAACGGAAATTTAGTAAATCAAATCTACTATTCTTTTGATGAAGAGTTAGTATCTAATGATATTATTGGAAATACTTGTTGTTCAGTATTTGATGCACCAGCAAGTATTGTTTCTCCAGATAAGAAAAACGTTGTACTTTATACATGGTATGATAATGAATTTGGATATACTAAACAAGTAATTAGATTAGCTAAATACATTGCTAAAGTAAGAAGATCGATTTATTACTAAATTGATAACTTTATATTAAACAAAAAGGGATAACATTAATTTGTTATCCCTTTTTTATTAAAAACTTGATTATTTTAACGACATTTAATGTTGTAAAAAAAACATTTTAACTAAAAAATGAAACAAATAAAACACTCATTAAACTATGTATATAAGGGGATTAGAGATAATTCACAAGCTTAATAGGCAATAGAGCATACAATTAATCGCATAAGAGTAATAAAATATCATATTTAAACTTTATATTTGCACCATCAAAAACCTATCAATTGAAAAAATTTTAGATATAAAATTTATAATTAATCATTGATAATTAATAATTCAGGAAAGGACAACATTAATTTGTTGTCCTTTTTTTTATTTAACACATTATGACTGCATTTTTCACAGAATCTTAAATGTATGATATTTAAACATTGAAATTGCCATTCTATAATAGAATTTGGTTTCAATTAATTTAATTCGTGATTCAATTAAATTTTGTTCTCTAATATTAACTAAAAACGTTGACGATTCTCCAATACTGAATAACGTTAATTCAGAATTCAATAAAAGACGATACAGATCAACTGATTGTTGTTGAATTTGAACTTGCTCTTCTAATGAGCTCATTGAGTTCATTGTACTTTCTATTTTATACTTTATATTTTGTTTTTTATTTAATAATTTTGAACTTTTTTCTTCCAGTTTAATACGTGTTAATTCAACATTTGCTCTTTCTTTACGAGTGAAAATTGAGTAAGACATTGATGCACCCCAATAATAATTTTCATTAGAATAGCTTCCTACAACTCCACTTCCATTATCAGAACTTAACGCATTATATTTAAGCTTCAGTTCAGGTTTTAATTTCTCTTTATTTAACCTATAATCAATCTTAGCTACTGAAATATTATTTTGTGCCATTACATACTCTGGATGTGAAACGATAACTTCATCAAAGTCGACAATTCCTAGAACATTAACAAATTCATTTTCAATATGCGGAACTGTTATTTCATCAATTTCAAGAGGAATAAATCCATCTTGCCATAAGAATGTATTTAGGTATTCAGTCTTATTATTACACTCTAAAGTTGCTTGTTTTAACTTTAGCTCTCGGTTTAATAATTGGAGACTCAATTTAACAGTATCAATAGCTGGTTTATCCCCCAACCGTACACTCTCTTTAACATTCGAATATCTTAATTTTAAATTCTTTAAATTTTCAGTTGCCAAACTAACTTTATCATACGATTTATGCCATTCTAAATAAGTAGCCGTTGCATCCATTTCCAATTTATTCAGCATTATTTTTTGCGTCAGCTCTGAACTTTTCTGAATTATTTTTGCTTGCTTTAAATCTGCACGTCTTTGATCTATCAGTAAACCGTCTCCTAAATTAATACTAACACCTAAATTCCATGTACCTGAAGGTAACAAATAAGATTCTGGATTTAATTGTAATCCTTCATTATCATTATACCCTAATTCAGTTTCTATTCCAAACCAAGTCGGCACCTTAAGTCCACCATGCAAATAACTGTAGTATTTTTTACCATCAAAATATTTTTGCTTCATGTTTCCTGATAATTTAGGATCAAAGCCACTTTTTGCTTTTTGCAGGTAACTATCTCCTTCTCTTAATTTTAGACTGGCTTGAAATGCTACAGGGTGATTTTCTTTTACAATTAATAAGTAATCAGAAAAAGACAAATATTTATTTAATGAATCTTGTCCAAAAGATACACCCCCCATTATTAAAATGAAGCAAACTATATATATATTCCTCATTATTTTTTATTTTTAACTTCCTTACTTTTAACTTTATAGAATTCTGAAGGAAAACCATTTACATTTCGCCACAACTCATACCAAATTGGCACATCATTTAGCATAATTAAATTTGAAGTTCCGGTGCCAAATCTTAAAGCGTCTGGCCAGGTTTTATCATTTTCATCTTCCTTTATTAGTACTCTATACTTTCCGTTATCTCCGATATACTGGTCAATTGCATAAATCTCACCACCAAACGTACCGAAACTAGTATTTGGCCATCCTGAAAAAACGATAGAAGGCCAGCCATCAAATTGTATTCTAACCTTTTCACCTCTATGAACCAAAGGCAAATCAATCGGGTTAATATACATTTCAACCGCTAAATCATATTCGCTAGGCATAAGTGTCAGGATCTCATAGCCAGCCTTAATAATTTCACCTATACCAGATGTAATAGTTTTTGTGATATATCCAGATTTTGGAGCCGTAATGTAATATAAGCCATTTCTAAAACTATAATTGCTAAACGTATTTTCTAACTTATTTAAATTTGCCTCTACGTCAATTTTTTGAGATCTAGTGCTAATAATACTGGATTCAACTTTGTTTACGCTATTTTTGAACTTTACAATTACATTACTAAGTTCTATTTTTAAGCCAATTAAATCATTTTTAGAATTCAGCCACTTATTCTTTGCTCCTATTTGATAACTTAAAGTTTGTTGTAGTTTAATTCTTTTTTCCTCTAAATTACTTTTGGACTTTAAGCCTTGTTCATACAAACTTTTAGTTCGGTCAAATTGATTTTTTGCTATTTCATTATTTACCAAAGCGGTAACATGATTTATACTATCATTTTGAACTTTCAAGTGAGCTTGAATTAACTTATTATTTATCATTAAGATTTTTAATTCCTTTTCTTTAGTTAATAATTGAATTTGATTTTTTTGAACATCTACTTTATTTCCATAATTTTTTACTGATTGCCTCTTTAAATCAACCTGATTTTTTGTTCTATTTAATAAATCATCATCAAAATATGAATCTTTAACTTCTGATATTTTTAAAATAGTATCTCCTTTATTTACAAAATCACCTTCCTGAACGAACCAACTTTCAATTCTCCCATCAATTACTGAGTTAATCCCTTGTGGTTTTTGATCTGGTTTTAACGTTGTAATTACACCATTTGACCTTACATTTTGCGTCCATGGTAAAAAAGCTACACCAAGAACGATTAGTAGAAAGATGACAATCATTCTTCTTAAAATCTTACTTGATTTTTTTTCTAAAACGGATTCTAAAGTGGTGTATTTTTTATTTAAAATACTATGGTATACTTTATTATTTGAAATATTAAGCATCTAATTTATATTTTAGTGATAGTCTTATTTTGGACACTATAAACGGTATTCATCATATTTAATAGATTTTCATCATTTGATGCTGTAATAAGCGTCCAATCATTATCAATATCCGTTAAAAAGTTAAAAATTCTATTTTTTTCTTCTTGATAAAATGATGAAAAGACATCCTTTATTAATAAAAGTTTTGGCTTATCTACAATACTCCTTACCAAAATAATTTTGTCCACAATACCTTTCGAAAACTGCTTACCTTGTGGATTATATATTGTATCTAATCCAAAAGGTAAACGTTTTATAAAGTCACCTAATTCTATTTTTTCAATTGCCCACATTACATTTTCATAGGTTGCATTTTCCCTTCCCATGGTAATATTCTCCATAATTGTCCCCTCAAACAACAACTCATTCATTAAACAATCTCCAATGGAACCTCTTAATTTATTTGGATTATAATTTCCAATAGGTAATGTATCAATTATTAAATTACCTTCCTTTATAGTATACAAACCTGCAAATAAATTTAAAAGAGTTGCTTTTCCAGAATTACTGTCCCCTTGTAATAAAACTCTTTCTCCTGGAATTATGTTAAGCGATACATTCTTTAAAATATAATTTGGTTGCTCTGGATATTTAAAACTTAAATCTAACATTTCAATTGACATCCCTCCTTTTATCAATTCACAATCATAGCCATTATCTTTTTCCAATTCTAAATCTGTCACTTGGCCTATTTTCTCCAATGAAGTTAATATATCATAAATTGACTCAAGACTAAGAATTAGTTTTTCAACTGCACCTAAAACTAATAAAATGATTATTTCAGCAGCTACAAATTGACCTATATTCATTTGCTGATCCATAACAAGTAAACTACCAACGATTAAAAGTCCAGCAGATACTAATACTTTAAAAATAACCATTAAGGTATATTGATTCTTAAGTACTTTAAAGTGAGAATCTCTGCTTTTTATGTATTCCCCTGTATATTCGTCAACCTTTTGCATGGGTAATTCAGAATTACCTGCCAACTTAAAACTTACACTTGTTCTTGCTAACTCTTCTAGCCAATGCACCACTTTATACTTATACTTTGACTCATATAAACTAGTACTTAATCCTTTTGCAGAGGTCAATTTAAAAATTGTATACACTAAAATAATTAAGATCAAACTATAGATAATAAAAAACGGATGATACAATGATAATAGAATCAATCCAAATAAAATCTGAATTGAAGCTGCAGAGAAGTCAAGTAAAATTTTAGATAATCCTTTTTGAACAGAAGTCACATCAAAAAACCTATTCATAAGCTCAGGAGCATAATGATTATAAAGGGCCTCTAATTTTATTCTAGGAATTCTGTATGCAAATTCAAATGCAGCTCTCGCAAAAATTCTTTGCTGTAAATATTCTGTTATTTTTAATTGTTGAATTTGTAAAACACCAGATATTGTAATACCTAAAATTACAAACGTCACTAAAACAATCCAAGATGTGCTAATACTTCCTCCTTGAATTAAATTAATAATTGCTTGTATCCCTAATGGTAAAGACAAACTTACAAAACCATTAAAAAAAGCATAAATATATACATTTCGTATCTCCTTTTGATCTGGCTTTAACAATAACCAAAATCTTGATACTGGTGTAATTTTTTTATTCTCCATAATCTATAGTATTAAAAGATTTGACACTTAATTTCATTAAACACTAGCTCAGTGTAAAATTTAGTCACTAAATCTTCTCCCTCCTGTACATTGGTCAGCCTTGGTAAATGTTCTGCAAAAAAACGTTGATGATGTGACCCTTCAATGATGGTAGAAATCAGCATTTGAGAATATTGAAACTCCGGATTAATTTCCAAAACAATATTTGAAACTCTGTTGACTATTTCCTTATACTGATTAAAAAAACCAAGTTTATTATCTTCATCTACAGCTTTGTTAAAATAAGCTTTTGAAGACTCAGAGATAACAATTCTATTCAATTTATATTCATCAATCTGAGAGAAATTTGAATCTACTTCAATTTTTTCAGTTAAAATTTTAATCGCTCTTTTTAATCGTTCTACGGGAGAATCAATATTGGCTAATTTCATAACCAAACGATATTCTTGCCACCCCCAATACCATAATACTAAATAGATTAGTAAATGATGTTTACTTTCAAAATATCGATATATAGATGCTTCTGTTGAAGAAATATGTTTAGCTAACTTTTTAAATGTAAATTCTTCAAATCCAATATCATTCACAATATCAATACTTCCTGTCAAAATCCTTTGACCTAAGGAAGAAGATTGGGGCGATTTTAAATAAACATTCTCATTTATTTTTATATCAATTTTATTTACAAAGCTTTCCATTTTCAATTTATTTCAGCCAAGTTCAAGTGATTACTTTCAAAAACTAGCTTATTTATTTGCAAATATAATAGTATTACTATCAACACTGCAAATTATTAGTGTATTTTATTTATAAAAACTACACATACCACTATAAATACAATAACAAAACTTTGTAATTATTAACATTTAAAGAGGAATCCCAAAGCGTTTAACACCGAATTTGTATATTCACCATAATCAAACGATATATACTTTTCTTCATTCTACGATTACCAAGTACATTACTTTATAGTTAATGGATACAAAGACAATAATATGAAAAAAGAACCCCATATACTTATCACACACATCTAAACAACCCAACAAAACACTAATAAACAAATCATTAACTGAACAAATATGAAATCATAACCTGTCAAAAACAGAACTTAGCTTTACAATTCTGATAGTCTTTTAATAAAAAGTATCCAATTATCATTAATATATTTACCAAAACAAAAACTAATATATTATGAAAAAAATTTTACTTAGCATTGTTGCTCTAGCAACATTAGGATTCGGAGCAGTTGCTCAAACAACTTATAACGTAGGTGACGTAATACCCAACTTTACTGTAACAGATACAGAAGGTAATACGCAAGATTTACATGCAATTACAGCAACAGGAAAGTACGTATACATTGATTTCTTTTTTGACACTTGTGGACCTTGTCAATCAGTAAGTCCAACATATAATGAATTTTATGACAAATACGGATGTAACGGTGGAGATGTATATTGCTTAACAATGAATAATGGATCAGATAATGATGCAGAAGTTATAGCTTATGAACAAACTTATGGTGGAACATTTAACCATGCCCCTGCTATTAGTGCTGATGGTGGTGCTGGAGCAGTAAGTACTTCATTTGGTATTGGAGCATTTCCAACAGTAGTATTAATTGGACCTGACAACAAACTTATTGAGCAAGATATCTTTCCGATTTCAAGTGTAGCGACCTTAGAGGGTACATTCCCAGCAGGATTTTCACCTTCACCAATGGCTTGTTCATTTGCAGGAGTTGAAGCAAATAAATTAGAGGAATTAACTATCTACCCTAATCCTTCTTCTGATAATGTAAACATTTCTTTCTCATCATCTGACGCTACAGATGTTGAAGTTTCAATTTTCAACTTACTAGGTGAAAAAATCAAAACTATCAGTACTACTTCTAGTATTGGAAACAATAACATCAATGTTAATGTTAACGATTTTACAGTTGGACAATACATTATTCAAATTCAAAAAAACAATAAATTAACAACTACGAAATTTACTGTTTCTAAGTAACAAAAATACTTAGTAATTACAATAGAAAGGACAACATTAATATGTTGTCCTTTTTTGTTGTATCATTAATACATTTAGTTAATAATTTTTTCACCATTTTACTTCTCTCTATTTCCATATTTTTATACTTGTGCATTTATGATAAACATATAAAATATGGAATCTGACTCGTCATTAGCACTCCACCTTTATTTTTTGTTTTTATCTTTCTTATCTTTGTCAAAAATAAATACAAATAGCTTTGCAAAAAGACATTCTTTTAATAACACCCCCCTTTACACAATTAAACACGCCCTACCCTGCTACGGCTTACATTAAAGGTTTTTTAAACACAAAAAGCATTTCTACTTTCCAAGCGGATTTAGGAATTGATGTTATCTTAAATTTATTTTCTAAAACAGGATTGCAAAACCTATTTGAAATTGAGGTAGATGGAGAATTATCAAAAAATTCAAAACGAATAAAAGCTTTAAAAGCAGATTATATTCAAACGATTGATTCTGTTATGTTATTCCTTCAAGGCAGAAACAGTACATTATCTCATGCCATTTGTAGTGATAATTATTTACCAACGGCATCTAGATTCAATCTATTAGAAGATTTAGAATGGGCTTTTGGGACAATGGGACTACAAGACAAAGCCAAGCACTTAGCCACGCTATATATTGAAGATATTTCTGATTACATTATTGAAAATATTGATTCAAATTTTGGATTCAGTAGATATGCTGAACGCATTAGCTCTTCCGCTCATACGTTTGATGATTTATATGCTCAATTAAAAGAACCTAATTCTTTCATTACTACTATTTCATTACCAATTTTGGAAGATTACATTAAAACAGTAAATCCAAAACTGGTTGTTATTTCAGTACCTTTTCCAGGTAATTTATTTTCGGCTTTAAAATGTGGTGAATTTATTAAACAAAATTACCCTCACATTAAGGTTACTATTGGTGGTGGTTTTCCAAATACAGAATTAAGAACACTAACAGATAACAGATTATTCGAATTTGTAGACTTCATTAGTTTGGATGATGGAGAAGCACCGATAGAGCAACTTTATAATCACATAACACAACAAACTAAGAAGGAAACATTAAAACGTACCTTTTCACTCGTAGATGGTAAAATTGAATACTTTAACAACCCTGTTATTAAAGATTATTCTCAAAAAGATGTCGGTACGCCTGATTATTCAGACTTAAAATTAGATCAATATATTTCTGTAATTGAAGTGGCTAACCCCATGCATAGTTTATGGAGTGATGGCAGGTGGAATAAATTAACTTTAGCCCATGGTTGTTATTGGGCCAAATGTACCTTCTGTGATATTTCACTGAGCTACATTAGAGATTACGAACCATCAAAGGCTGAATTGTTAGTAGACAGAATTGAAGAATTAGTAAAAACTACAGGAGAAAATGGCTTTCATTTTGTGGATGAAGCTGCACCACCAAAATTATTACGAGATTTAGCACTAGAATTAATTAAACGTAAAGTATCTATTTCTTGGTGGACAAATATCCGTTTTGAAAAGAATTTCTCTTCTGACCTATGTGATTTATTAAAACAATCTGGTTGTATTGCTGTTTCTGGAGGAATTGAGGTAGCATCAGACCGTTTACTTAAATTAATTGACAAAGGTGTTGACTTACAACAATTAGCTAATGTCTGTTCAAATTTTACAGACAATGGAATAATGGTTCACTCCTACTTAATGTATGGCTTTCCTACTCAAACAGACTTAGAAACGATAAACTCATTAGAAGTGGTGAGACAGTTTTTTGAAGCTGGGATTATCAATTCCGGATTTTGGCATCAATTTGCCATGACAGCTCATAGTCCAATTGGCTTAGAACCTGAACGATTCAATGTTGAAAGCGTTTTAAAAACGGATGGTAGCTTTGCAAACAATGACCGTCCACATATTGATAACCTTGGGTGTGAACATGGAAAATATAGCCAAGGTTTAAAAACCTCTATTTATAACTATATGCATGGCGCAGGGTTTGAATTACCTTTACAGAATTGGTTTGATTTTGATATTAAACGTACGACATTAGCACCAAACTTTATTGATTTACTATTAGAACATGGCGCCCCATTTACATTAAAACCAAACACTAAAGTGGTATGGTTAGAAACCGTTCCTGAATTTGAAGAATATACAATCAAAAAGAAAGGTAAATTAAAACAAATGTCAAGGTTAGTATTTAATACTAAAACCAATCAATTCACACTGAAAGGAAGTTTGAATCAAATCAAAGGGATCCACTCAATTTTACAATTAG
>Ga0209292_1003549_pt1 | contig 17069 bp, 22 predicted proteins | sample GOMGulsemesocosm_2_FD_184634 | JGI IMG/M metagenome (GOLD analysis project Ga0209292, IMG submission 184634) | Methane-oxidizing microbial communities from mesocosms in the Gulf of Mexico - GOM9C Gulf of Mexico (SPAdes) (version 2) | ecosystem: Environmental > Aquatic > Marine > Cold seeps... | reverse complement strand
TATACACCTTGTTGGGCGTAGTTAATTTTCGTTCTTTTTTTCGGTCAATGTTATGGTCAGTTTATTTTGTTGCTGCTTAATTTCAATTTCTTTTCCTATTTCAAACCCAAGTTCTTGCAGCCATTTTCCTTCAAGTCGTATTTCAGGTACAGTAATGCTTTTCCTCTCTCGAGATTGGAATTTTTGATAAATTTTCAATTTCCTAAACTTTTTCATTTGTCATATTTTTGTACGACAAATGTATTAAATCTATTTGCGTTGTCAAACTTTTGTATGACAAAAATGTCGTATAATTAGATGACATTTGTTTTGTGGATAAAGAACAACTGAAAAAGAAAGTCGGTCAACGAATTGTTGAGTTAAGAAGTCAGAAGGGATGGAGTCAGTCTGATTTGGCTCGTGCAACAGGTAAAGACAGACAAGCTGTAGAAAAACTAGAGAATGGGAAAGTTAATCCAACGTTGTACTCTCTTTTAGAGATTGCAAAAGCATTGGAAATTCCATTAAAAAAATTGATTAATTTTTAAGTTGATATTCCGTTTCTGTTGGAGAAAGGTCTATGTTCTCTTTGTTTTTATTAATTTATTCGGGTCAATTAAATACTTTTCTGAATTTACGTAAGCTAAGCTTTCATCTAATATCTTTTGTTCCAAAGTGTTCTTAGATTTAAGATGAGACATCTTTAAAGCCATGATAATTTTGGTTTCTAAATCAGACCTTTGAGCAACTAACTTTTTGTCTAGATATATTCTTCCTGGAATTTTAAGAGATTCATGCAATTCCCAAAAGACATTTTGAACAAATTCAATTTCAAATTTTTGATTTAATTTATTTCTGCATTTCAAAGTGACAGTGCCTCCATCCATCCAAGCAATCAATTCTTCAATTTCTATTTTTGAGTTAAAATCAATCATAGCCTAGCAATTCAGTTTTGTTGTTTTCCAATTACGCCCAACGTAGGCCTATATGAATAGTAGCGTTTTGTAGCCTTGATCAGTATAGGTTTTCAATTTTTTAATAAAAATAGGTAAATTTTCTAAATAGGAACTATCCAAGCTATTATTTATATGGGCAGTTCTGTTTAGTATTTTTGTTTTTCTTTCCTTTTTTATTTTTAGGTTGTTAGACTTAAGTTTCAAGTACTTTCCTGGTTTTATAAACTGAAAAATACGGAGTATGTAAGCCGCTAGTAGCGTGCATTCATTCCTGTTTTTTTCTTTTAAGATGATTTATATAACTCCTTATATCGATTGTCTTAAAAGTAAAGGGTTCATTTGAGTCAAACCATTTCTAAAAATCACAAACCATTGAAAACGGCTCTTAGCTCAAATTGTGATCATCTTGTTGGCATGTTTGTTAGTGAACTATACTTGACTTTCTCCTTTATTTTCAATACCTTAGGTAAACTGTTAAACGTTTCAAACGTTTTGAGAGTCAACTCTCAACGATTTCAATCGAACAGTTTATCGCTTTTCAATTCCCTGCGTCCATTTCAAATCTCCTAGATTTTTAGAACCAACATAATCTCGAATGAAGCATAAAATTGGAATGAATACCAAAAGGCTTACATATTAAATTGAACTCGTTATATGTTTATATTTTATGATGTTATCCGGGTTGATCTACTGGATAACGCTTGTTTTAGTTGGTGTTATCCATTTTTTTTACGCTAATGTACCAAAACTATTGGAAAGTTTGTTTGCGGAAAACCGTAGTGGGGGGTATTGGGGTAAAAACAGGTAGTTATACCTGTTTTTTATAAGCCAGAAACATCAAAGCTGCTTGGTGTAAAAATCGATGTTAGGTGTGGGTGGCAGTGCTGTGCTGTAGTAGCGTTTGTGTTAGGAGTTTTTTGTAGGGACTAGTAATTCTCTGACATCAACATCTAAAATCTCGGCAATTTTACGCAATATGGAGATGCTTGGTTGCGCATTGTTGTTACAGTAATTAGTTACGACAACATAGCTTTTTTCAATCTTTTCAGCGAGCCAGGTTTGTGTTCTTCCTTGTTCTTTTAATATTTCCTTGATTCGGTTCATAGCGACCATATAGACGTGCTTGTGATATTTTTAATACAGTATAGGCAGCTATATAAACACCGGAGTTATAGTTTTTCATAGCGCTATACGAAAATACAATATAAAAATGTATTGCGCATTACGGTAAAATAGTATAAATTTGTATTGAATTACAATATAAAATGCTATGAAAAAATACACCAAAGCCCAGTTAGAGGCGCTCGTTTGCTGCCAGCTAGAAAATTTAAACGGCATGCACGATTTATTGCGTATCATGAAATTTCAAAACGAGTTGATTCAGAATATCAATACAAGCCTAAGAGAAGAGATTGGTAAGTTTAAAAAACAACAGGTAATGTACCCAACTCAAAGAAAGCCAAAGGTAAAACCATCAGACAAACTGTAGTAGTTAAGTTTTTTTTATGTGGGCAGCATGTACTACCTAAAGTTAGGAATGCATACCGTAGCATTGGGTGCATAAAAAAGCACAAGGGGTAATGCCTTGCGCTTTTTAAGATATATACTGTAGGTATTCGTTATTTATTGGCTTTGATCTTTTCTCCTTTAATGGGTGAATAGTCAGTTTTCTTTTCGCCATTCACTAAAAGTTGATTGAAGTAACATTTTACACCAGTTGCTGTATTTACATTTTCTACATTTTGAATGTGGAAATGCAGATGAGGTTCAGAAGAATTACCTGAATTCCCACAAAGTCCCAAAACAGCACCTTGTTTTACTTTCTGTCCTTGTTTTACCTGAATAGAATGTTGCTTAAAGTGGGCAAAGAATAAGTATTCATTATTGGCAGTTTTTATAATCACTGTATTTCCTGGAACATATGCAGGGTTTAGTTCTCCTGGGGTATTGTCTTTTATACCATCCACAACCAATACAATTTCACCATCTGCAGGCGCAATTAGCTCTTTTCCAAAAGCATAATAATCTTCGTTTGTTTGTCCATTGGTTTTAAAGGAATTTCCCGTTGCATCTCTAATCACAAAATCGAATGCATTTTTTTCTGCTTGGCTGATTACATGGTAGTTTAATTTTTTGGTGTCACCACCCCAAAAAACAGTCCATTCTTCTTTAAATGGAAGTATCAATTGTGTCGTGTTGCGCGCCATTTTAGGCAAACTTTCATCTTTAAAAGGTGTCACCGCAAATCCATTGATTTTAGAATTACCATCGATTGAAAGATTAAGTGCATAGGTGGCGCGTTCAAAAGTTGTTTTATACACAGCAACAGTTCCGTTTTTATAGCTTATAAATGCTCGTTTGGTGATCTTTCCTGCTTGTGCTTTCAGGTTTGTTAAAAAGGGCGCTAATTTTTCTAAGGGTACTGCTATTTTCATATCACTTGAAAAAAGTGAGAAAATAGCCTCAAAATTACTTGTGTTATAGTTTTTTTCAAATTCCCCAGCAACTACTTTATAGGCCGATTTTTCAGTTTGTGCCATTGTTAAGTTCCCTATAAAAAGAACGATGCAAATTGATATAATTTTTTTCATGAATTGTAATTTATATTATTTTGATAGCCCCCTTTTACAATTGGTATCTATGCTATATTTATGTTAGTGGCAATAGATACACGAATATTACAGTTTCTTTTTTATTTATTTCTAAAAGCAATAAATAAACGCACAGTCCCTACTTATGGTTTTTTAATTGCCTTAATACACATAAAGGCCGGGAATGCATTCAGTTCTTTATAATGTTTCGGGTCTCGTTTTTCAAATTCTGATACTGGTTTGGGTTCTACCAATTGGTCTATATAAAAACCATTAGTGGTAAGCGGGCGTATGCAATCATGTAAAGATCTTCTATAACTATGCACTTCTACAGGTTTACCAAAACCACTCCAGGTACATTTTACTGGTTCTACGGCAAAGTATTGAGTGGAGTTAAAATAGCGATACTCAAAAAATGGATGTTCTATAGAAATCACCAAGCTGCCGTTGGGTTTTAATAGTCTGTAAAATTCTTGTATTGTTGCATTCCAATCTTCTAGATAATGCATGGCCAGTGCACACAATACAATATCAAATGAGTTGTCTTTGAGTTGTGTTAGAGGTAGGCTTAGATCGTGTACAAAAAAATGACCAACTCCGTTGTTTCTCTGTTTGGCATGGGCAATCATTTTAGAACTAATATCAAAGCCCGTAATAGAGGCGCCTTTTGAGCGTAAGATTTCGGCATATTTTCCAGGTCCACAAGCAGCATCTAAAATTGACTTCCCTGCAACTTCTGGTAGCAAGCCTAAGGTGTTCGGTCGGTCGTAATAGGCATTGTGAGGTTTGTGATCGATTAAGTGATTGTAACCATCTGCCAAATCCTCATAAGCTTGTATAATTTTTTCTTTGCTCATGGTTTTTCTATTTAGATTTGATGAGTGAAATTCCAATTGCTAAAAACCAAGTGGAAATTCCAAAAATAAAAACTTGAAACCCAATTAAATTGGTAAATACAAATCCGGTAAGTAGTCCAACGATTGCGAAAATATTGATAGAAATTCCGAGGTAACCAATCCATTTAGGGAGTTTGTTAGAAGCAACAATCAATACAGAATATATGCTAATTGATACACAAGTAGCCACAATAAAAACATAATCTAAGGGTTTGTTGATGGCAAAACCATACTTAATAATTAGAGTTAGGGTTGCTCTGTTTTCTGTGATGCTGTTTTTAGATGCACTTAAAAAGTAGGGGAGTGTTAGCCCATTAATTAACGCAGCGATCATGGCGGCGATTAGTCCGAATCCTATGATACACAGCGCTAGTTTTGCAAATTGCCATTTGTCTAAAAGTTTATGGGTAAGGCCGTAAAAACCAAAGAGTAGTAATGGCAAAGAAAATATTGCCAATGCATGTGTGGCTGTGATTGATTTGGATGTTTTAAGTAGGTATTCAATACTACCGCCTGCTGGATGTAAAACCATGGTTGCTATGATTAAAAGAGAACCTGTAATAAGCGAAATTCCGCTGCTTTTGTAAAAGTGTTTTTCCATTGTTGTTCTATGTATTTAGAAAAACAAAGGTCAGTTTTAAGAAGGAAGTGAGCACTTGATCGTAATCAAGAAATGACTTATAGTTTTGAAAACCGATTCCGAACTCTACTTACTGTTTCGGGGGTAATCTTTAAGTAAGAAGCAATGAGTTTTTGTGGGAATTTCTGAATAATTTCGGGTTTGTTTTCTAAAAGGTATTGGTATTTTTCGTCTGGGGTATTATTGTTATCAAAAAATTCAACCCTAGAGATTGCTATTTCTAATATTTTTCCCATTTGAAGAAATGCTTGTGATTTGGCAATTAACCGATGAATAGATTCGATGGTTAAGAAACAAATACTGCTTTCTACATAGGCTTGAATGTAGTATTCTGAAGTTTTTTGAGTGGTGAAGCTTTTATGGTTAAGAATCCAATCATTGGTTACATTTAAGTCTATGATATTCTTATTCTCATCAGCATCAATTTTGTATTGATAAAATGCACCACTAAGAACAAAACTCAAAGAAGCACAAATGTGTCCTTTATCAAGTAATATTTCGTCTTTTTTTAAAGTCCTATACTGGAGCTCCTCTGTCAGAAACGTTACTTCTTCTTCAGAAAAACGCCCCACTTTGGCTAGAAATCCGGAAATTAAATGATTCATTTTTGACAGTTATTTAGGTGTATACAGCGTTTATTTCTTTGCTTTCTCAACCAATTCTATTTGTTCCAGTTTTGCTTTAGTGGTAAAGATACCATAATTGATAAAGACGTTTTTCTTTTCAATTTTATCAATTGTTCCTACTGCATTTCCATCTATTAAACGAACTCTGTCATTTATTTTATATGCATAGTTTGCTCTTTCGGTAGCTTCTTTTTTTTCTTCAACCTTCTTCTCTTTTCGAACTTCAACAACCTTTTGTAAAACTTCTTTTTCTATTTGTTGAATAACGGCCTGTTTCTTTTTCGCAACTACTTTAGCCGTTTTCTTTTCGACTTTCGTTTTCGGTTTTACAGGTGTTTTCTTTAAATGCTTGGTTTTTTCTGCCGCAATCCATTTTTGAAGATTGGCATTGAACTCCTTCTTGTTATTGGTTTGAAAATAATTGTTTAGCAACTCATTTACTTTTCTACCAATCGATAGCATTTTTTGATTGCTATCATACAATTCTTGAAAACCAGAAAGCTTGTCTTGAACCTTTAGCTCTTTCTCTGCTAAACGATCTATATGTTCTTGACCTTTTGTTTTTTGCCTTTCTAAATTATCAGAGTTTATTTGCAAACGATTGCGCTCCTTTTGTAGTTTAGAAATGGTTTTGTCTAAGCGAATTTTTTCAGTTTCTACACGCTTTTTCGCTTTGTTAATCAGGCTATATGGAATTCCGTTTTTCTGAGCTACTTCAAAAGTAAAGGAACTTCCAGCCTGTCCAACAAACAATTTATACAAAGGCTCTAATGTACGTTCGTTAAATTGCATATTGGCATTGGTAACATGCTCTAATTCATTTGCCAAGACTTTTAAATTGGAATAATGTGTGGTGATAATTCCAAAGGCTTTTTTACTGTAAAACTCTTCTAAAAAAATCTCTGCCAAGGCACCTCCTAATTCGGGATCAGATCCAGTTCCAAACTCATCAATTAAAAACAAGGTGTTTTTATTACACTTGCGTAAAAAATAACGCATGTTTTTTAATCGGTAGCTATACGTACTCAGTTGATTTTCTATAGATTGATTGTCTCCAATATCTGTTAAAATCGTATCAAAAATATAAGTTTCACTGCGTTCATCTACCGGAATTAACAAACCACTTTGTAGCATTACCTGTAGCAATCCAATGGTTTTTAAGGTGATACTTTTACCACCAGCATTGGGGCCAGATATTACAATGATTTGTTGTTGTTCATTTAAGGTAATAGACTGCGGAATCGTTTCTATATTTTTAGATTGATTGTTTTTCCACAATATTGGATGATAGGCATTTATAAAATTGATTTTCTTTTCGGTGGTGATTGCTGGCAATAACGAATTTGTACTTCGTGCATATATTGCTTTTGCTGCAATGGTATCTAAGTGGGTTAAATACGTTAGATATGAATGTAATAATGGAACAAAAGGGCGAATAGTTGCAGCCAATTCTTTTAAGATTTTGGTTACTTCTTGCTGCTCTTCATACATCAAGTTCTGTAATTCTCTGTCGTAATTTAAGGTTGCTTGGGGGGCAATATAAACGATATTTCCTGACTTAGAAGCCCCTAAGAAATTTCCTTTTACTTTACGTCTGTGCATTGCCATTACAGCCAATACACGATGGTTATCAACCACAGATTCTCTAATATCATCTAAATACCCTGCCGCCGCATATTTGCTTAAATCTCTGGTAAAACTTTCGCCAATTTTACCGCGAATCTTGGCAATCTCTTTTCTAATTTCTTTTAAAATTGGCGAAGCGTTATTGGCAACCTCACCATAGGAGGTGATGATTTTAGAAATGGCTTCAATAATGACATTCGTAAACTCAATTTCTTGACTTAATTGATGAATTGTAGGGAAATAAGTTTCAAATTTTTTAAAGAATTTTAAGAGTTCATTCACTGTTTCAGAAACTGTTGTAATCTTTAAAAAGGCTGCAGCTTCTAAAAAGCTATTCTCTATGTTTAAGGTAAATATCTCTTGAGAAATATTTTCGAATCCATGATTTGGTATTTTGTTTTCGCTAATAAAAGAAGAAACATATTCGTTTACCAAGTTTAATTCTTGATACAGTTCTTCTCGATCGTCCATAGGTGTAATGGCAAGTGTTTTTTCTTTTCCAAGTTCAGAAATGCAACATTCTGCGACATGGGTTAATACAGTAGTGAATTCTAAATCTTGTACTGTTTTTTCTGAAATGTTTTTTGCCAAAATACTATCTTTGATTTCTGACAAAAATAAGAAAGTATGCAGCTAAATATATCGGATTCTTGGAAAAATATTTTAGAAGTAGAATTTGAGAAATCCTATTTTAAAGATTTAACAAAATTTGTAAAATCCGAATACAAGAATCATACCTGTTATCCAGAAGAAAAAGACATTTTTGCGGCTTTTAATGCCTGTTCTTTTGAAAACTTAAAAGTGGTAATCATTGGTCAAGACCCTTATCATGGTAAAGGACAAGGAAATGGTTTGTGTTTTTCTGTTCAAGACAGTATTAAACATCCGCCATCTCTAGTAAACATCTTTAAAGAATTACAAGCAGATGTTGGAAAAGAGCTTCCTGTGTCTGGCAACTTGTCTGCTTGGGCCCACCAAGGAGTATTGTTATTAAACGCCACATTAACAGTAAAGGAAGGCGAAGCTGGAAGCCATCAAAAACAGGGATGGGAGCAATTTACAGATGCGGTGATTTCTATGATTTCTGAACAAAAAGACACCGTGGTATTCTTGCTTTGGGGTAAGTTTGCAGAAAAAAAAGGAAGCCTCGTTAATGTTTCTAAACATCATGTGCTTACAACGGTACATCCATCTCCCTTAGGAGCATGGAGAGGGTGGTTTGGAAGCAAGCATTTCTCAAAAACCAATTCAATTTTATCTCGCTTGGGGCACTCAGAAATTAAATGGTAAAAAAAAATCCGCTAAAATAGCGGATTCATTGAATTTGATTAAGAACATTCAACTACTCAGCGGTTACAATTGTCTCTGCATTTGTTTGTTGAAAGTTTTTTTGAGTTTGCTTAGTATTGGTGTTTTTTGCCAAACCACAACTAGAAGAGGTACTTCTACACGAAGTGGTACTTAGAATTCCTAATGTACAAATTGCAATAAATATTACTTTTTTCATATCGAGCTACTATTAAAAGTTTAAATGTACATATTTTTGATGAACTTACCGGCATTTGAGGTGGAATCTATAACGCCAAAGGTTTGCATTTTATTTTGTATCTCATCAATTAGTTCCTCTGAAATGGGGTTGTTACTTTCCCATTCTGTAATAGATAACCATTTTTGAATATCTTCTAACTGCTGTTCGTATCTGTTAGCAAGCACTTTATCAATGCCTTTGGTTTTTTTAAAGTTTCTAGTTTGGGTATTAATAGTGTTTAAAATTTCTTTAATTTCTTCTGGATTATTTTCTAAAACTTCATTTCTTACCGCAATAACAAAACAGGGCCATGGCGTTGGACAGTCTCCTAATCTTCTAAAGGTGTTATTATCTACTAAAGGTTTTGTGGTAAAATGTTCCCACATAAAATAATCTGCATCACCATTGGTTAACGCGTTAATACCTCCTTGTAAGTCTCCTACAACTTTGAATTTTAGATTGTCAATATTCCAACCTAAATTATACGCGTTTACAATGGCCATTAAATGAGAGCCAGAACCAAATCTACTAATCGCAATAGTTGCATGTTCTAATTCATTTACTCTGTTAAAAGAAGAATTATGAGCTACGTGTATTCCCCAAATCAATGAACTTTTTACAAAGGTTTGTACAATCTTAGAAGGGTTTCCTTCGCCAATGTCTTTGATAATTCCTTCGGTAAGAATAATGGCAATATCAACATCGCCATTTCTAAGTGCAGCAGCCATTTGCCCGGTTCCTCCAGGAAAATCTTTCCAACGTAGATTGATATCGTGTTGGTTGTAGGCTTTATTTTTTAAGGTCTGGTACCAAGGATAATTAAAATGCTCTGGTACACCACCAATTTTTAGGTTTGTCATATTTAGTTGCCAAATATAAAATACAAAACAATAATTAAAAGAATAAAATAAGAAAATAATTTTAAACTTTGTTGAAGCTTATTATTCAAAGGCTAATTCGTGTAAAATTGAACACAATTAAACATTACTCCACTAATTTATCTAAGGTATATAGAATTAAGTCTTCTACTACTTTTTTAGGGTTTTCGCTAAACGTGCCATTTGCTCTATTTGCTATAATCGCATTCATAGAACAGGCATGATGCCCCAATAAATTAGACAAACCATAAATTGCAGAAGTTTCCATTTCTAAATTGGTAACTCGGGTTCCGTTAAAATTAAAGCTATCAATTTTAGAATTTAAATCTGCATCTTGTAGTGCCAATCGCAATACCCGACCTTGAGGTCCGTAAAAGCCTCCAGCAGTTGCTGTCATCCCTTTAAAAACCTTTTCTGAAGAAATTTTAGCTTCTAATTCTTTGCTATTTGCAACAATAACAGGATGGCATTTTTTAGCACTCCAATTGGTGTGTTCAATAAACGCTTGTTCTGTTTCTAGATGAGATATGTCTTCTACCTGGTATGATAATAGCATGCCGTTTAAATCCAATCCAAAGGTGCTCATTAAAAAGCTGTCTACGGGAATGTCATGCTGTAATGAGCCAGAAGTTCCGATTCTTACAATATTTAACGCGGTGTGATTCGGTTTGATGCTTCTCGTTTCCAAATTAATATTGACCAAAGCATCCAATTCGTTCAAAACGATGTCAATATTATCGGGTCCAATTCCAGTTGAAACCACCGAAATCCGTTTGCCTTTGTACATCCCAGTTGAAGTTTTAAATTCACGTTTTTGAGTAGTGAATTCAATCGAGTCGAAATGCTGTGTTATGTTATTTACACGGTCTTGATCTCCTACAAAAATAATATCTGTAGCAATATGTTCTGGTCTTAAATTCAAATGATAAATACTACCATCTGGATTTAAGATTAATTCTGATTCTTGTATCATAAAGAGGTTATTTTCAATAACTTTTGTGTTGCGTTATCGTATAAGAAATTGTATTTTTTTGCACCGCCTAAAAAAGAGAAATCATTTCTTAGGTGGGCATATACATTTAAAATTTGTTGTTGTACTTTTTGACCTTTATCATTTAGTTTTACAGGAGAGAAAGAATGAAAAAAATGTTTTAAGTCGTCTATTTTTTTAGCGTATTGTAGATCTCCAAAACCATAATGGTCTTCGCTGTGTAAAATGGTAGCTACAAAGTTGTTTTTAGTGCGGAACTCCTTTTCTGAAGCAATGGTTAATATATTATTTTCAACGGCATTTAAACCATTTCCTAAAGAAGGGAATCGCTGTAAATGGGCCAGTAAACCATCTGTTAAATACTTGAATGTATTACTTGGTTGGTATTGACGTACATTCTGTAATTGCAATGGATTGTTAGCGCAATACAATTGCCAAACATAATCTGCATATTCAATATCGTCAAGTGTTAATTCGACTTTATTTTTATAATGCTCTTTAAGTTGGTTTTCTGATAATTGAGAAAGACCAAACATCTTGTCCGAGCCACTAATTGTACCGCTACAAACCAAAGATATTTTTCTGCCTTTTCGATAGCGTTTTAACCAGCTAATTACAGCGAGCATATTTACTTGGCAAAACAAATCGTGTTCAAACCACAAAACAATTTCTTCTTGTGTTTTATGATTACACAAGCTTCTATACTCTTTCAAGGTTAAGTCGATAAATTGTTTCTTGGTTACGTTGTACGATTGTTTCAAAAAATCAAATCTGGATTTCCAAAATTGCTCGCTACCAACATTTACTTCTGTTTTACCTTCACATAACATTTCCCTCCATGTGATAAAATCTCCTTGAAAATTTAATCGTTGTAAATAATTTGTCGTGCTATCGCCATTTGTAATGTGTAAAATAGAAGTATTCATACTAATAAAACGATGTTAAATTTGATTTGTTTTAAGTGGATTCATTTTTTAGTTAAATTAGCCGCCAATGCGTTTTACATGGTAATTTTCTTGCTGTAAAATGGCAATAATCTTATCTCTAAATTTTCCTTGAATAATGATTTCCCCATCTTTAATACTGCCACCAACACCACATTTTGTTTTGAGCATTTTCCCCAAAGTTTTTAAATCATTTTCAGTGCCTTCAAATCCTTTAATAACGGTTACTGTTTTTCCACCACGACCTTTGTTTGAAAAATGTGCTTCTAAATATTGTTGGTTATTGGGAAGTGTTTCATGGGTAGCATCAGAAGGTGCTTTAAAATCATCGTTGGTAGAAAAAACGAAACCTCCTAAATCTGATAAACTGCCAAGTTTTTTTTTAGCCATTATAGATGAGTCTATTATTATTTAATCAATCCTAGTTCTCGTAAACGCTCATTTAAAAACTCACCAGCAGTAATATCTTCAAATTGTTTGGGATTTTCATCATCAATACAGCTCTCTAGTACATCTAATTTCATTTCGCTAATTGGATGCATAAAAAACGGAATCGAATAACGAGAGGTTCCCCACAATTCTTTTGGAGGATTTGTAACTCGGTGTATGGTAGATTTTAATTTATTGTTAGAATGTCTAGACAACATATCTCCAACATTAATCATTAATTCATCTGGTTCTGCAACAGCATCAATCCATTCACCATCTAAATTTTGAACTTGTAGTCCTTTTCCTTGAGCCCCCATTAACAACGTAATAAGGTTGATGTCTCCGTGAGCAGCTGCTCTTTCTGCTCCTTTTGGCTCAGTTGCAATTGGTGGATAATGAATAGGGCGTAATATGCTATTTCCATGTTTGATATAAGTATCAAAATAGGTTTCCTCTAGGTTTAAATGAATTGCTAAAGAACGCAATACATACTTTGCTGTTTTCTCTAACATTTGGTACGTCTGTTTACCAACTTTGTTAAAGTTAGCCAACTCTTCTACAGAAACATTTTCAGGATATTCTTTTGCGTATTTAGAAGCCGCATCTACATACTGTCCAAAATGCCAAAACTCTTTTAAATCTCCTTCTTTTTTTCCTTTTGCACTTTCTTTTCCAAAAGAAACATACCCACGTTGACCTCCAATACCTGGAATCTCATATTTTTCTTTTACATCTTGTGGTAACTCGAAGAAATTTTTGATTTCACTATATAAATTGTCAACTAAAGTTTCATCTAAAAAATGCCCTTTTAAGGCAACAAAACCGATGTTTTCGTATGCGTGTCCAATCTCTTTTATAAATTGCTCTTTTCTCTTTTCGTCACCAGATATAAAATCTGCCAAATTAACACTTGGAATTCTCTTCATTGTTTATAAGTTTTAAAAAACGGACGATAAAGTTATGAAAAACAAGGAGTGTTTGAACAATTACTTATTAACAAAAGGAATTGTGTACGAAATAGTGTAGTTAAAACCAAAACCAGTTTCGGTATCAAAAACTCTGTTAAAGCCTGGTACATAGAGTGTTTTGAAGTTGTTAGGCTGTTTTAAACTTAGCATAATCTTATAGTTAAAGCTAAAGCCTAAATACAAATTTTTAAAGGTTTCTACCTTAATTCCTAATACAAACTCCGTCCAATGTGCATTTAAATCGGTTGTAGCTATTGAAGTAACGGTTGTATTTGAAACAAAATAATCACTACCAGTGTTAATTCTGTAACTATCTAATGTTTGGTCAAAAATACTTGTTCCGTAACGAAATCCAACATATATTTCGTTGTTCATGTCTAACCAATTCTTATAGGCGTTATAATTTAACCCTAGTTTAATGAAATTTCCTTTGGATGTAGATGTTGTATAATCTTCAACGGTTCTTTCTTTTTGATTTCCCAATTCGGCTGCGATATACCAATTTTTAGAAATTCGGTAATCAGCAACGAATTCAATTCCACTAGAATTAGAATCAATCATTCCCATAATTGGTTTACTAATATCAACCCCTAATCGTAAACCATATGGAGATGTATGGCTAACTGAATCTTTAACTTGAGAAAATCCACTAAAAGAGACAATCAATACTAAAAAACTAATGATATATTTTAACATGAGCGCTTGTTTCATTATCAATGGTAGTTATAGAGTTTGGCATAAAGGATTGAAACCATCCGTTATCTGAAGTGATAGTAACCGTATTAAAAATAGATTTTAAACCACAAGAACGAGAAACGAAAACTTCTTCTGTAGTATAATTAATAGTGATTTTATTGTACACATTATCTGCAACGTTACCAGATGTAGATGTCTTGAAATTATATACGGTTTGTGATGTGTTTGTATTTAAAGGAATGTAAACAGAATCTAGTGAAACATTTTTAAAAGTAGCAAGTGTATCTTTTCCTTCTGCCCAAATAGATAAATTAGTTGGAGCTTTTAATGTTGATGGATCTGACGTATCGTAAAAGCGCAAAATTAATTTTGGAGTTGTGGGTGATAAACAAATGTCATCTTTCTCACATGCACTAAATATAAATGCGAAAAGGAATAGATATAGGATGTTTTTATTCATTTTTTTTAAAAATGTTTATTCGTTCTACAAATAAACGAATAAACTATTAGATTATTTCTCAAACAAGACTACAGTTTCTATATGAGCTGTATGTGGAAACTGATCGACCAAACTTATCTTTTTAATCTCATAGCCATGTTGCATTAACAATTCGGTATCTCTAGCTTGAGTTGCAGGATTACAAGAAACATATACCATTCTATCTGCATTTAAATCGATGATTTTTTGCAGCGTCTTTGGTGCGATTCCGGCGCGTGCAGGGTCCAAAATAATGGTTTTAATTTTTCCTTTGTATTGCGGATGCGCCGATAAGAATTTTCCAACATCAGCCGCATAAAATTTCAAGCCTTCAATTTTATTTCTTTTGGCATTTTTCTTAGCGTCTTCAATAGCCGAAGCTACAATATCAACACCAACAATTTGCGCATTGTCACTTTTTGAAGCAACTATTTGACCAATAGTTCCGGTACCACAAAACAAATCCATTACTACTGTGTTGTCTACAGCATCTTTGTTTTCTAATACATAATCAACAACTTTGGTGTATAGTTTCTCTGCACATTTGGGATTGGTTTGAAAGAAGCTCTTCATGCTAATTTCAAAATTTAAGCCCAACAATTCTTCTACAATTTTATCTTTACCATAAACCAGTTCTAAACTTCCAGATGTTGCAATGGTCCTGTCTCCAACTTCGTCATTAATGGTGTGTAATAGACCTGCCAAACGCTCTCCAAAAATATCTTTTAAGAATTGCGCGAATTTCTGAAGGTCAAAATTGGGTAAATCGTAAGATGTAGTCACTAAATTGAATAGTACTTCATCTGTTTTCTGAGATTTCCGAACGACTAAATATCTAAAAAAACCTTCTTTTTTTGGTCCATGCCAAGGAGCTAATCCAGTTTCAATACAGTGTTTTCTAATAATTCTTAAGTTGTCTTCTACTTGCTTGTCAAACAATCCAGAATCTTTTTCTAGGTTGTCTCCCATCCACCAAGTTCCACGCCTTTTAAAGCCTAAAGTAAATTCATCAACATCTGTTTTGTTTACTCTGTCATATCCAATAGCAGAAAAACCATATTCCATTTTATTGCGATAATGGAACACATCTGGAGAGCTAACAAACTCGTCAAATAAATCTTCGATATTGGCAACTTTTCCAATTCTTTTAAAAAGAGAAAGCGTACTTTCTTTTTTGTAGGCATGTTGTTGCGCAATAGGCAATTGTATATATGGAGCTCCAGGAATGTCTTGATAAGGAACTTCAACCTCATTTTCAGAAATCTCCAACACATCCATTAAACTACATTCTGCGTATTTTTTACTAGATTTTTTTACCTGTGCTTTTACCAATTGACCAGGCAAGGTATTCGGAACAAAAACGACAAATTCTCCTTCTTCAGAACGAATTCGTGCAATTCCCTTTCCTCCAAAAGCATAATCTTCGATTTTTAATTCTAAAATCTGACCTCTTTTTACAAATTTGTTTCGTTCTCTACGTGGCATTCTAAGTGTTTTATGGTTGGCAAAATTAGGAAAAGATATTGATTGTAACTCCCAATTTCGTGGAATTATCAGTTATCTTTATAAAACTTCAAGAAAAAATGAACCTTTTGGGTTTTGATGCGTCTATGGAATGAAACTAAGTATGGAAAAACAAAAGAACCAACAAGATGCAGCATTGATTGTTTTATATCAATCTGGTAAGAAAGAAGTACTCGCATTATTAGTAAAACGATGGCATGTACAGTTTTGTAAATTGGCATATTGGTATTGTAAAGATGTGCAAATTGCTAAAGATATTGCCCAAGAAAGCTGGTTGGTTATTTTTAAAAAATTAGACCAATTAAAAGAACCAGAGAAGTTTAAAAGTTGGGCAATTAGTATTGTAAATCACAAAGCTGTAGATTGGATTCGTAAAAGTAATAGAGCACAAAAGACCCTTCATAAATTGTATGACGAATCTCCTAAAATAGCAATTGAAGAGAGAGAACACGGGTATTCGGATGCTGTTCATCAAAAAATGAAACTTGAAATAGCAAAACTGCCGCATCATCAGCAAACAGTTTTAAAGTTATTCTATATAGAAGAATGCTCATTAAAGCAAATAGGAGGGCTGTTAGACATCTCAATTGGTACCGCAAAATCAAGATTGTTTCATGCTAGAGAACGACTAAAAAAAGGAATGAAAAAGTACAAAAAAGAATACTAACCCCTCATTATATAGCGCTTATTAATGAGATTTAAATTTTAAAATTATGAATACAAATAAAGAAGATATAGACAAACTAATAAAAGATACACTAACACAAGAAGAGGCTAAGTTTTATGATGGCTTAGAAGAACAAGGTCTTTGGGATATGGTGGTTGGAATCTTTCAAGGAAAACTAGGCTGGATCGTGGCCATAATGAACATCGTTAACTTGATTGTTTTTGGAGTTTTGATTTATTGTTTTATTCAGTTTTTTACTGTTGTAGAAACAAATGAGTTGATAAAATGGGGCTTAGGAATTGTGATTTGTATGGTGTTTAATGTTATGATTAAATTATATGCTTGGATGCAAATGGATAAAAATGCCATACTGCGAGAAATGAAACGATTGGAGTTACAAGTATCATCACTTTCAGGAAAAATAAATGAACATAATTAAAGACTGGAAAACGATAAAGAAACAGGTATTCATGGAATGATATGCAAGTTGTTAGAGAGATTCATTTTAATGATGTAGAAGTTATGAAGTTAGGAAAAATGATTCCTTCTTACGAACTGTTTTTTAGAATAAATTTTATTTTCAACCGCATATTTAGTAATTTGCAAGCCTTTAGGGATGATTTCTTTCCCACGCTGAATTTTCGAACCCTTC
>Ga0209292_1003548_pt1 | contig 17071 bp, 15 predicted proteins | sample GOMGulsemesocosm_2_FD_184634 | JGI IMG/M metagenome (GOLD analysis project Ga0209292, IMG submission 184634) | Methane-oxidizing microbial communities from mesocosms in the Gulf of Mexico - GOM9C Gulf of Mexico (SPAdes) (version 2) | ecosystem: Environmental > Aquatic > Marine > Cold seeps... | reverse complement strand
GATTTTCCTGATAATAACTTTTCAAACTCTTCCGAATGACGTCCCGTCGCCCATTGTGTGATTTTTTCACCCCATTGCAGCTGGCTACTATTAACAATCAGTTTGCTTTTATAAACCATTTCATCATAAAGGGCTTTGTCTGACTGCCATTTTGATTGTTGGCGCTGTAATTTTTGAATGGAAACAACGGCATTTTTATGTAAATTGCGTAGACGAGTCATGCCCTTTTCAGTTAACGCGAGTCGGGCTTTAGCCGCTGCTTGCTTGGCTGATAGTGATAGGTATTGGTTAAGAATGCTAATGAGAGGATCAAGACTAACGGCTGATCCATAGGCTATAAACTCAGTTTGCAGCTCAGTGCTTTTGAATGCTTGTGTTTCAAGGCCTGATAGCTGTTGAATTTCTTCCTCTAACTGGATGACGACCTGGCCATCAATAATCTGTACGGTTTCAGACGCATCCCCGTCATCATCATCATCTGCTGAAATGCCTAGGCTAAAAAAAGATAAAAAACAAAGTAATAAAATAACAAGATAGCGATTCATAAACAGGGGAATGTCAGTCAGTTATGTGAATTATACGGTGTGTTTTTGCTTGAAATAAATATTTTTGTTGTTTTTAATCAATAGCAGGTTATCCTTTACACCATATATAGGCATTAAGAGAGAATAACATGAGTGAATTACCCAAAAGCTTAAAATATGCAAAGAGCCATGAGTGGTCAAAAGTAGAAGATGATAATGTCGTTCGGATTGGTATTACCGATTTTGCTCAAGAAGAACTGGGTGATTTGGTTTATATAGAATTACCTGAAATGGGTAAACAGCTTAAAGCTGGTGAGCAGTGTGCAGTTGTTGAATCGGTTAAAACAGCATCAGACTTGTTTGCTCCCGTCACAGGTGTTGTTGTTGCTATCAATGAAGATATCACTGATTCACCTGAGCAGGTCAATGATGAGCCTTATGATACCTGGCTGTTTTGTATTAAAGCGGATAATCTGGCTGAGCTGGATGATTTAATGGATGCCGCAGCCTATCAGGAAATGATAGAGGAATAGAATGGCTTATTATAATGAGAAAGGCGTAAAACGATTTATTAATGCCATTGGGTTTTCCTTTGCTGGATTTAAAGCAGCCTGGGTGAATGAAGAGGCATTCAGGCAAGAAGTTGTCAGTTTTATTGTTGCTGTACCGATGGCATTTTGGTTAACTGACAATAAAATAGAAAGAGTTCTATTGATTGCTTCCGTGGTATTGGTTATGGTTGTGGAGTTGTTGAATTCAGCCATTGAAGCGGTCGTAGACAGAGTTGGCTCTGAATATCATGAATTGGCTGGAAGAGCAAAAGATATAGGGTCGGCAGCCGTTATGCTATCAATAATGTTAGCAATAGCAACTTGGTTATTAATTTTAGTTTAAGAGGAACAAAATGAGTGCATTAATTTGTGGATCCATGGCTTACGATACCATTATGGTATTCCATGATAAATTTAAAAATCATATCTTGCCAGAAAAAGTCCATATGCTAAATGTTTCTTTTTTAGTGCCCATGATTCGTCGTGAATTTGGTGGCTGTGCAGGGAATATTGCTTATAATTTAAAATTGCTAGGTGAGAATCCTTCAATTATGGCAACGGTAGGGCATGATTTTGAACCTTATGCGCAATGGTTAAATACGTGCAATATATCGACAAAATATATTAAGACCATGGATAGCGAATATACAGGACAAGCGTATATTACAACGGATGAAGATGATAATCAGATTACCGCTTTCCACCCTGGCGCGATGAACTTATCACATGAAAGCTCAGTGGCTGATGCGGATAATATCAGTATCGGGATTGTTTCACCTGACGGAAAATTAGGCATGCAACAACATGCTAAAGAGTTTGTTGAACAAGAAATTCCTTTCATCTTTGATCCTGGTCAAGGAATGCCTATGTTTGACGGGGATGAGTTGCTAGAACTTTTAGATTTAGCAAGCTATGCAACGTTCAATGATTATGAATCAGAGTTAATGCAAGAGCGTACGGGCTTGTCTCTAGAGCAAATTGCAGAGCGTGTTGATGCGTTAATTGTAACAATGGGTGGAAAGGGTTCTAAAATTTTTACTGAAGGTAGATGTATTGAAATTCCTTCTGCAACAGCAAAAGAATTAGCGGATCCTACTGGGTGTGGTGATGCATATAGAGCGGGTTTGTTATATGGCATCACTAATGAGCTAGATTGGGAAACAACCGGGCGAATTGCTTCGTTGTTAGGGTCTATCAAAATTGAACATCATGGTACACAGAACCATAAATTTACTATGGATGCATTTAAAACGCGTTATAAAGAGAGCTTTGGTCTGTCGATGTAAAAAAATAGGTAGGAGCGCTCGCCCTCGGCGCGATTAATAGCATGCTTGATCAATCGTGTAGAGGGCGAACATTCTTTTTTACCTTTTATTTATATTTTGAACTTAAAAAACACCGAAAAATTACTCGCCATCATGGCGCAGTTGCGTGATCCAGAAAAGGGCTGTCCCTGGGATGTAAAACAGGACTTTAATAGCCTAATTCCCTACACTATAGAAGAAGCCTACGAAGTCGCTGATGCTATTGAACGTAATGATCTGGACGATTTACGATTAGAACTAGGTGACCTTCTATTGCAAGTGGTATTTCATTCACAGATTGCAGAAGAAAAAGGTTTATTTAATTTTGAGCAAGTGGCTGAAGCCATTTCTGAGAAACTTATCAGTCGGCATCCTCATGTTTTTGATGATGTCACTTATGACAGTGATGAAGAACGACAAAAAGCCTGGGATGAAGCCAAAGTAAAAGAACGGCAAGCGAAAGGAAAACAGGCTGAAAATGACAGTGTATTATCAGGTGTTGCCATCAACCTTCCTGCGCTGGTGCAATGCGAAAAAATACAGAATAAAGCCGCTAGTCATGGCTTTGACTGGCCTCAAGTTGAACCTGTTTTTGATAAGGTCATGGAAGAACTGGATGAAGTAAAGGAAGCCTGGGAAGAACAGGATCAACCACATATTCAGGAAGAAGTTGGGGACTTATTACTGGTTGTGGTTAATTTAGCAAGACATTTAAAGGTAAACCCTGAAATAGCGCTGAAACAAGCAACAAAAAAATTTACTCGTCGTTTTAACTATATTGAGCAGCAAGTTGAAGCGGCAGATAGAAGTTTACGTGATTGTGAATTAGCAGAGTTAGATGCTTTATGGGACGAAGCAAAAAAAGCCCTTAAAGTAGAGAGTAAGTGAGGTTGATCCAATTAGCTCAGGAAGTTGTGGGGGTTTTCTCTTTTAATCCTAGATAGCCAGATAAAACTTTAAAACACTGCTAAACTTATCCTTACTATGTCTAAGTTTAATATTAATATCCACGAAGCTATTTATTCCTTATCTGATGCACTTGATTTGGTTGGGGTTGATCATGTTCATCATGGTAAGCGGGTTGCTTTTATGGCTGCCGAGTGCGGAAAAGCATTAAACTGGAGTAGTCAGCAAATAGATCATTTATTCCAGGCAGCCATTCTTCATGACTGTGGGGTGTCAACGACTTCAGTTCATGCAAAATTAGCCCAGTTTGAATGGGAGCAAGAACAAAATCATTGTCTATTGGGAGAGAAAATTCTCAAGCAGTCAGCTGTTCTATCTCATTTGGCTGAAGTTATTTTATATCACCATACTCATTGGTCTGAATTGAAACAGCTTGATCTACCTGAAGACGCTAAATTAAGAGCTAACTGCATCTATATGGTGGATAGAGTTGATGCGCTGGTTCTGGGGTTTTGTCGAAATGAGCCTGATATTCTGCTTGGTAAAGATGAAATCAGGCAGATGATATTTGATAAAAAAGACGATTGGTTTAACCCAGAGCTTGTGGATGTTTTTATGCAAGTATCACAGTCAGATATCTTTTGGTTATCTCTGGAACGAGACCGTATTTCAGGCTATGTGTCTACCTGGGTTTCTCATGATTCAACGCGTGAAATTGATTTTAAAGATTTAAAAAGTATTGCTCGAATTTTTTCGCATATAGTTGATGCAAAGAGTACCTTTACTAGTGAACATTCAGATGGTGTGGCTTGTTTGTCGCGTTATCTGGCGGAACGCTTTGATTTAACTGAGTCTCGTTGTGATATGGTCGAAATAGCAGGGTTATTGCACGATATTGGTAAGCTCAGGGTACCTGATGAAATTCTTGAAAAGCCAGCCAAGCTAACGGCAGACGAATATCAAACCATGAAACAACATAGTTTTGATACTTTCAATATTCTCAAACAAATTAAAGGTTTTGAAGAAATAAGCCGATGGGCAGCGGAGCATCATGAGCGAATAGATGCAACGGGCTATCCTGACCATAAAAGCAAAAGTGAGTTAGCTATTGAAGCCAGGATTATTGCGGTAGCTGATGTGTTTCAAGCGTTAGCACAAAAAAGGCCTTATCGAAGAAGCCTGGAGCCCAATGTGATTTTATCCATATTACAGCAACAGGTTGAAAGTGGACATTTGGATAAAGAGATTGTGAAAATGGTTGAAAATCACTTAACAGAATCTTGGCAGCATGCGGTCTTGCTAAACAAGCAAACAAACGTATTAGAAAAGAAAGCTGTTAACGCTATTCTTTAACAGGGCGTTTATCCAGTTTCCTTTGTAGCGTTCGTCTATGCATATTTAAGGCGCGTGCTGCGGCTGAAATATTGCCATCATGTTGCATGAGTACTTTTTGTAAATGTTCCCATTCTAAACGCTTGACTGATAAAGGGTTCTGGTTGATTTGAACGGATGAATCACCTTCGTTTTTATACAGTGCGTTAACAATCTCATCTGCATTTGCTGGTTTGGTCAGATAATGAATGGCACCTAATTTAATCGCTTCTACTGCGGTAGCAATACTTGCAAATCCCGTGAGCATGATGATTTGGGTATTGTCATCAAGAGAGATGAGTTTTTTAACCATTTCCAGGCCTGAGTCGAGGCCAATACGTAAGTCAATGACTGCATACTCGGGTTCAACCTGTTCAGCTAAACTAATACCTTGTTTAACATCATTTGCTACTGAGACCTGAAAATTTCGTTTTTCCAGTGCGGGTTTAAGTACTGAACAAAAGGTTTCATCGTCATCAACGAGTAGTAAGTTCGGTTTGTCCATTTCCGTTTTCTTCATTGTCTGTCTCTACTTTTAATAAAGGGATTTGTATTTCAACACAGGCTCCCCCTGAATCCATGTTGAAGAACTCTATTTTACCGCCTAACCGGGTAATTGTGGAATAAGTTAGAAATAATCCTACGCCTAAGCCTTGTTTATTGCTAATAACGGGTTGTTTGCCTGCATATTTAACAATTTCTTCAGGGAAACCCGGCCCAAAATCTCTAATTCTCAAGTGTAAAAGGTTGCTATCCCAGTCTGCATTAAAGTCTACTCCATACTCAGAGGGTGAGACTTCGGCTGCATTATTTAGTATATTGATAATGGCATGAGAAAGTGTTCTGGCGGCAATAATTTTAGCATTAACATCAATGGTGGGTGCAATATTTAAATTAATTTTACTACTGGTATTATGCGCTCTCCACTGGTTGAGTATTTCATCCAGATATTCTATAAGCTCCATGGGTTTGCCTGATTCTGCTCGCATTTCACCAGATGATGCAGAAAGTAAAGAGAGTGCTTCCTTACATCGACCTATTTGCTCATTCATGATGTTTAATTGTTCATGTAATCCCGGGAAACGATGCTCAGGGTAATCCAGTGTTATTTCATGGGTCAAAATAGCCATCGTGCCTAAGGGGGTGCCCATATCATGAGCGGCACTAGCCGCCAAGGTACCCAAAGAAACAATACGTTCATCCCTTAAGGCATTTTCTCTAGCATCAGCCAGGCTACGTTCGCGATCTTTTAATGATTTGGATAGTTGTACAACAAAAAAGGCAACCAGGCCTGCACTAAAAACAAAGCCAAACCACATCCCAAAAATATGTAAATTAAAGTATTGCTGGTCTTGCATTGAATGCAAGTAGTGTTGCATGCGGGGGCTGACTAAATTGGGGTCAGGCAGGTGAGGCTCAATAGCAGGCAAAGGGATGTTGTAGCCAATTAATACCGTATAGGTACAACAGGTAAGAATAACCATATTCCAGGCATATGCCTGAGGTAACATAATGGCGGTTAGAATTAATGGCAGTAGAAATACCCATATAATAGGGTTTGATGCGCCGCCTGTTAAATAGAGTAATGAGCCAAGGGCAAAGACATCAATTGATATTTGAGAGAAGATTTCTAGTTCTGTAATCGGCTCATCTGTTTGTAGGCGCATCCAGGTGTAAAGATTGACCATACAAATAGAAAAAATAACCAGCCAGAGTTCTTCTTGAGGCAGCTGAATATTTAAAATGTAATAAGATATTATAATAAGGATAGACTCACCCAAGAGCATCAGGTTTCTCAATATATAGAGCCATTTTAGATTGTCTATAATTGAAATGTTTGATTTTGGTAAAACTTGTTCAAGCATATTAATTGAAGTGAGTAGTAGTGTATGGCAAGCCTCTAGTACAGAGAGGCGTTTTGTAAGGTATTGTGTCCTAAATGGGTTGCAAAAAACAGGGTTTTTTGGTACTGCGACAATTTGCCACATTTTAACTGGACAGAAGTCTTGCTATTATTAGCCTAACTTTTAAAGCTCTTGTAGCTAAACAGCGAAAGTTGCGTTATGTTATTCCTAAAATATACCTTAAAGCAGTTAATTATTAACTGCTTTTTTTTTGCGCGTAACATTTTAATATCAAACATTGATGTTCAATCAAATGAAATGCCTACGCCACCCAAATTGCAATAGCCTTGTGGGTTCTTAGCCAAATATTGTTGATGATAATCTTCAGCATAATAGAAAGTTGGCGCAGTCAGGATTTCAGTACTTATTTCAGCAAAGCCATTTGAGACTAGTTTTTTCTGGTACTGTTGTTTACTCATTAACGCTTGCTCTTGCTGGCTATCGTTAAAAGTATAAATCCCCGAACGGTATTGAGTGCCTTGATCATTTCCCTGTCTCATGCCTTGGGTAGGATTATGTGACTCCCAAAATAAAACAAGTAGTTGATGATAAGAGATGATGTTTGGGTCAAAAATAATCAAGACCACTTCGTTGTGGCCGGTTAAGCCGCTACATACTTCATCATAGCTTGGATTAGGGGTATAGCCTCCTGTAAAACCAACGGCGGTAGAAAAAATACCCGATTGTTGCCAGAATTTTCTTTCAGCGCCCCAATAACAGCCTAAACCAAATAAGGCTTGTTCTAAGTGATTAGGAAAGGGAGGGCTGATTGAATGACCCGTAACAATATGCTTTTTAGTAATGGGCATAGCGGTATCGCGCCCTGGAAGAGCATCTGACTGAGAGGGGAGGCTGAGTTTATTTTTAGATAAAAGCATGATGATTTAATTAGAGCTATAATTGAGAGCTATTATTAATATAACTAAAGTATAAATGAAAGAACAAGATTGTTTGAGACGTTTTTTATTTGAAGAACTTGGGGTAAGAGGTGAGTGGGTTCGCTTAGAGACAAGCTGGCAAAAGGCAAAGCAATATCAGCCATTATCTGCGGGGGTACAACAGAAATTAGGTGAAGCTTTAGCTTCGGCGGTTCTATTGTCAGCAACCATTAAGTTTGATGGTGCCATGATCTTGCAAGCTCAAGGTAATGGTGGATTAAAAGCCTTGGTGGCTCAAGCAACTCATGATCGTAAAGTTCGTGTTTTAGCGCGTGCTGATGAAAATATGGCTGCCGCTTCTTTATCTGAAATGATGGGCGAGGGACGGTTGGTGATTACCGTTGAACCTGACCAAGGTGAACCCTATCAAGGTATTGTGTCATTAGAAGGTGAGAGTTTAGCGGATGTAATCACCACCTACTTTGTACAGTCTGAGCAATTGGATACTCGGGTTTGGTTATTTGCCAATGAAACCCATGTAGCAGGATTGTTTTTACAAGCGCTTCCTACGAAAGAAAACGACGAGGCTGATTGGGAGCGTATTTCTGTCTTAGCTAATACAGTGACAGAAGAAGAAATGTTAACTTTAGACTGTGAAGAGATGCTGTTTCGATTATTTAATGAAGAGAAAGTACGCGTTTTTGAGCCAGAACCCGTGGTATTTGAGTGTGGTTGCTCTACAAAAAAGATAGAAAAAGCATTGGTCTCGTTGGGTAAGGACGAGTTAGATTCAATTTTTGTGGAACGAGAGCTTATTGAGGTTGATTGTGAGTTTTGTGGCAAGCAATATATCTTTGACAAGGTTGATGTGGAAAATTTGTTATCAGGCGAGCCAATAGAGAAACTGTCTTCAACACGGCATTAATCATTGAATATACTTAAATCATTACGCACGCTTATTATTCTGGTTTTAATCAGCACATTAACAGGGTGTTTTTACTGGGTACGAGCCTATCAAACCTATGTACAGATGGGGGAATTTGATCAGCATTTTTCCATCACTGCTGCGGATGAATTTAAGGTGTTCTTTAATGATCCTATTCTTTATAGTGATGACTTTGTTTCATTATCAAAATTACAGCCAAGTATAAAAAATAGGATAGATACGGGTGAAAACTGGCGCTTCTGGTTTCGTAAAATAGATCAACAAGGCCTTGTTATGCAGCCTGAAGTGAGGTTTTATTTTGATTTAAACTTTAATCAGGAACAGCGATTAACCCTTTGGTTATTTTCTTCTTTATTTCTGCAAATTGCCCCCGCCGAGTTTCTTGAGATTTCAATTCGTTCTTTAGGGGGGGCTGAAATTAATCAAGGCAAACGCCAGTTAAGAGCCAATACGGATCTGATCGAAAAAATTGATACTGAATTACCGCAAAAAGAGCAGGTACTTAAGCAGTTAGGCCCACCTTTGCAAATCGTACATAAGAAAAGCAAAGATGTTTATATTTATCATTTTCAGCTGGAAACACCGAGTATTCAGGAAGGCTATGAAGATAGGGCGCTTAGCGTTGTTAAATTGAGTTTTGATAAAGAAAATAATGAGTTAATTAAAATGTCAGGGCGGTTTATTGGGCTGAAAATTTCAATAAACTATCAAAAATACGTTAAAAAATAGCGACCGTTTTTTCTGCACTAAATTCTAAGCAACTTAATTTGGGACTTCCCTGAAGTCGTTCAAAAATAAGGATGCTTGTTGTTATTCAATTGTCATTATAAATTCATCAAATGGTTATCGTATTGTCATACAGTATTGATATTTTCTTCTCAAGAAATAGTTGGGAGAAAACAAATGACTCTACATTACCGTACTGTCTGGATTTCAGATGTTCACTTGGGTACCAAAGGCTGCAAAGCAGAATATTTAGGTGATTTTTTGGATCATGTGGATTGCGATACGCTCTATTTAGTGGGTGATATTATTGATTTGTGGAGCTGGAATGTTAAGTCTGGCTTTTATTGGCCTGTGCTCCATAGTGATATTGTGCAACGGGTCATTAATAAAGCGAAGCAAGGCACACGGGTTATCTACATTCCGGGTAATCATGATGAGCAGCTGAGAAAACATGCTGGGACGCTGTTTAATGGCATTGAAATTCAGTTAAACGCCATACATCAGACTAAAGATAACCGTCGATTCCTAGTGATGCATGGGGATGAGTTTGACAGCCTTGTTTGTCATAATAAAAGTTTGTCCTATATCGGTGGTGAAGTATACGAAGCCCTACTGGTGGTAAATCGCTGGTATAACAATATCCGTAAATGTTTTGGTTATCAATATTGGTCATTGTCTGCCTATTTGAAGCATAAAGTAAAAAATGTGGTTCAGGTAATAGATAACTACCGGCATGTTTTGAGCAGGGAAGCAGAGAAAAAACAGCTTGATGGGGTTATTTGTGGGCATATTCATCATGCTGACATAAGCACAATGGATTCAGGTAAGCTCTATTGTAATACTGGGGACTGGGTAGAAAGCTGTACGGCTCTGGTTGAAGATGACTCAGGGCAGCTAAGTCTAATCTATTGGTTAGATGAAAGTGCTCAATTACTGGATAGGCAGCAACAGCAATCAGTCCCGTTAGCAAAAGCGGCTTAATATGTTGAAAAAAACCTTATTGTTAAGTTGTGGTAGCTTGATTTTTGTTATTGGCATGATCTTGTTTCCATTACCCGTGCCATTAGGCCTGCCAACGATGATCCTGGGGTTGGGCGTTATGTTTAAAGCATCCAATAAAGTTAAAAGACTGGTTATTCGTTTATCAAATAAAAACCCATATAGTCAAAAGGTCTGGCAGAAAATCAGAGCTTATCGGCTGGATAATAAATGATCTCCCCTAGATAAGGCGTTATACCAATTCCAATAAATAATAACGGCAATAGTCGTCATTCCCGAAATCTTTAATCCATTTTTACAGATAGATTCCTGCTAAGAGTCAGCATGCAATAATCGGGGTCAGATACAAGAATCAGCCAACTTGGTTTTGACATATATAAGCTTCCATTTTTTATTTCAAGTTGGCTAGACCCTATGATATTTTTACATTTCGGACTTCATCTAATAGTTTAGGATTTTGATTTATTGACATATAAAAGGCTAGTGACTAAACTCTGTACATAATTTAATTATAGGTACTTTTGACAGGTTTGCTGGCTAATAAGGTAGTAACAAGGCATATTCCCCTGCTATTAGAAAAACAAGGCATAAATGCCCGAATTAGAGGGTAATATAAACTTAGCAGGGCAAATGTGCCTGTTAATCAATGGTTATATTTAATTTTATGAAACAGACATGACTTATTGCATAGGGTGGATTTATAAGAATTCAGTATATTTAGCTGCTGATACTGCGGTTACAAGTGGGCAGCCCCCGTGCTCTGAAAAGTCTAGCTTTGGAGAGTACCATTTGTCCCATGAAAATGAACATGTCGAAGAAGGTCTTATAAAAATAATACCAATTACCAGTTCATGTGTGGCCTGTTATTCTGGAAATGTCAGGTTGGCAGAAAAAATAATTGAATTCTTTAAAGAAAATTACACCTCACAGAGCTATATTAAGAAGCTACTTAATTCTTTAATATTAAGTCTAGGGCCATTTCCAAAAGATGAAATAACATCACTTATTATTGCATCTCACGGCGAAAGTGGAGCCAAGCTATTCTACTGGGATTCATTTATAGGTAAATGTGATTCTGGTAAAAAATATTATCACTCAGGTAGCCTAATTACTTATCATGCAGAGATAACTCCCCAAGTTTTACAGATATTAACTAATGGCAATATTCCTGAAAATAGGGTTCTTCCATTGATTACCAGTATTGTTCAATCGTATGGAGTTCATGATAACTTAATTCAGCAAAATATAGGAGGTCTAATATTTGGAGTGTATTTAGATTACAACCGTATGAATTGGCAACAAGATACTTCTTATATTTTATATGACCCTAAATTTCAATCGGTTGATTATATTAGTGCATTTGTTCGTGATAATGCAGTGGTAATTAACTCCTCTGTTACAAATGTTACAAAGTGTTTTTTAAGTTCGTTAAATGATATTTCTAGCATAGAATGGCTTAGCAAATGGAAAGAATATATATCTGACCATATTAACTCGAAAGAGTATGAGTATTGGGTATTTATTAGTAAAAAAGAAAAAAACATTAGTGTTGTAAACTGGCCAAAAAATAACAAAACTTGCAAATATTTATCTATAACATATGAAGGTAATGGAAAGTTTAATTTTGGTTTTTCCCCTGAGTTAATGAATATTTTACACAAGCCTTTAGATGATAAGAAAGATGGAAGTATGCCATTTAGATTGAATTTTTTAAATGGGTAGTGAACATCATATAACAAAAAATTCCAGTTGACCGCTGGCAGCGCAGTTTTTTTCAAAGGTCATTTTATATTATAGTTCAGTGTGTTTGCAGGGTTCCTCGTACATCTGCCAGCGGCCATTGAATTTGGCGTTAGTGCGTCAAGCGAAGCTTGATGCAGGGTGTAAGTCCCTGTCGGGTAAGAGCAAACAAAAGGGTCACAAACAAAAGGGTCAAGTCTTGCATTTTGCATTGACCCTTTTCGCTTTTTGTTCAGATACTTTTTTAAAGTGTTTATTGATACACATCATTAAACCTTATGATTAACAGGGGTATGATGGACATGTATGCTTTCTTTTATAGCAAGAAAAAAAGGAGTCCAGTTATGAAACATTTAATTATATTATTACTCTTGCCTTCAATGGTCATGGCAGGGATAGACGATGCGTCTGTTGAAGCCTTTGATATAAAAGCCACATCAGCAAATACAAAAGCTGATGATAATAATGGTCGCATCCAGGCATTAGAAGCAGAAGATGTAATCCTCCATCAAAGAATTGACACCATACAGTTAACGCCCGGACCAGAAGGTCCTATTGGTCCTGAGGGGCCTCAAGGAATACCGGGTGCCACTGGCCCGGTTGGGGCTAAAGGTGATCACGGCGAAACAGGTGCCATTGGTCTGGCTGGCGCTAAAGGTGATCAGGGTGAAACGGGTCCCGTCGGACCAGCGGGTGAAGCCCCTGTAAGAGGAAGTTTCTTTGGCGGTGTTATAGCCTTATCAGCGGCTGAGAATTGCTTAGTCAACGAACAAGGGTTTGACTGTCTAGAGAATCAATCTATCCTCTTGATAAACGTATCTCAGGGTGTGGATGCTTCAACAGACCTCGTTAGTATTCGCACTATCATGCAGGATGGTGAGCCCGTTGCGGTTGAACAAACTATTAATTTAGCGATGTACAATGTAGCCAGAATAGTTCAGGTGCCAGATGCCAGTGGCAGCGGAACCATATCACTGGAAGTTGGCAGGCAGATTGAGGCTAGCCTTGCAAGAGGTGCAGATGTTCATGAATTCACACTGTCTGTTGATGCGCCTTTCTATGCTGTTAACCAGCCTACTGGTTGGAGATTTCATGCTGCGATGCTAAGCGCCACCCAGATTAGGCTGATCATTGATGAGACCATTGTTAAAGTTGTTTCCACCGAGTCACTAGGTATCATTGTCAAGAACGAAACAAGCTTTTGTGGCGATAACCAGTTGACGGTAGAGATAAACAACTTTGGCGACTTACATTCGGATTATGTTGTAAATGTAACAGGTGATATTAACACCATGTGGCCGGTTGTCTCTCAGACTGTCATTTTGGGACGCTTTGAATACGCAACTATGGACTTTTATCTTAAGACCTATGAACATACTCAATTCAATGACGGCGATGAAATAATGGTTAAACTCTATTCACCGACGGGTAGAAGATATGATGAAGTGACTGTATCTTATTCATCTGAGTGCCCATAATGTGATACGAGTGAGTCACAGTTAAAAGCGGTAACTGGAACAATCTGGTTACCGCTTTTTTTTAGAATGGTTTGATTGAGTCTCTACCTTTGAATTTCAATTTTGTTATTAATAGAAAGGAACAAAAGGGTCAAGTCTTGCATTTTGCATTACAAAAATAATCGGGGTCAGATACGAATGGCACTTACTTAAGCTGTAAATACATTAATAATCAATAGCTTGAATTATTATGTGCTGGTGAAAAACTAGGTTTCCCACCTGTTTTTATCTAGGTTTTATCAGTTCAAATGACATTGTTACTACATTTTATTAAATTAACGTTGTTCATAAGCTATTGATTTTAATAAAATAAGCTGTTAAGTAAGTGCCATTCGGGTCAGATACAAATTAGAAAAATACTATACAGTATTAATTTGTATCTGACCCGAATGGCACTTACTTAAGCGGTAACTAATTGAAATTATTAAAAAAGGCAGAGGAAGTGATAAACTTATTGTGACCAAACAAAAAAGCAATCACCAAGCCCCTGCCTAATGTCCATTAATAACAAACTTTTTCACTCCCAGCAACAAAGAATTCAGAAATATACAAAAGAAACTAATTCGTATACTTTTTTTAACCTTCTAACCAGTCCAGAATTATTATCCTCTGTTGAAGAGTTACTGCCTGAGCATCGAGAAAGGCTTTATCCACCGACAGAAACACTCTCTATGTTTTTGACGCAGGGTATGAATCAAGATCGTTCTTGCCAAAAGGCTGTTAATGATGCGGCAATACAACGAATCGCCACAGGACTACCTGCAATAAGTACAACGACAGGGGGATATTGTCGAGCAAGACAGCGACTCCCCTTAGAAATGATCTCTAAATTGGTCTGTCGATCAGGCGAACTTATTGATAAGCAAATGCCAACTCAATGGCTTTGGCGAGGGAAGCGTGTTCACTTAATAGATGGTACGACGGTTACTATGCCTGACACAACTGAAAATCAGGCAGTTTATCCTCAGCAAAGCTGCCAGAAATCTGGGCTTGGTTTTCCAATCTGTCGTCTTGTTGGTGTTATCTGTCTGGCTAGTGGAGCGGTTTTAAATGCATCTATAGGGCCTTTCAAAGGGAAAGGCGGTGATGAACAAAGTTTACTTCGTAATATGCTAGGGACCTTTAATACTGGGGATCTTGTTCTGGGAGATGCATACTATGGTTCTTATTTTTTATTGGCATCGCTAAAAGAAAAAGGTGTTGATGCTGTATTTGAACAAATGGGCGCACGTAAGCGGACAACAGATTTCAGTAAAGGCAAGCAATTAGATGTAGAAGATCATCTGGTGGAACTCAAAAAACCAAAGAAAAAACCTGGCTGGATGAAACAAAGTCAATATGATAATTCACCTGATACACTCATTATTCGCGAGTTAAAAGTTAAAGGAAAGCTACTTATAACGACACTACTTTCACCTAAAGAGGCTTCAAAAGATGATTTGAAAACGTTATATAAAAAACGCTGGCAAATTGAAGTTGATTTTCGCAACATAAAAACAACCATGGGAATGGAAACCTTAAGCTGTAAAACACCCGAAATGAATGAGAAGGAAATATGGGTCTATTTTTTAGCGTATAACTTAATACGGCTATTGATGGCTCAGTCAGCATTATTAGCAGACATATTGCCTCGCCAACTTAGCTTTAAACATACGCTACAATGCTGGTTAGCCTGGAACCAGCATTGTATTTTTACTAATGCTGAGATAAATGAAGAGTTGTTATTTATTTTGATTGCTCAGAGACGAATTGGAAATCGTTCAGGAAGAATAGAACCCCGCGCAGTAAAAAGGAGGCCAAAACCGTTCCCTTTACTAACAAAACCTAGAAAGGAGGCAAGAGCTGAAATCAAGAAGAATAGGCATCCAAAAAAAGTTAGATAAACCTATGTTTATAACCGTATTATTGTCTTAAGTAAGTGCCATTCCTGTCTAACCCCCGAATCTATAGATATAAACTGGCAAGAGCACTCATTTGTGTCTTACAAAAAATACTCGCTTAGGCGATGAGTGAAGCTAAGGTTTTTTGCAAGCCCTTAGAAAATAAGTGCTGGCACTCTATATCCAATTTATAAATGTGGATTTGGATAAAAGGAAAACTAGCTATGGTTGAGAGTAATATGATATTTTAATTATTCGTTTTTTTTGAATTTCTATTATTATGAATACCTTAAAAGCTCTATTATTTATAAGTTTATTGATTTTTAATTCAGTTATTCTGGCTGAATGTCAAAGTCAGCGGGTGAATGTTCAGGTATTAGGTTCTGGTGGGCCAGAGTTAACTGATGGCAGGGCATCAAGTTCTTATTTAGTCTGGCTGGATGGCAAAGGTGTTGTATTAGTCGATGCAGGCCCTGGAAGTAGTTTGAATTATGAAAAGAGTGGAGCTAATTTAAAAGATTTGCACACTGTTTTATTTACTCATTTTCATGTTGATCACAGTGCTGATTTTTCTGCTTATGTGAAGGGAAGTTATTTCATCAACCGGTCTCAGAATATAAAGTTGTTTGGCCCTGAAAGTAATCACTTAATGCCTTCTGCCACAGAGTTTACTGAGCGGTTATTGGGTGAGCATGGCGTCTACCCTTATTTGCAAGACTACGTTTCCCCAGCTAAAAAAAGTAGCTATAAAATTAATGCGAAAAACCTTAGTCCAGCCAAACACAGCAAGCAAGCTGTCTATCAAGCGAATGATTATTCACTTTCTGCAATTCCTGTTCATCATGGGCCATTACCCGCATTAGCCTGGCGTATTAATGTGGCTGGATGTTCGATTAGTTTTTCTGGTGATATGAGTAACCAGTTTCAAACACTGGCTATTTTAGCGAAAGATAGTGATATTTTAATCGCTCATAATGCCATTCCAGAATCACAGCACGGGGTGGGGCGTAAATTACATATGCCACCTTCAGAGATTGGAAAAATTGCACAAAAGGCGGGTGTAAAAAAATTAATTTTATCTCATAGAATGACGCGTACTTTAGGTAGTGAGCAAGACACCTTGGCAAGGATTAAACAGTATTATCAAGGCCCCGTATTATTTGCCAATGATATGGATAGATTTAAACCAGAGGATATTTAATTAAATGACAACTCTTTATTATTACCATAAAGATTTTCTGTTACATGATACTGGCTTAGGCCACCCTGAAAATCAAGACAGATTAAGTCATATAAATGCGGCTTTAGATCGGGTTGAATTTAATCCGCTAAAAAGAATAACGCCAGTATTACGGCAGGATGTTTTAGGGTTAATTCGTTTGGTTCATACTCAGGCGATGGTGGATAAAGTGTTACAAAAAGTATCTAAGGATAGTTATATTCCATTAGACCCAGATACTCTATTATCTGAAGGCTCAGCTCATGCAGTACAGTTAGCAGTAAGTGCAGTATGTGATGCAGTTGATAAGGTGAATGATAAACAGGCAAATAATGCTTTTTGTGCGGTTAGGCCACCAGGTCATCATGCCGAACCTGATCAGTCAATGGGTTTTTGCCTATTTAATATTATTTCTATTGCTGCGAGCTATGCGTTAACACGCCCGAATATCAAGCGAATAGCTATTATTGATTTTGATGTACATCATGGCAATGGAACACAAGCGACATTTGCTAATAATGCAGCGGTGTTTTATGCATCCACGCATGAAATGCCTAATTATCCCGGGACGGGGTATCCATCAGAAACAGGGGTGGGGAATATAGT
>Ga0209292_1003545_pt1 | contig 17079 bp, 15 predicted proteins | sample GOMGulsemesocosm_2_FD_184634 | JGI IMG/M metagenome (GOLD analysis project Ga0209292, IMG submission 184634) | Methane-oxidizing microbial communities from mesocosms in the Gulf of Mexico - GOM9C Gulf of Mexico (SPAdes) (version 2) | ecosystem: Environmental > Aquatic > Marine > Cold seeps... | reverse complement strand
AGTCGATTATTGAAAACAAAGAATTCTTTGAAAATTATGCAAATGATATTTATGTTATTTCTTGTGGTTTTAAAGAATTTATCGACCCAATTGTAGCGGCATATAATATCCCCGCAGAACGCGTATACGCGAATACTTTTGTTTTTAGTGATGAAAATAAAATTATTGGCTTTGATGCCGACAATTCTTTAGCAAAACACAATGGTAAAATTGAATGTTTAAAGAATTTAGATTTACCAGGAGAAGTACAAGTAATAGGAGATGGGTACAGTGATTATGTAATGCGTGAAGCAGGTATAGCAGATAAGTTTTTCGCTTATACTGAAAACGTTTCTCGTGATAAAGCAACTACTAATGCTGATCATGTTACTCCTAATTTAGATGAATTTTTATACCTTAATAAATTGCCTAGAAATATATCCTTTCCGAAACACCGTATTAAATTTTTATTATTAGAAAATGTACATCCTGATGCGTTCGAGCGTTTATCAAGTGATGGATTTACAGTAGAAACAGTATCACACAGTTTAACTGAGGCTGATTTAATTGAAAAAATTAAAGATGTACATGTTTTAGGTATTCGTTCTAAAACACAGGTAACGGAAAAAGTGATCGCAGCTGCTGAGAAATTAATGGTAGTTGGAGCATTCTGTATCGGTACCAAACAAATCGACCTTGATGCATGTAAAAGTAATGGTGTTGTAGTGTTTAACGCACCTTACAGTAATACTCGTTCTGTAGTAGAATTAGCAATCGGACAAATAATTATGCTAATGCGTAGTGTATTTGCTCGTAGTACTGAGTTGCACCAAGGACAGTGGAATAAAACAGCTAAAGGGTCTAAAGAAGTACGTGGTAAAAAGTTAGGTATTGTTGGTTATGGTAACATTGGAAAGCAATTATCAATACTAGCGGAAGCTTTAGGAATGCAAGTATATTACTATGATATTGAAGACAGGTTAGCTTTAGGAAACACTAAAAAATGTAACAGTTTAAAAGAATTATTAAATACGGTTGACGTAGTTTCATTACACATAGATGATAACTCAAATAATAAGAATTTTATTTCCGCAGAAGAAATTAGCTGGATGAAAGATGGAGCTGTATTGGTAAATCTTTCTAGAGGGTTTGTAGTAGATATTCAGGCTTTAAAAGAAGCATTAAACTCAGGGAAATTATCAGGAGCAGCAGTAGATGTTTTTCCTGTGGAGCCTAGAGCTAATGGATCCTTTGAAACAGAACTGAAAGGGATATCGAATGTAATACTAACACCACATGTAGGAGGAAGCACAGAGGAAGCACAACGTGATATAGCTGATTTTGTGCCAAGTAAGATTATGGGCTATATGAATTCAGGAAATACGGTAGATGCTGTGAATTTTCCAAACATTCGTTTACCACGTCAGGAGAACAGTCATCGTTTTTTACATATTCACAAAAATGTACCTGGAATTATGGCTGCTATTAATAAAGTACTGGCCAAATATGACATGAACCTTACGGGGCAATATTTAGCAACTGATGCAAGTGTAGGATACGTAATTGTTGAGGTTGATAAAGAATATAATAATGAAGTGTTACAAGCACTGAAGGATATAGAACATACTATTAAATTTAGAGTATTATACTAGGATATATTTTTATTCTCACTAATAGGTTTAATACCCAGATAATTGCTTCTTTAGTAAAATAATAAGGCTAATTAAGACCTAGTGAACATGTCCTAAGAATATTGACTTGATAAGAACAGAATTAAAAACTAGTAATAATATATGTTATTGTATATTCGCCACCTTAATTTTAATGGATTAGAATATATATATGAAAATTACCAGAATTGAAATAGGGATGTTGCTAACAATGTTTTTAATGTTGTCAATAAATGCTTTTTCTCAAATAGCTGAAGTTGATTTTGAAAGTCGTGTTACTCAATCTCAATTAATTATTGAAGGTGAAGTTATCAGTAAAAGATCATTTTGGGATAACCAAAAACATAATATCTATACTGCAAACGAAGTAAAGGTATATAAAGTATTTAAGGGAACATTGACTGCGACTAAAATTGAAATAATTACTCCTGGAGGAACTGTCGGTTTTCAGAAAGATGTAGTACAACCAAGCTTGAACTTGTCAGTTAATGATATGGGTGTTTTTATGCTTGAAAACAATACGATTGATATTGAAAATTCAAAGGGAATGTTACAATTTAGGCCTTATGCAAGTGTACAGGGTTTTATTAAATATGACTTAAATATTAGAAATGCTTCTGGAGTATTTGAAAAATTCAATACGATTGAAAATGATCTATATAGTTCGATTACAAATATTACAAAAACTAAATATGCTGAAATTAAATCGTTTACTAGTAACAATAAGAGCGGAGTTGTAAATAAACTTGCGGCTTCAATTACTAACTTTTCTCCAACAACAGCGACAGCGGGAACCGCAACAACTATAACGATAGATGGTTCTGGTTTTGGAATTAGTGTAGGAACAGTTCGTTTCTCTAATGCAGATGATGGAGGAGCAACATTTAAAGATGGATTAGCGACAGAAATAATTAGTTGGAATGATACTCAAATAGTTGTTGAAGTATATCAAGATGCTGGAACAGGACCTATACAAGTAGTAGGTACAAGTACAGTAACATCAGCTCAATCGCTTACAGTTTCATATGCTCAATTAAACGCAGAATATGATCCAGGGTCTGGGTTAGAAACGTATCAAACAAGACATGTTGATAGAAATGGTAATGGAGGTTATGTATGGCAAATGTTTACAGATTTTGATGCCAATAGTGCAGCAAATTCAGCTTTTATACGTTCCCTTGAAACATGGCGTTGTAATAGCGGTGTTAATTGGGCAATTGGAGCTGTAACGACAACAGATGTAGTAGCAAATGATAACATAAATATTGTTAGACATGATAATGGAACGGAATTACCTGCAGGAACTCTAGGAAGATGTACTAGCCGTTGGAGTGGTTGTGCTGGAGCAACTGTTGAATGGTATGTAGAAGAATTAGATATTGTATTTAATGATGGTTTTACTTGGAATTATTCTACAGGTGCTCCAAGTATTACAGAGTATGATTTTGAGTCTGTATCAGTTCATGAATTAGGACACGGGCATCAATTGGGACATGTTATAGATACTAATGATGTTATGCATTATTCAATATCAAATGGAGAAGAAAATCGTGATCTAAGCGCGAATAATCTTGCTGGTGCTGTTGATGTTCAAAGTAGGAGTACAGGTGGAGCTGTTTGTGGTACTACTGTTATGATAAGTGCTTTTGAAGATGCATCTTTTAGTTATGGATCAGCTACGTATACTACAAGTGACTCGAATCCTACCCCTACAATTACAGGTGATTCAGGGGGAGCGTTTACAAGTTCACCAGCTGGATTAAGTATTAATGGAAGTTCTGGTTTGATAACGGTTGCTACTTGTGCATTACAAGCATATACAGTTACTTATACAACCGGGGGAGTTTGTCCTGTGTCTACAGATTTTGCTGTTGAAATTACAGCTCCTTTAGGAATTGAAACTGCTATTTTAAGTGAAGCACTTCAGGTTTATCCAAACCCTAATGTAGGTGCGTTTACATTATTATATAATGGAAAAGATCCATTAAAATCATTAAACGTTTTTGATGTTACTGGAAAACACATACTAGAAATAGACTTGATAAACTTTAATGATAGTCAAGTTATTAACTTAACGGCATTAGCTAAAGGGATGTATTTTATTGCAATACAAACAGATGCTGCAAAAGTTACTAAGAAAATGATTATTGAGTAATTAGTTAATAGCTTACAAAAAAAAGCCACGATGTACATCGTGGCTTTTTTTATTTATAATGATTTAATAAGAGTTTACAATTCTTCAGGAGCCAATGTAACTTCCAATCCTTCTAATTCAGGAGTGATATGTAGCTGACATCCTAAACGAGAATTATCTTCTACATTAAAAGCTTCCGCTAACATAGCTTCTTCATCGTATTCCATTTCTGGTAATTCATGAGATGATGTTACATAACACTGACACGATGCACACATTGCCATTCCACCACAGGTACCAATAGTTCCTTCTGGCACTAATTCAAAACCTTTTACAACCTCCATCAAATTCATGGCCATATCCGTAGGTGCTTCTACTTCGTGAATATTTCCTTCTCTATCGGTTATTTTTATTGTTATATCAGACATTTATTATAAATCCTTAATATTTAATACTTGTTCTTTTTTAGCAATTTTCTTTGAACCATCAAAACCAGTCACACCTCCAACGGTAGTATATTTCATAATGTATTTTTTGTCGGGATTAATACGTTTAAAAGCGCTTTGACACATTAAGGTAGCTTCGTGAAAACCACATAAGATCAATTTTAATTTTCCAGGATAAGTATTCACATCACCAATAGCATAAATACCTTCGATATTGGTTTGATAATCTAAAGCATTATTTACTTTAATAGCATTTTTTTCTATTTCTAATCCCCAATCGGCAATAGGTCCTAATTTTGGTAATAATCCAAATAATGGAATAAAACAGTCTGTTTCAAGGGTATATTCACCTTCAGTTTTGTGTTTTATCGTAACACTATCTACAGTATCGGAACCTTGAATACCGGTAACTTCTGCTTCGGTAATCAAGTTTATTTTTCCAATCTTGGCTAATTCAGCAACTTTTTCAACAGAGTCTAATGCTCCTCTAAAATCATTTCTTCTATGTACTAAAGTTACTTCAGAAGCTACATCTGCTAAAAAGATAGACCAATCCAGAGCAGAATCTCCTCCTCCAGCGAGTACAACTTTTTTGTTTCTGTATACTTCAGGGTCTCTAATAATATAAGCAACACCTTTATCTTCAAAATCTGTAATATTAGGAATAGGTGGTTTTCTAGGTTCAAAAGAACCCAATCCACCAGCAATAGCCACTACAGGGGCTTTGTGTTTAGTACCTTTATTTGTGGTAACAATAAAGGTTCCGTCATCTAATTTATCAATTGTGTCAGCTCGCTCACCTAGTGTGAAACCAGGTTCGAAAGCCTTTATTTGTTCCATTAAATTATCTACTAAGTCACCTGCTAACACTTCTGGAAATGCAGGAATGTCATAAATAGGTTTTTTAGGATATATTTCAGAACACTGCCCGCCAGCCTGTGGTAAAGCGTCAATTAAATGACATTTTAATTTTAATAAACCAGCTTCAAATACTGTGAATAATCCAGTAGGTCCAGCTCCGATAATGATAATGTCCGTAGTAATCATTTTTGATCTTTTTATTTAACTACTGCAAAAATCATGAATTTTATGATACTATTAGTTGATTTTTATCATAAATGTATATTGATGAATCAGTTTTTTTTTTAAAAGGGCCTGTTTCTAAATAGTAATTATGTAATTTTGCAGTCGATATTAATACGGAGGAAAAATTTGACTGATTGCTACCTCATTAAAAAAATGCTAAAGCAGTGTAAACTTCTTTAGGCTTTTCCGTCAAATTTTCTAAAAATTAATAATAACGTAATTGGTTTTACGAATAAGAATTAATACTAACTCATCTATTTTTAAGATAGAGGATATCAGAAATACAAACATATGGCATATTTATTTACATCTGAATCAGTTTCAGAAGGACACCCAGATAAAGTAGCAGATCAAATTAGTGATGCATTAATTGATAACTTTTTAGCATTTGATAAAGATTCTAAAGTTGCTTGTGAAACATTAGTAACTACAGGGCAAGTAGTATTGGCTGGAGAAGTGAAGTCTAAGACTTATTTAGATGTTCAGAAAATTGCTAGAGAAACGATTAATAAGATAGGATATACTAAAAGTGAGTATATGTTTGACGGGAACTCTTGTGGAGTTTTTTCTGCAATTCATGAACAGTCAGACGATATTAATAGAGGAGTAGATAGAGCAACAAAGGAGGAGCAAGGAGCAGGAGATCAAGGAATGATGTTTGGTTATGCTACTCGTGAAACTGAAAACTTCATGCCTTTAGCATTAGATTTATCACATAGGATATTAAAAGAATTGGCTGCATTACGTAGAGAAAATTCGGATATTACTTATTTGAGACCAGATGCTAAAAGTCAGGTGACAATTGAATATTCTGATGATAACACACCACAACGTATTGATGCAATTGTAGTTTCTACACAGCATGATGATTTTGGAGCTGATGACGAAATGTTAGCTAAAATTAGAAAAGATATTGTTGAAATATTAATTCCAAGAGTAATTGCTCAATTACCAGCAGAATTGCAAGAGTTATTTAATAGTGATATTAAGTATCATATTAATCCAACAGGGAAATTTGTAATAGGTGGACCTCATGGAGATACAGGGTTAACTGGTCGTAAGATTATTGTTGATACTTACGGAGGAAAAGGAGCTCACGGTGGAGGTGCTTTTTCAGGAAAAGATCCTAGTAAAGTAGATAGAAGTGCTGCTTATGCTACACGTCATATCGCTAAAAACTTGGTAGCCGCAGGTGTTTGTAGCGAAATTTTAGTGCAAGTATCATATGCAATTGGAGTTGTTGAGCCAATGGGAATATTTGTAGATACTTACGGTACTTGTCCGTTTAATATGACTGACGGTGAGATTTCTGAAAAAATAGCAAGTATTTTTGATATGCGTCCAGCAGCAATAGAAGAGCGTTTGAAATTACGAAACCCAATGTATTTAGAAACTGCAGCATATGGACATATGGGGCGTAAAAATGAAATTGTAACAAAAACATTTAGTCAGCCAAACGGTATAACTAAAGAAGTAGAAGTTGAATTGTTTACTTGGGAAAAATTAGATTATGTAGAAAAAGTAAAAACTGCTTTCGGATTATAGGAACATGTTTTTGAAACGATATAAAACCTGATAACTTTTTAAGTTATCAGGTTTTTTTTATTTAGATTTGTTTACAACTAATACACTATTAATTAACTTGAAAATTGTTGAACAAATAAAGGAACCTATCCATGATGAAATGGAACTTTTTGAACAAAAGTTCTCTCAATCAATGATTTCAAGGGTCGCCTTGTTGAATAAAATCACCCATTACATCGTTAATCGAAAAGGAAAACAAATGCGACCAATGTTTGTTTTTTTAGTCGCAAAAATGGTGTCTGAAGGAGAAGTTAATGAGCGTACTTATCGCGGAGCTTCTGTGATAGAACTAATTCATACCGCTACTTTGGTTCATGATGATGTTGTTGATGATTCTGATAGAAGACGTGGTTTTTTCTCTATAAATGCATTGTGGAAAAATAAAATTGCTGTTTTAGTAGGCGATTATTTATTATCCAAAGGATTATTACTTTCCATAGATAATGGCGATTTTGATTTATTAAAAATCATTTCTGTTGCAGTAAGAGAAATGAGTGAAGGAGAATTGCTTCAAATTGAAAAAGCTAGAAAACTTGATATAACGGAAGAGATATACTATGAGATCATCCGTCAAAAAACAGCAACACTAATTGCTGCTTGTTGTAGTTTAGGAGCTTGTGCAGTTAACGGAACAGAGGTAGAAGTTGAGAAGATGCGTAAATTTGGAGAACTAATTGGCATGGCATTTCAAATAAAAGATGATTTGTTTGATTATGGTACTGCTAAAATAGGGAAACCAACAGGGATAGATATAAAAGAACAAAAAATGACCCTTCCTTTAATTTATGCGTTAAATAACTCTACTTCAAAAGAAAAAGCATGGATTATAAATTCCATTAAAAAGCACAATAAAAATTCAAAGCGAGTAAAAGAAGTTATTGCTTTTGTAAAAGATAAAGGAGGGCTTGTATATGCAGTAAACAAGATGATTGCATATCAAAAAGAAGCCTTGATACTTTTAAATGATTACCCTGAATCACCATATAAATCTTCTCTTACCGCTATGGTAAATTACGTTATTGAGCGTAAAAAATAATTTTTTCACACCTTCAGGCAACTATTAGCATCATTATTGCGTCTATATAAATAGAAAGACAAAATGAAATTGTTGAAAGTAATCACACTACATAAATCGGAAAAGAAACTTATAGTAAATGCTATTGCAAATTCTAGAAGGGCTCAAAAAGAATTGTATGAGTTGCATGCGCCAAAAATGTTGAGCGTTTGCAGGTGTTATATCAATGATTTACAAGAGGCCGAAGGAATTATGTTAAGTGCTTTTTTCAAAGCTTTTCAAAAATTGAAATTATTTAATGATGAAGGTAGTTTTGAAGGATGGTTGCGCAGAATTATGGTTAATGAATGCATGTCCTTTCATAGAAAAAAGAAATTTCATTTTGTTACTGATGAAATTGAAGACCTTTCAACATGTTCAGAAAATAGTATTGTTGAAACTTATGATGTTGCCGAGTTACAATTGTTGATTGATGATTTGCCAAAAGGATATAAAATGGTATTTGTGTTGTTTGCAATTGAAGGATATAAACATCAGGAAATTGCAGAGATGTTACAGATTTCGGAAAGCACATCTAAATCGCAATTATTTAAAGCTAGGAAAACGCTACAGCGTAAATTAGAATTTAGAAAAGAGAGAGAAAATGGGACACGATAGTATAGATAAGCACATTAAACAAAAGTTAGAAAAGCGTACCATAAAGCCAAGTTCAGACTCATGGAATAAATTGTCTACAATGTTGGATGAAGAAACACAGGAAACAGATAAAAAGGGATACTTTAAATTCGCTATAGCGGCCTCAGTTTTATTATTGTTAGGATTCTTTTTTGCATCACAATTTAATGGGGATAATAATATAATCATTAAAAATGAAATTGTAGAAGTTGAAAATGCTGATAATAAGATAATTATTAATCAGGAAATAAAAAATCAAGTTATAGATAAGTATAAAAAGGAGGAGGTTGTTGTGGTGCACAAGAAGGACAAAAGAGGGGGTGTTGTAAAAAATGTAACTACTTATGGCTACACAGAATCACTTGACAAAAATCAAACAGTTAATCAGAAAAAGGAGATTAATACTATAAAAGAAAAAGTAAATCAGTATTTGGAGCAACTGCAAAAAAGTGAAAAAGAGAAGTCAAATCGTAAAAAATCGGAATACGACATAGATGCAGAAATTAATGCACTATTGGCAGAAGCGTCTAGTAACTTGCCAGATAAAATTGTGAAAAATGATGTTCTAGTTTTTCAATTAGATAAAGAAACGGACATGCTATTGGCTGATGCTTTTCAGGAACTAAATTTTAATCCTGAAGAAGATGCTGTAAATGAAACCTTAAAGAATAAGTTATTCAAAGAATTAGAAAAGGGATATTTGAAATCAAGAGTGATGCTAGCCGAAAGAAGCCAGCTTGCACGTCCGAAAGAATACTCATCAATATATTAATCAAAAACGAACAATTATGTTACTAATTACACGAAAAGCCATCGTAATGATGTCATTATTTCTTGTGGCAACAATTCATGCGCAAGAAAAACCTGCAAAAGATTCTATTAGCCCAGTACTGCAACAAAAAATTGAGCTTGCGGTTAAGGCTGAAAAGGAGTTAATGAAGGAAGAAATCATTAAAGTTAATGAACAACTCAAAAATAAGGAGATTAATGAAGAAGAAGCTAGACTAGCAAAGAAAGAAATTGCCAATAGGTATGCACTAAAAATAAAAGAAAAAACGAATGGCATTATTGCTAAAAGTAAAATAGCTGCTAAACATAGTTTTGATATTAGTGTTGGAAATAAAAGATTGTTTAGGTACACCAAGAAAGGTGATTCTTTAAAAAAGAAACCTCGTAAAAAAGATTTCAGAACGTATTCAGGAATTGTAGTTGCAGCTGGTTTTAATAATACAATTCAAAGTGGGAAATCATTAGAAGAATCAGATTATAAAGTTGCAGGTTCTCGCTTTTTTGAATTAGGATTTGCTTGGAAAACAAGAGTGTTTAAAGAGTCCAATTGGTTACGTGTTGGATATGGGGTTTCGTTGCAATACAATAGCTTAAAGCCAAAGGGTAATCAGTACTTTGTTAGAAATAATAACATAACTTCATTACAGGTGCATCCATATAACTTAAAAAAATCTAAAATTAGAGTCACGAATTTAGTGTTCCCTTTAAGTTTAGAATTCGGCTCTTCTGAGAAAATTGACAAAGGTGATTATGCTATTTTTTCACCCTTTCAAAAAGTGAAGTTTACAATTGGTGGGTATGCTGGAATTAGAATAGGGACTATGCAAAAGCTAAAGTATAAAGCCAATGGTGAAAGAGAAAAAGACAAAATGAGGAATCATTACAATATGAACGATTTAGTATATGGAGTAACAGCCGGAATTGCTCGTAATGGTGTTGGGTTGTATATGAAATACGATTTAAACCCTTTATTTTCTTCTCCTAATGTAGAACAAAACAATATTTCTTTAGGATTGAAATATGAGCTGTTTTAATTAGTTTAATAAAATAGAATTTTTGTTAGTCACAGAAACTACACTTAATTATTTTAAGCGTAGTTTTTTGTTTTATATTTACACCCTACATGATTTCACAAACTACCATAAACAATGTATTTGAAACTGCTCGATTAGAGGAGGTAATTGGCGATTTTGTTCAGCTCAAAAAAGCGGGTAGTAATTTCAAAGGATTGAGTCCGTTTACGGATGAACGTTCACCAAGTTTTATGGTATCTCCAGTAAAACAAATTTGGAAAGATTTTTCATCAGGGAAAGGTGGGAATGTAGTCGCTTTTGTTATGGAACACGAGCATTTTACTTATCCTGAAGCAATCAAATATCTTGCTAAAAGATACAATATTGAAATTGAAGAAACTGAGCAAACTAACGAGCAAAAAGAAGTTGCTAGTGAGCGTGAGAGTATGTATTTGGTTTCAGAATATGCTCAAAAATACTTTGCTGATGTGCTCCATAATGATGAGTTAGGTAAAGCAATAGGATTAAGTTATTTTAAAGAACGTGGTTTTACCAGTGAAACTATTGAGAAATTCAAGCTAGGGTATTCATTAGATCAATGGGAGGCTTTTACTAAAGCCGCATTAAAGAATGGATACAAACTAGAGTTCTTAGAAAAAACAGGACTGACGATAGTTAAGGAGAACAAGCAGTTTGACCGATTTAAAGGAAGAGTGTTGTTCCCTATTCATTCTATGAGTGGTCGAGTACTTGGATTTGGAGGTAGAATTTTAACAAGCAATAAAAAAGCAGCAAAATACCTAAACTCTCCAGAGAGTGAAATTTACTATAAAAGTAAAGTTCTGTATGGTATTTATCAAGCAAAACAAGCCATAGCAAAAGAAGATAATTGCTTTTTGGTTGAGGGATATACGGATGTAATACAGTTTCATCAAACGGGAATTCATAATGTAGTAGCCTCTTCTGGAACGGCATTAACAAGTGATCAGATAAGACTCGTAAACAGGCTGACAAAAAACATTACAATTCTTTTTGATGGTGATGCGGCTGGAATGCGTGCATCATTGCGTGGGGTGGATTTAATTTTAGAACAAGGAATGAATGTGCGTATTTGCACATTCCCTGAAGGAGAAGATCCTGATTCCTTTGCAAAAAAAACACCATATGAAGAATTGGTGTTGTATTTAGAAGAAAACTCAAAGGATTTTATAGCTTTTAAAGCGGGAGTGTTAAGTGAAGAAGCACAAAATGATCCTGTAAAAAAGGCGGATACCATACGAGATATTATTACCAGTATTTCAAAAATACCTGATACTATAAAAAGAGAGTTGTACATTAAGGAATGTGCGCGCATCATGGATATTTCTGAGCAAGTATTGTTTTCCACATTAGCTCAGCTTACAAATACAGCAACAAAGGATTCGAAAAAGAGTACAAAGCAGGATGGGAAGCAATTTAATGTCGTTCATAAAGTTTCTGAACCAGTACAAAAGGTTGACGAGCAATATTTGTTAGAGCGAAAAGTAATAGAAATGTTACTTCTATATGCAACAGTGGAGGCTGATTTTGAAGAGTACTATTTAAAGGAAAATGATGCTGGTGACTTGGAGCTTGATATGGAGATTGAGACCAATACCGTGTATCAAAAAATATTTTTGAGTTTACAGGAGGATGAGGTGGAGTTCGCAAATGAGTTGTTTCAGGTATTGTATTATAAGATAATCGAAAAACTTCAGAGTGATAATTTACTTCAAATAGATACATTTATTAATTTATTAGATCCAGTTTTAGCTACTGAAATAACCTCTATTTTAATGAATGAAGAGCGATATTCATTGGATGATTGGGAGCGTCAAAATATTTTCCCAGCTAAAAAACTCGATTTAATTGGTCGATTTGTAAATGAAAACATACTATCCTTAAGGCGTTTTCTAGTAACAAAAAAAATAGACGAATTAAAAAGTACTGTTTCTATTGATGTAACTAACTCGGATGTTATTCAAGAAGTAATGGATTATATGGTGCTTAAAAAAGTGCTTTCAGAGAAATTGAACAGGGTATTGTAGTGTATCTCTATGAATTTAAAATTTGCCAAATAATTAATTATATGAAAAATATTTTAGTACTCTTAGTGGCTTCTATTGTTTTGCTTTCTTGTGAAAAAACAAACAAAAACAGCAAGCAGGAGGGAATTGTTTTAAATAAAGAAAAAGAACGATTTCAAGATTCTATAATTAAAAAATATGTTGCCAATGGGTCGAAAAAGTTCAATTTTAAATATCAAATGTCTGAGTGGCAACAATGTTTAGATAAAGGCTTAAAAGTAGATAGTACAATAGCTTATTTATGGCAACAAAAAGCAATGCCTTATTTTAAAGTAAAAAAATATGAGATTGGAATGTCTTATATTGATAAAGCTGTAAAATACAATAGAGAGGAATATCAGCCTTATAGGGCTTTTATTAAATGTATTTTCGCTAAAACATATAAAGATGCAATTGTTGATTTTGAAGATTGTAGGCAGCGTTACGGGAATAATTATGTAATGGATCATACCTATAATTTTTACATTGGTATTTCATGCTTGCAATTGAATGAGTTTGAAAAAGCTGAACAATTATTAGAAGACTATGTTGATGATAATTTTAAAAAATTAGGAGAAGAATGGGGGCATCCAACTGCTCTTTTTTACTTAGGAATAGCAAAATATGAATTGAAAAAATATAAAGAAGCTATTGTTCAATTTGATAGAGCATTGAAAATATATACAAATTTAGCTGACGCAAAATATTATAAATCTATTTGTTTAATGAGACTTGGTGATAATGAGGGTGGAGCAAAGCTTATTAATGAATTTTATAAAGATTCAAAGCAAGGATATACATTAAACGAAGATAATATTGTTTATGAGGTATACCCTTATCAATTGACTCGAGTAAAAGATTAATTATTTTACATGAATTCCTTAGGAATCAAGCACACGGGAATCGGATCCATTTTGTGTTTGTTTCTTCTGTTATAGTTAGTGTAAATTTTAAACACCTCCAATTCTCTTCCAGAAAAATCTACTGCTGTTTTACCAGCGTCTTGTATTTTCATGGCCCATTCTAATTCATCATAATTAGCACCTATCTGGTCTTCGTCACTTCTGGTGTCTCCAAATAAACCGTCAGAAGGTTTGGCAACCATGATACTTTCTGAAATGTTTAAGGCAGCTGCAATTTGGTATACTTCGGATTTCATTAAATCAGCTATCGGACTTAAATCTACTCCACCATCACCATATTTTGTGTAAAAACCTACACCAAAATCTTCTACTTTATTTCCTGTTCCAGCAACCAGTCTCCCTAATAAACCAGCATAATAATATAGCGTAGTCATACGTAAACGAGCTCGGGTGTTAGCAAGTGCCATATCAACGATATCTTGTTTTCCATCTAAAGAAACCTCTGTTTTAAACTCTTCAAAAACAGGAGTTAAATCTGTTCTTGTGTCGGTTATATTGTCAAATCTGTTTTTTAAATCTGTAATATGTTCTTGTGCTCTGGTAACATGACTTTTTGCTTGATGTATAGGCATTTCAATACATAAAACCGAAAAACCAGTTTTAGCACATAATGTTGAGGTTACAGCAGAATCGATACCTCCAGAAACACCAATAACAAACCCGTTTACACCAGATTTGGTTGCATAGTCTTTTAGCCAGTTTACAATATGGTCAATAACTTTTTCTGTCTGCATATGGAATATTTTTAGGATTGTTATAGATGATACAATCTATTGCTTAAATTTGCTTTACTCGAAAATAATTTTAATTCTTAAGAGAATGAAATTTTTTTGATAGTTTTTTCGTTATTGTATAAAATCACTAATAAATATGAATTATAAAATATTATTTACAGCTTTTTTATTGCTATTAATTTCTTGTAGTGATGAATATAAAACCCCAAGTGAAATTTCTGAAATTGAAATGGAGGTTGAGGTAAGGAGGTTTGATCAAGATTTTTATAACACTGATGTATCTTCGTTTGAAAGCTTAAAAAAAGACTATCCATATTTTGCACCGCGAAATTTTATGAATATTGATAGTTTGTGGGCTTCGAAAAAACAAGATACCTTAGAAATAGAGCTATTAGAAGAGTCTTCTAAAGTATTTCCTAACTTGGATGATGAAGAGGCCGATTTAGAATTACTCTTTAAGCATATTAAGTATTACTATCCAGAGTTTGAAAACCCTGAGGTAGTGTCCTTAACTCCTGGGGTTAAGTATAGAAGTAAGGTTTTATTGCAGAACAATATTTTGCTTATTGGGATTGATTGCTATTTAGGTGCGGATCATAAGTTCTATCAAGGTATTCCAGTATTTATTTCAGCTAATTTAAAAAAGGAGCAACTAGTTTCAGATGTAGCGGAAGTGTATGCTAACAAATATATTAGCCGAGGAAAGCAACGTAGGTTTATTGATCAAATAATCTCTTTTGGGAAAATATTATATTTAAAAGATTTGTTTATGCCGTTTAAAACGGAAGCCTCAAGAATAGGGTATTCAGAAGAGGAGTTTGTGTGGGCGGAATTGAATGAGTCGGAAATATGGAGTTATTTTGTTGATAGGGACTTGTTGTTTAGTACGGATACTTCTTTGTCAAACAGATTTATAGCCCAAGCACCTTTTTCTAAGTTTTACTTAGAGTTGGATAATGAATCACCAGGAATGTTAGGGCGTTATTTAGGATGGCAAATTGTAAAGCAATTTATGGGTAAGAATGATGTATCTTTGCGTGAACTTTCCACAATAAGTGGTGAGGAATTATATAAAAAATCAAAATATAAACCTGCAAAGTAATGGCAAAGTTAACTTCTGAAATAAAATTATCTATTGAACTTGATGAAAATAGAGTTCCCGAAAAACTAAGCTTTACTGCTGAGGATGGTGGGGTAGAAAATCAAGATTCCAAAGCAATGATGTTATCTGTATGGGATGCGGACAAGCAAGAATCACTTCGTATTGATTTGTGGACCAAAGATATGCCAGTTGATCAAATGAAAATTTTCTTTCATCAAACTCTAGTAAGTATGTCAGAAAGCTATCAGCGAGCTACTCAAGATGAAAAAATGGCATTAACGATGAAAGATTTCTGTGATTATTTCGCAGAAAAATTAGAGTTAAATAAATGATTTTTTAATTAAAATCTGATAAAACAAAAACGAGCTATATACAATATGTATTTAGCTCGTTTTTGTTTTATCAGTTAAAAGAGTTTACTCTTCCATTGAATTATTAATACGTTCGATATAAGCTAATAATTCATCTTTCCCCGAGTGATTACTTGATGAGGTGACAAAATACTGTGGAAATTCTTCCCAAGTTTCCAATAATATCTCTTGATATCGTACAATATTTCTTTTTAAGGCATCTGGTTTTAATTTGTCTGCTTTTGTGAAAACAATATTAAATGGCACCTGATTTGTACCAAGCCATTCCATAAATTCCAAATCTACTTTTTGAGGTTCATGTCTACTATCAACTAAAACAAAAGCGCAAATCATTTGCTCGCGTTTTTCAAAATAATCAGTAATGAATTTTTGAAATGTCTTTTTTGATTTCTTAGAAACACGTGCATAACCATAACCAGGTAAATCTACTAAAAACCATTCTTTGTTGATGATGAAATGATTGATCAGCTGTGTTTTACCAGGTCTTCCAGAAGTTTTTGCTAAACTTCTTTTGTTTGTTAGCATGTTGATTAACGATGATTTACCAACGTTAGATCGACCAATAAAGGCGTACTCAGGTAAACGATCTTTCGGACACTTGGCAACTAACGAGTTGCTAATTACAAATTCAGCAGATTTAATTTTCATGTTTTAAGAAACAGTTTGTGAATTATAAAATTGACTATTATAATTTTCTTTTTGTTAACCATTCATCTAATAATGTATTGAACTCTTCAGGAAGTTCCATCATAGCAGCATGGCCACATTTATCAATCCAATATAGGTCAGAATCTGGTAATAATTCATGAAATTCATCAGCTACATTTGGGGGGGTTACATTGTCGTTTTTACCCCAAATTATACAAGTAGGCTGTCTCATATTAGGTAAATCTTTTGACATATTATGGCGAATAGCACTTTTTGCAATAGCAAGTGTACGTATTAATTTGTGTCTGTTGTTTACAGTGTCATAAACTTCATCAACAATTTCTTTAGTAGCTATTTTTGGGTCATAAAAAACATCTTCAGCTTTTTTCTTTATGAATTCATAATCTCCTCTTTTAGGGTATCCACTACCCATGGCGCTTTCGTAAAGACCGGAACTTCCGGTAATTACAAGTCCTTTTACATATTCAGGGTACATTTTTGAAAACAATAATGCAATGTGTCCTCCTAATGAGTTTCCTAGTAAAATAACGTCAGCTAATCCTTGAGAATCTAAAAAACCTTTTACATAATTCGCAAAACTTTTCACGTTTGTCTTAATTAAAGACATAGTGTAGATAGGTAATTCAGGTATGATAATTTTATAGCCTTTTTCAGGGAAGTAATTCGTTACTCCCTCAAAGTTACTTAAGCCGCCCATTAGCCCATGTAGGACAACTATAGGGGTGCCTTCGCCAACTTCAATAAAATTATATTCTTTTTCTTTTTTCAGTTTAAACTTCATACTGGGTCGTTTTCTACAACGCTA
>Ga0209292_1003544_pt1 | contig 17081 bp, 16 predicted proteins | sample GOMGulsemesocosm_2_FD_184634 | JGI IMG/M metagenome (GOLD analysis project Ga0209292, IMG submission 184634) | Methane-oxidizing microbial communities from mesocosms in the Gulf of Mexico - GOM9C Gulf of Mexico (SPAdes) (version 2) | ecosystem: Environmental > Aquatic > Marine > Cold seeps... | reverse complement strand
CGCTGTATTTCTTATTTAACAATAGAATTAAAAGGTGCAATCCCTGAAGAGTTTAGATCTTTACTAGGTAATAGAATTTACGGTTGTGATGATTGCCAATTAATTTGCCCTTGGAATCGATACGCTCAAATTACAGATGAAAAAGATTTTCACCCAAGAACACAGCTCAAAGATAAAGATCTAATCGAACTCTATCTATGGGATGAAACAACTTTCTTAAAAAATACAGAAGGTAGTCCAATAAGGCGTATAGGCCATGAACGCTGGCTACGAAATATTTCAGTCGCATTAGGTAATGCTGGTTTTAATGAAGATATAATAAAAGTTTTACAACAACGCTTGATTGATGCTTCTGAGTTAGTTGCCATACATATTAATTGGGCCCTTGAGCAACAACAGCAAAAAAAGCCTGAAAATAAAAAAACACAACGCTTAATTAAAGCGATAGAGAAAGGTTTACCGAGAGATGCCTAAGGTTTTTCTAGGTGCTAGGTGCTAGGTGCTAGGTGCTAGGTGCAGCCAAATTAAGTTTATTGAATGTCAGTGTCAAAATAATTAACTGCATACTAAAACCCAGTCATTCCCGAGTGTTTTTATCGGGAATCTCATCACTGGATCTTTGAACCTATTCAAAACCAAAGCAAGATCTCCGATAAAACATCTCGGAGACGACATATGAGATCACTGAGCTAATACTTAATCCAAAATATGCGACAAATCATCTTCTATTTCAAAAAAAGCACCTTTAACATCGGTTAATAAGTCTTCCCGAGCGACTGATTTTTGTATCGTTGTATCTACTTTTTGAAAAATATACAATTCTTGATCTTCGTCTAGCCCCATATATGGAATACGACTTTCAAATTCCTCTTGCAGCTCTCTGAAAATAGCTTCGTTCATTTCGTGGCTCAAATTAAGTACACAAACTAACTCTTCAAATCTAGATTTCACCAAAGCAAAAGCGCGTTTTAACTGCATTTTTTGGTACTTTAAAACCCGTGCAGTTAAGATTGCATTTAGCTGCTGCTCAGTAACACTAACAATAAAACATATATGATCACGAATTCGACCTAACTTTTCAGGATCATCTAAAGGCATATTGAGTATTAATAAACTTATAGTGGGATAATTAACTAAAATTCTCGGGCTAAATTCATATAAGCGCCCTTTATTTTTCAGTAATTCAAAAAGCTCAATCACCATCGGAGAGCATATGCCTTCAGAACTAAAGTGAGATACTTCATTATCAACTAAAAAAGCACTGCATGTTTTTAAACCAAAACTCTTTAAACACTGGCTAAGTGCGCTCGCTAACTCTTTTGGCTCATCAATTGTTCCTATATTTTCAATATACTGAACAATTGTTCCCATCTCACTTGATAATGACATGGCATTAAAAGCAGCCGAAGTAGCATCTTCAACTTGTTTTTCTAACATTTCGCGGTTTTCAATCACTTTAAACAAGCTTGATAGTTTTGATTGTAATTCCTTATTACCAAAAGGTTTTACAATATAATCTTCAGCACCGACATCATACCCTGCTATTCGCTCCTCAACAGTGCCTCTAGCTGATACAAACATCACAACAATATCTGAAGTAGCTGGATTTTCCTTTAGCTTACGACATACCTCATAACCATCCATATTCGGCATGCTAACATCAAGCAAAATAACACAAGGTTTAAATTCCTCTGCTATTTTTAAGCATTCAGGACCACTATTAACGCAGTGTAATTGATACTCATCTTCGAGAATTTCTTCAATAATCTCTAAATTATATGGTTCATCATCCACTGCTAAAATTTTATTCTGGACCATTATTTCTCCCTAAAATAGTCTACATAGCTCAGTACCTTAATTGTGACGCTCACAGGTAATAAAATACTAAGCTAAAACAAGCATAGTTAAGCTTATTTACTTTCTCCAGTTTTCACTCCAAAGTACCTAAATCATGTAAACTTAGGCAATACAACAACCACTGACACTCCTTGTGTATTATTATTTTGAGCGTTAATACTACCTTGATGGCAATCAACTAATTCTCTACATATCGCCAAACCTAAACCGGTACCACCCGCACCTTTATTCGTATTACTGCTTTGAGCAAATTTACTAAAAATCAGCTCTAACTCATCTTCAGGTATTCCTATGCCCCTATCTTTTACTCTAATTTCAACATTACTCTTACTGTCTAATACGCTGATCTGTATCTCACTATTATCTGAACTAAATTTAATTGCGTTTGAAATAATATTTTTTAAGACTTGTGATATTTGATCTCTATCGCAATTAAGCAATACTTGAGACAAATTAGACTCTAATTCAACTCTGATATTTCGCTCCAATGAAAAGCCAGAAATATCATCAATACTGGTTTTAATGATCGGTAAAATATCTTGAACTTCAGGGTAGAATGGAAACTTTCCTACATCTAACTTAGAAAGGTCTAATAAGTTATTTAATAATGTTAATAATCTATGACCACTACTCTCAATTCTTGATAAATACTTTTTCATTTTATCAATGGGTATGGGTTGAAAATCTAATTTCTCTAACCCAAAACGAGAAAAACTCAATATAGAGTGCATAGGTGTTCTTAATTCATGTGACATATTAGCCAAAAATTCAGATTTACTCAGATTAGCCTCTTCCGCCTGATCTTTGGCAAGCTCTAACTCTGAAGTACGATCTTTTACTTTTTGCTCTAACATATCTTTGGTTTCTTTAAGTAATTCTTCCTTATGCTTTAAATGCGATACATTTTTTAAAATAGCAGCAAAAGCAATTTCACCATGGAAGTCAATTTCAGAAAATGAACCAGCTAAAGGGATCTTTAAACCATCTTTTAATAATACTTGTAGCTCACAACTGAATTGCTTATTGCTTCCAGCCTGAAAAATAGCAGTTTTGACTTCTTCAGCAGATTCACTATCTATCAATGAATAAATAGAATTACCTACCAAATCCTTACTCAACGCTGAAAATAAATATGCACATGAATCATTTGCTTCAAGAATATTACCCGACTGTTCAAACAATACGATGCCATCCGGGGTATTTTTATATATCACCCTAAGCAAACTGTCCTTTTCAATTAACGCATCAACAGTATCTTGAAGTCTTTCTACTAACTCTAAATTGTTTCGTTTTAATAACTCGGTTTGCCATACTTTGTGTAAAGCTTGCAATAATACACTTTCATTTAATGGCTTTTCTAAAACATCCTCTACCCCAATACGTATTGCTTCTATCAGTGCACTTTGATGTGGTTTTGAAGTAACTAATAAACAACGACAGTCTGGGTTGATCATTTTAAGCTGCCTAAAAACATCAATACCTGTGCATTTATCCATATTAAAATCAGATATTAATAAATCGAACTTTTGATTTTTAGCTAACTCAATAACATGTTTAACCTCAGATGCTGTTGTTACATCTAAATGAGCGCCTTTCAAACTATTTTCTAGTTTTTCTAAACGCTGTATATCATCATCAACTAACAATACTTTGGGCAGTAGTATTTCGGCTTCAGCACTATTAATTCTTAGCTCTTCTTCTAAGATGCCAATAATTTCTTTATTATCAAAAAATGGATAAATCATTTGTGATGAAGGCAATAGCTGATGTAATTCAGCAAAGGTAGAGGAGATTTTTGCATCTTGAGAGTGCGGTGCTACAAGAAGAAATGGGATATCTTGAAAGTAACTTTTTAATTGTTGCACTAAAGACAGTGGAATACCGTGAACAACAACAATCATATCAAAATGATCTTTTATTAAATCATTTTTAGGCGCACTTTCGACTTCTAAGAAGTGGCTGAGTAAAGTTTCACAACCAACCAACTCTAGCAATACTTTTACACGCATTGCTAATACACTGCTATTATCTACGATCAAAATCCGTTTTAACATGAGCTAAATGCTGTTCCTTTCTTTTATTGCATTCTAATAGAGTAGCCTGTTTTTGTTTGTCATTCATTTTATTCCACGACAAAATTTCATCTAAGTGCCTAAAACACCCCATACAAATATCATTTTCAGATAAGCAGCAATTATCAATGCACGGATTACCTTTAGCCATATAAAAACCGATAAAAGGGTGTATTTTTAAGTATAGAGGAATTATTTAAAAAGAAGATATATGGCGCACCCTGCAGGATTCGAACCTGCGGCCTTCGCCTCCGGAGGGCGACGCTCTATCCAGCTGAGCTAAGGGTGCATTTTATAAATTACAGTAAAGGATTTTATTATCCTATCTAGTACTGTAGAGGGTTACAGACGTATGATAAAGCCAACTAATGTTAAATGCCAGCTTATTGATTCTATTTGCTTAATAATTCCACTATACTTTTTGCCTTTAGTAAGCTTTACTTAAAATAGTCTGATTTATGAATTGGCTAAATATAAAACTAGGAGAGATAAATGGCATTAATGACAATACTAGAAGTTGCCGATTTTTTAGGTGTAAAAGAAGAACGCGTAAAACGCTTAGAGCGAGAGCATTTATTAATTGCAAAAGAAAATAACGATGTAGGAGATCCTCTTTTTGATGATGGCGACGTTCAAAAATATAAAGAGCTTGCTGAACGCATTGGTGGTCTTTAGGTATATACCTCTTTATAAATGAAGCCTACTTGCTTTTAAAGTCACATTTATTCAATTGTGATAAAGCAAGTATGGCTGCCTCATCAAACCCACGTTCCACATACCAAAAATAGCATAAAGCATTATAAATAAAGATAAATATACTTAGCTTATTCTGTGCTAACTTTTCATCAATAATTAAGTTACTTTGCTTGCGATACAAGTTGAGTAGTTGAGATTTTTGTTGCTCATCAAATTGATAACTTGATGCGATAGCTGCCAAATCAAAAAAAATGTCATTCGTTTGCGCATATTCAAAATCAATTAAAATAAAACGATTACCATCATTAATGATATTGCTCTTTATTAAATCGTTATGACAAAAGCCTAAACTTTTTGGTAGTTCGCTCATTAAAGATAAAGCTAAGTTAACTTTGTGCTCAAATACTTTATATTCGATTAAGTTTTTATAGGGCGAAAAATGCACATCTAAGTCCATACAAACAGAGTTTGATGGAAATTGATGTAATTGACCTAATGTTTCAACAATCACACACAGAGATATGCTTGAGGCGATTTCACCCGGTATATAGTCAAATAAAGCGGTATTATTATCTTTATTAACACCATACACTTTTGGTGCGATATTTTTATTTGCTAATTGGGTTTGTGCCTGCAATTGAGGTATAGGCAATGCATTACGATAGCATTTTAATAAATAATGCTGTTGCTCAGTAATAATATGGTAATTAATATTACTGAGCCCGGCAGGCAGAAATGATGATTTTAAGATTTTTTCATTGGGTTTAAAGTGATAAAAAAAATCTGATATATTTTCCATTAAACAGCGTTTTTCATATCTTGGTTATCGGTTATATCAAGTCTCTTTTTTTCATATTCTTGATACCAAGTACTAAAACCCCAAGCTGCCATTATGGTATAACAAATGAAAAGTACAACGGTTGGGTAATAACCTTTTTCAACATATAAATATATTGAAGCGCCATCAATTACTATCCAATATAACCAGTTTTCAAGCACTTTTTGAGTAACTAAATAGGTTGTTACTGCTGCAAAACAGGTCGTAAAACTATCTAAATAGGCAAAATCAGCATGAGTATAATTAGACATTATATAACCGACTGCAATTGAGACTAAAGTGGTTATAACGATAATTTTAAGATGCCGGTTTAAACCCCAAGATTGAATAGACACTTCCATTTTTTCTATTAAATCAGGTCCTTTATTATGTTTATGCCATGCAGTCCAACCATAAACAGCCATGCCCATGTAATACACATTTAATAATGATTCCATTAACAAAGCACCATTAAAAAACAAAATAGTATAAATAAAAGTACTAAAAAATGCAGCAGGCCAACACCATAGGCTTTCTTTTACCGCAAATAGAATATAAGCGATGGAAAAACCAACAGCGATATACTCCCAATGAGACATAGCAGTAAAGCCAGATAAAGTATCAGTGACAACTTGTGTCCAGTTTAAATCGCTCATTCTGGAGATAAATCGCCATTAATAAATTTACATACAAATATCGCTTTACCAAAAGTTTCATAAGACTTTTTAATTTCTTGGTTTAATACACTCATAACTAAATCATACTCACCAAAAACCTGTGTCGACATAGTATTGGTAATTACTTTTAAGCCTTCATGTGCATTTAATCTATCAATGAAATCTTGAATAAATGGAATGTAATCTTGGTTTAATGGGTATTTACTAATTTCTACAGAAAGTTTCATTTATTATCCTTGGAAAACTGCAGACTCGTATTTGAGCCTACAGTTTTAATTAAACGAATTAAAAATTATAGTTAAAGCTTACACCAGCAACCATAGGCTCGCCGTATTGCACATAAGTATGTGTTTCGTAGCCATCTTGTGGATCATTACCAAATTCAAAGCCACGTACCGCATACTCTTCGTCAAATAAGTTACGTGCCCATGCACTTAGTTCCCAATCATCTTGAGAATAAGCCATTTTTGCATTCACTAAATTAACGCTTGGTGCTTTTGAGTCATGGCCATCTGAAAAGTAATAATCATCTTTACCTTCTATGCCTACACTCATGTATATAGCATCAGTCGCATCAAATTTAGCATTTACAGAATATTGATACCTAGGCGCTTGTGCTTGCTCACGACCATCTTGATCAACACCAGATGAAGTCACATAGTCGTTAATTTTAGACTCTAAATAACCAAAACTACCATTTAAGCTAATACGGTCAGTTAATTGATAAGAACCATCAATCTCTAAACCATAGTTAGTGCCGCTACTACCGTTAGCATAAAAACCAGTGAACTGCTCTTGGCCGCCGTCTGTTTCTTTAATATTCCAATCTTTTAATTGAATATTATCGCGGTACATATAAAAAGCGGTAACACGAAGTAGTAACTTGTTATCCGCAGATGAGCCTCTTACACCAAACTCAGCGTTATATAAGTACTCTGGTTCAAATGTTGTATGGTTCTTAAAGAATTCATGATCTCCACCTATACCATCATCTTTAGCTTTTGCTAATGCTTCACCATTCACACCACCAGCCTTATAACCACGAGATAAACTTGTGTAAATCATAGTACGTGGTATCACTTGATACTCTAAAGCGACTTTACCACCAAACATCGTATCTGATGTAGTTTCTACTATGGCGTTATTATCGCTGTAATCACCATCATTTTGCTCTACACGAAGACCGGTAATTAAAGTGGTTTTATCATTGATTTGTGTTTCAACTTGACCAAATAACGCGACATTTTGTGTATCGTAAACCGATTGAAAGTCTTGTGATAACCAAGTGTACTGACGTGTTAAGTCAACATCTCTGCTTTGATAATACACACCTGTGATCCAATCGCCTTGTTTACCAGAAACCGATAGCTCTGCGCTGCGGTCTTCACGATCTCTATAATAAGCATCTGTTGAGCTGTAGCCCCAATCATGTAAACCTGCAGAACATAACTCAGGCTTGCTTGGATCATTACATACCCAATCTTCATCATAGCTATACAATAGCACTGAGCTAATGCCAGATACATTAAACGCAACATCAGCACTATCAAAACCAGTGAAAGTATTTGCCAAGCCAATTGCTAGGCTTTCTTGATCATCTTGACCAGGTTTATCAGCAACGCTAGTACGGCTATTATCTAAAGTGAAGCCATCGTAGCCATTATCAATATCAATAAAATGAACTGTTAGCTTAGAATGCAATGATTCTGTCACTTGGCTATCAAGTTTAAAACGGCTGATCACTTCATCTCGACCTTGTGTATCGTCACGTTCTAAATAAGCGTTTTCTACAAAACCATCAGACATAGACTGATAAGCACTAAACCTAAATGCAGTATCCTCCGTAATGCCCGTACCAAAAGCGATACCCGCATCTTTACTATTGTAGTTACCAGCGCCTATTTTAAAGTTTACATTGGTATCTTTTGACGCATTGGCTGTTTCGACATGTATCATACCTGCAAGGGCATCAGCACCAAAACGTGTACCTTGTGGACCACGGTAAATATCAACTTGCTCAGTATCAAATAATAATGCTGCGCCACCTAAACCTGAATAGTTAATACCATCAATTACCACGCCTACAGACGGATTAATTGGGTCTACAAACTGAGAACGTAAACCAACACCACGAATTTGCATAAAACGGCCACGTGAAGCACCCGCTGTAAAATTAACATTGGCTGCGCCATTTAAAATTTCATCTAACGCTGTAGCACCACGCATATCAATATCGTCTTTTGAGAATACTGAAGCACTAGCGCTTAACGTTTGAATGCTTTCTTTTTTAAAATCACCTGAAACCAAAATTCGCTCAATATCAGCTTCATTTCCTGTTGCTAAAGCAGGCGTAAGCATCGCCTGTGAAACTGCCAAGGCAAGTATTGTAGTAGATGTTTTAAATTTGAATTTCATGATGAACTTTATTCCATTGTTGTCTGTAGCGCGATACGCGTTATTTTATGTCAAAGATACTGATTTAAACAGTAAAAATGTGTAGTAGATTTAATAAAGACCAAAGTGGCTTTATTGGCAAATATCACAATCAGGATTTGCTGAAAATGATATTTTTTGTTGCTCAAAAGTCAGTGCATCAAAACTAATAAACTGATTTGAATGCATATGACCTAAAATATAATTTAAGGCTTGAGTCGCTTGCATAGAACCCATTACACCGAGTAATGGACTCAATACCCCAGAGTTTTCACAGTTAAGCGCTGCTTGCTGCTCTGATGGTTCAAATATACATTGATAACACCCATTGCCTTTTTGGCGATTATCAAAAGCCATTAACTGACCTTTTGTTGCGATTGCAGCCGCTGAAATTAAAACTTTTTCTAAACTAACACAGTGGCTATTTACCAAATATCGTGTGGTAAAATTATCAGAACAATCAAGTACAACATCTGCGCTGCCAATCAGATTTTGAGCATTATCAGATGAAAGCCTTTCGTTCACCGTATTAATGATTATTTCATTATTTAAGCTCGCTAAGCTTTTTTTAGCTGCCTGTGTTTTAGCTTGTCCTAAGTGATTAATCTTATATAATATTTGCCTTTGCAGATTAGTAAGCTCTACTTTATCAGCATCAACTAAGGTTATTTCACCTATACCCGATGCTGCTAAATACAAAGCCGCAGGGCAACCTAAACCACCCACACCAATAATCAGTACCTTGGATTTTTTAAGCTTTTCCTGGCCGCCAAAGCCAACTTCTTTTAACATAAGCTGACGGCTATAACGTATTTGTTCTTTATCACTTAGCACTTCACTACTCACAATTGATTTCCGCTTGTAGCTTTTCAATTGCCAATGCAGGGTCGTCAGACTCTGTAATTGCACGTACTACAGCAACACTGCCGACGCCTGTTTGTGCAACTTCTTTAGCACGAGATAAATCAATGCCACCTATCGCAACCGTAGGGTAAGATTTCATTAACGGCACAAAGTGTTTTAGTTTTTCTAAACCTTGAATTTGACCTGTCATATCTTTGGTTGTTGTTGGATAAATAGCACCGAATGCTAAATAGCTCGGTTTATAATTATCAGCTCTGAGCATTTCATAAAAACCATGGGTCGATAAACCTAAACGTAGATCTGCCATTTTGATGGCTGCTAAATCTGCTAAATATAAATCCTCTTGCCCTAAGTGCACGCCATAGGCTTTATGTTTAATCGCTAACTGCCAATGATCGTTAATATATACATTGGCTTTATATTTATGACCTAAAGCCACTGCTTGCTCAATTTTAGACTCAAGCTCTGGATCAAACTTGTCTTTTATACGTAATTGAATTGTTTTGATGCCATTCACTAAACATGTTTCAAGCCAAGACACAGTATCAACAACAGGGTATAAACCTAATTGCAAGCTATCACATTTCGCAAAATCCATTGCAGGCGGATGCGCTGATGCAGGGTCTAAGTCTAGCTCTAAACCTAAAAAACTATCTGGCTCTATCACTTGGGGAAAATCAGCTTTATTTTCAGGGAATCCACAATGCGCAACTGGACCAATACCTTGGCCAAAACGTATTGCCGCTTTTAAGCCCTGATTGATATAAGCTTTCGCTAAAATAAAAGCGTCTTTTAATGGGTATTCTTTTGCTAAACACGCAGCAATAGCTGAAGCAAAGCTACAACCTGTGCCATGACTATGGGGTACAGCCAAAGTTTTATTACCTAACCAGTATTCAGTACTCAGATCATCACTCGATTGGCAATAATCAATACAATAACCTTCAGGGTAATTCCAATGACCCCCTTTAAGTACCACAGATTTGATACCCATTTTAAAAAATGAGGCCGCTGCATCTCTTACTGCGCTTGGACCAATTAAATAGACCCCAGTTAAAGTTTGTGTTTCTCGAGTATTTGGCGTTAAAACATCAATTAAAGGCAGTAAATGTTCTTTTAAAGCAGGGATCACATCATCTTCTGTTAAATTTTCACCGCTTGATGCCACAACAACAGGATCGTAAATAACAACAGGCTTACATGGCCAAGTGTTTTTATATTCTTGGATTTTTTGCGCTACGAACTTTATTTGCTCTTCATTCGCTAACATGCCAATTTTTATAACCGCTGCAGGCATATCTTGTTCTAACGCTTTGAGTTGTGATGCAATAATTTCAACGGCAACAGGGTTAATCGCTTCAACCCCCATACTGTTTTGTGCCGTTAAAGCAGTTACAACTGTACATGTATGAATGCCAAAACTCTGCATTGCTTTTACATCAGCTTGAATTCCTGCACCACCGCCAGAATCAGAACCCGCAATAGTCCAAACTACCTTATTCATTTACAACCTCTTAAAATATTTGTCAGTGAGTGCAGCTTCAATAAGCATTCATAAAGTACAACAAACGCGAATAAATTCCCGCCTACAGTTCACAATTTAAACCTGCTCATGCCAAAAAGGCGTGCCTAACGTAGGTGTTGAGGCATGGGCGGTTTGTCTTTGTGGCATTATACCTGCTAAATAGCCTTGGCTGCCTGCTTCAATTGCATTAGCAAAAGCACGCGCCATTAAAATAGGATCATCAGCTAACGCTATGGCACTATTTAATAATACGCCATCATAACCCATTTCCATGGCAATACAGGCATCAGATGGCTTACCAATTCCCGCATCTAAAATTAAAGTGGCATCAGGTAAACGCATTCTTATGGTTTCTAGGTTATATGGATTCATTAACCCTTTACCTGTACCGATAGGTGACGCCCAAGGCATGATTACTTCACAGCCTAAATCGTATAAACGCTGGCAAATCACTAAATCATCGGTGCAATAAGGCAATACTTTAAAACCTTCAGCAATCAGTTGTTCCGCAGACTTTAATAACTCAATTGGATCAGGTTGCAGATTATAATCATCGCCTATTACTTCTAACTTTATCCAGTTAGTATCAAAAATCTCACGACTCATTTGCGCTAACGTAAAAACTTCATCAGCAGATTTACAACCCGCAGTATTGGGTAATAACGTTAAACCCATTTTTTGAATATGCTGCCATATTTGCGCACCACTTTGCTCAGATGGATTTTGACGTTTTAAAGATAACGTAATCACTTGAGAACCACTAGCTTGCACAGCTTTACTCATGATTTCTGGTGATGGATATAGCGCACTGCCAATTAATAAACGGTTTGTTAATTCTGTTCCGTAAATAGACCAAGTCATATTAAGCTCCTACCAAGTATAAAGTAGAGAGATTGAGTTTAATTTTTGAAATTACTTCTTCCACTATAAATTCAGACCAAGTCATATTAGCCCCCAGCTATCGGCGACATAATATCTATCTTGTCACCTGCATTTAAAGTTGTTTGAGCATAATGACCTTTAGCAATAAACTGCGCATTGAGTGCAACAGCAAAGCTGCCTTTAATATTTTTATTTTGACTATAATCAGCTAATACATCAGCTAGACATGCCGACTCATTAACTGTTTGCTCTTGAGAATTAATTAAAACATTCATGCTAACTCACCTGTTTAATAAGTGGATTTTCATCTGCTAACGCTAACAAACTTAAACTGTTTGATGAAAACTGCGCAGATACTGCAGCTAAAGCTTGCTGCAAAACAATAGGCGCCAATAAAAATCCATGACGATATAAACCGTTTATACGTAGCAAACCCTGTTCGCTATAAATTGCAGGACAGTTATCAGATAACGCAGGTCGACAAGCTGATACTTGCTCTTTTATTTCAGCCTCAGCAAAGCCCGGATGCACACTATAAGCCGCAGACAATAACTCTAAGGCTGAGCGCACAGTCATAGGTCCGGTATTATCTGATTCAATTTCAGTCGCGCCAACTACATAATGATTATTTGGTTTAGGTGCGATGTATAAATGGTAATGTGGGTGCATTAATCTCACAGGCCTAGTAATATTCACTTCAGGCGCAATTAACTGAAACAGCTCGCCACGCACAGATCTTAAATTTTTAAGATCATCAGATGCACCGGTACCTCTACAGTCAATCACTAAATCCGCTTTTAAGGTATGGCCATTACACGTAATTTGACCTTGCGAAACATGAGACACCTTGCTATTTAAATACCAATTAATGCCTTCAACTTCTAATTGATGAGTTAAAGCAGACATGAGTTTTCGATTACCTAATTGTCCTTCTTCAGGTAAATAAATAGCCGAATTAAAACGACGTGCAATTTCAGGTTCAAGTTCCGCAAGTTGATTACGATTTAATTTTTGCATATCACATTGTGACCAATGTGTTTGAATATGGCGTACAAATCGCTGCATATCTCCAACATCTTGCGTATGAGATACAACTAAAGAACCTTGTTGTTGGTAGAAAGTATATTCATCTAAAGTTGATAATATTTCTGGCCATAAGTTAATACCTTGCATACCCATTTTTACAATTTCAGGTTCTGCAATAAGCGATTCACTGTAAGGCGTTAACATACCACCAGCAGCACGTGCTGCACTGCCTGTGCCTTTTTTATCAGCTTTATCATATAGATGAATATCATGACCTTGGCGGCCTAAATATAAAGCCATTAACCGACCAATTAAGCCACTACCCACTATGATAATTTTATTTTTTTTCATATGAAGTCTGTAGACGGGGCTTTTGCCGCGCTCACACAATGAAGAAATGCGGGGCTAATACCCCGCTACAAAACCGCAATTAAACTGGTTGGTAAATTTCAGCACCAGCATTTTTGAACTCTGCCGATTTAGCTTTCATTTCAGCTTCAACATCAACCATTTTGATTTCGATCGATTCACCTAGTTTATTAGGATCTATGCCTTTATCTTCAAGATCTTTAGCGTAATCTCTTACTTCTTGTGAGATTTTCATTGAACAGAACTTAGGTCCACACATAGAACAAAAATGCGCTACTTTACCTGATTCTTGTGGAATTGTTTCATCATGGTATTCACGTGCACGCTCAGGATCTAGACCAATATTAAATTGATCGTACCAGCGGAATTCAAAACGCGCTTTAGACATGGCATTATCACGAATTTGTGCACCCGGATGACCTTTGGCTAAATCGGCTGCATGAGCAGCAATTTTATAAGTGATTAAACCTTCTTTTACGTCTTCTTTTTTAGGTAAACCTAAGTGCTCTTTTGGTGTTACATAACACAACATCGCACAGCCATACCAAGCAATTTGGGCGGCACCGATACCAGATGTAATATGATCATAACCTGGTGCAATATCAGTTGTAAGTGGACCTAATGTATAAAAAGGCGCTTCATCACAATGTTTAAGCTGCTCTTCCATATTCTCTTTGATCATATGCATTGGCACATGGCCTGGACCTTCGATGAATACTTGTACATCATGTTTCCAAGCAATTTTAGTTAACTCACCTAAAGTACGTAATTCTGAGAATTGTGCTTCATCATTAGCATCATATACAGAACCCGGACGCAAGCCATCACCTAGTGAGAAAGTCACATCATATTGCTTTAATATTTCACAGATATCTTCGAAATGCGTATATAAAAAATTTTCTTTATGGTGCGCTAAACACCACTTAGCCATGATAGAGCCACCACGAGATACAATGCCCGTTAAGCGTTTTGCTGTCATTGGCACATAACGTAATAATACACCGGCATGAATTGTAAAGTAATCTACGCCTTGCTCAGCTTGTTCTATTAACGTATCGCGGAATATTTCCCACGTTAAGTCTTCAGCAACACCATTTACTTTTTCAAGCGCTTGGTAGATAGGTACTGTACCAATTGGTACAGGAGAGTTACGCACAATCCACTCACGAGTTTCATGAATATAACGACCCGTTGATAAATCCATTACCGTATCAGCACCCCAACGAGTAGACCATACTAGTTTTTCAACTTCTTCTTCAATTGAAGAACCTACAGATGAATTACCTATGTTAGCGTTAACTTTAACTAAAAAGTTACGACCTACGATCATAGGTTCTGATTCAGGGTGATTAATATTATTTGGTAAAATAGCACGACCGCGGGCGATTTCGTCACGTACAAATTCAGGTGTAATAAAGTCAGGAATACTGGCACCAAAAGACTCGCCTTTATGCTGTTCTGCTAATATTTCGTCACGAATTTCTTTACGGCCCATATTTTCACGGATCGCAACATATTCCATTTCAGGTGTGATAATACCTTGGCGAGCATAATGCATTTGCGTAACATTTTTACCCGTTTTACCACGGCGGATTTTAGGTAAATGATCAAAACGAATATGATCTAAACCTTCATCAGCCATTCGTTGTTGTGAAAACTGTGACGTAACAGATTCTAATAACTCAGTATCATCACGACCCTCGATCCATTGCTCTCTATATTTTGGTAAACCTTTACGTACATCTAAAACAAAACCTTCATCTGTATAAGGGCCTGATGTATCGTAAACTAAAACAGGATCATTTTTTTCTACTACAGGATTATCTTCTGGGCCACTGATATAAGTATCTGTTAGTGTAATTTCACGTATTCCTACACGAACACCGGGCATATCACCTTCGACATAGATTTTTTCTGAACTAGGAAAAGGCTGACCCGTTAAATTATAAATATAATCTGACGCGGATTGTCGTTCTTCACGACGTGACGGTTTATTTTTAATTGCTGACATGACTAACCTCATTGCTATTAATGACGGCTTGTCAGGAGAGTACCAAATGGTACAAGTGAACTGGATTTAAGTATTAAGACAAGATAATGCACTCAGTACATTGCCCTTTTGAAGTGTTTTCACCCATAATTGCATTTTATACAACAGGGAGAAAACAACCCCATTGTAATTGGGCGCTTGTTTCCTACGTAGATATTAATCTATTCAGGTTCACGGATCCCGCTTACGCGATCTCAGCTCAACATATACAAGCGTATAGTTAGAGCACTCCGACAAGTAACTTTTAAGGAGCTTACTTATATTCAGATACGATGGCAAGCAATACTGTTATAACAAAATACACATTTAAATAAACTTTTTATGATAATTAGCATCCAACAATTAACAAACAAGACTTTGTATATTTGCTATTATTAAGTAATTAGCATGTATATTAACTAATATTGAGTATTTTCATGAAACTACCTGCATTTTTAGCTAGCGTTTGCATTTTATTTACTAGCGGTTGTCAAATGACAAAAACAATTAAAGAAAGTGAATTAAAACATCATAATTTTAAATTACACAGCATAAACAATCAGGCTGTAGAAACAATTCAGGTCGTCAATATAGAGTTTATTGAAGCGATGCGCGTAAATGGCTTTGCTGGATGTAACCGTTTTTTTGGTCAAGCAATGCTAGAAGAAGGCAAATTTAAAATAGATAAAATAGGCATGACACGTAAATCTTGTGGTGCTGATATCAACAAAATTGAAAATGATTTAATTGATACGTTATCAAATTGGTCAGATGTCACCATTAATAATCAAATGCTCATACTTAAAGGCAAACATCAGCTAACTTTTAAAATGACAAACGATCTAAATAAAATAATGAATAAGTAACAATATTACAGTTTTTATGTGGGCTTATTTATGTAGGGCTTATATGCTGGGAGTATAGGTTGAATATCACTCTTCAACCTATCAATAATTTTATCTATTTAGCTGGAAAAACAGAATCTATATAATCAGGTAAAAATGGACGGCCACGCTCATTTAAAGCAGTACCAATAATTAACGCATCAATCGCCACTTTTTCATCTTTTAATCTTACAATCTTTTGTCTAAAACCAAATCTGGTTTTAGAGATACGCTCAGGCACTATTTCGACATAAAATTCATCGCCTGGTACTAAAGACGCTTTAAAATCAATTTCACTGCGAATCACCACTAAATTAATTTTATCGGCAGCCAATTGTGCAAAATCAATATTATTAGCAGCTAAAAACTCATGGCGCGCATGTTCCAAATAATTAAAATATACGCCATTATTTACGATACCCTGAAGATCACACTCATAGTCACGCACTTTTAATTCAATTCTAAACGTCATTGATAGCCTCATTGTTAAATAAAATGCACCTATTTGCATGAAGACCACTTTGCTTGTAAAAACGAGTACGCTGTTTATATACAGCAGTACATCACATAACTTATATTATGTTCAGCAATAGGTTTATTAATTGTTTACTCACCTAAGATTGATACTAGGTGAATTTATTTCGCAGTAATCTAACAAAAAACGACCTTAAATCATAAATAATGTGTGTTTTTATCACTTACTTTGTATTAAAAAAGCGCTAACTGACTACAAAACCATCACTCAAACTAAAATCTGATAAAAATACTCTTGAAGGTGATGACAACAGCAAAAAAAACTCATATACTTCAACCCGCTTCAAATATCAGCCTGCTGATATTTAACAAGCATTAAAAAGTGGCCCTTTAGCTCAGTTGGTTAGAGCATACGACTCATAATCGTCAGGTCCCCTGTTCTTATGTGGTTTTATAAGGTGGGTTGCATTTAAAGT
>Ga0209292_1003539_pt1 | contig 17090 bp, 11 predicted proteins | sample GOMGulsemesocosm_2_FD_184634 | JGI IMG/M metagenome (GOLD analysis project Ga0209292, IMG submission 184634) | Methane-oxidizing microbial communities from mesocosms in the Gulf of Mexico - GOM9C Gulf of Mexico (SPAdes) (version 2) | ecosystem: Environmental > Aquatic > Marine > Cold seeps... | reverse complement strand
TGGTTACCACTAATACCTTACATGTTTGGGAAGAAGATACGATGTATTCTTGGGCAGGTTCTAATGGAGAATCAGATATTAATATAGGTAAACTTGAAATTCAAGACCAAGCTCCATTGGCTCCTAATCCTGGGCATTTTACCTTCGATGGTGGTATTGATAATATATTACCAGTAAGCTCAGACACTTATAGTTTGGGTTCATCAGCTAGAAGATGGAAAGATGTTTTTACAGGCGGAGGTGTGTTAAACTCTTCAGATCGTAATTTAAAAACAGCTATTCAGCCATTAAAATATGGTTTGGAAGAGATTTTAAAACTGGAGCCTGTTTCATATAAATGGAAAGAAGATAAAATAGTAGATTTTAGTATTCCTGAGGAAAAGAAAGAAAGAAGGCTAGGTTTTATAGCCCAAGAACTCAAAAAAATAATTCCAGAGGTTGTGGTTACTCATCAATGGAAAGAATATGAAGAGAATCCAGGTGTTTTAGTGAAAGAAGAGAATGATTTCCTAGGTGTACGTTATAGTGACATAATTCCTGTTGCAATAAAAGCAATTCAGGAACAGCAAAAAAAGATAGAAGATATAGAAAAGTTAAATAATGAAATTGGAATGGCTATTAAGAAGCTCCAAAACTAGTCAGAGATTATTTAAACAATGTATTGAATTAGTTAAGTGTTTTTAAAGAGTTGAAATTTTAATGTAAGGCAGCCCCTAAATGGGTATTAAGGGTTGTTTGTTAATTCGGGTGAAAATTGGCCAGCATAATTCGGGTTGCTGGCCTTTTTCTTGTTTTAGAAGTAATAGAAAGTTTAAATTCTTTTAATAAAATTACTTAAGGTAATTTCTTTAGGGACATTCATTTTTTTTCTTAGGTTGTGTCGATAATTATCAATACTTGAAATACTAATGTTTAGCTGAGTGGCTATTTGTTTAGAGCTGAGGTCTAGCCTCACAAAAGCAGCTACTCTTTTTTCTTTGTTCGTTAGGCTTTGGTATAAATCACTTAGCTTATGATAAAACGCATCTTTGGTATTGTCAGCAAGCGAATAGATAGCAACTTTTTCTTTGTTTTGCTCTAGGTTGTTGTTTAAGAAATGAACCAATTCGTTAATTTTAAGGAGTTCTTTTTTATTAGAAACAACTAATAATTTTAACTTGCTTTTAATGCTTGTTAGCAGGTCATTTTTTTCTGAAATGTGTAAAGCAAAATCGGTAATTTGTTTATTCTTAAACCTAATTTCGTTGTCTAACTGTTTTTGTTGAATATTTTGCAGTTCTTGTTCTTTTTTCAAAATAACATTTTTTGTTTTTTGAATTCCTTTTTTTCGGAAATAAATAATTATTGCAATACCAGTAAATACAGTTACAGTAATAATTAATAAAAGGATTGTTAAGCGAGAAGAACGTGTCTTTTCTTCAGAAATTTGAAGTTCATTTTCCTTGATTTTCAGGTCATTCTTAATTTTTTTATAATCAAATTCGGCTTGTAAAACTTTCACTTGTATTTCTTTATGAATACTATAAATACTGTCCTTAATTTTCAGTAGTTTATTTTTTGTTACTAATGCTTTTTTAAAATCATGCTGAGTTTGATAGTTGTTGGATAAATTTTCAAACAAAGATATTTGCTCTTTTGGAGAAAATTCATGCATATGATTCCTTATTGTGTTTTCTAAAATAGTAATTGCTTTGTTAGTTTTATTGTTTTTTACGGCTAAGTCGGCTTCAGCTATTGATATTTCATGAGTTACAATATTGTGTTTTTTAGCTTTTTGTGTTGCTTGTTTTAAATAGGAATTAGCTGCAGATAAATTATTAAGTGCTATGTGAGATTTTCCTAGATAGATAAGGCTACTCAATTGACCTAAATTGTACTGAATATTGACTGCTTGTTTTTTTGATTCTTGAAGAGTTTCAATGGCTTTTTGATATTTACCACTTTTATATTGGGTAATACCTATGTTACCACTGCAAATAGCTACACCAATTAGGTTGTCTTTTTTTTTGTAGATATTTTTTGCCGTTGAAAAATTCTTAATTGCTTCGGTGTAATCTTTATGTCTGCTATTTATTGTGGCCAATATATTATAGCAATCTGCTAAATGTAACATGTAACCATTTTCTTTAGCGTTGTTAAGTGATTCGTTAAGATGTTTCATGGACATTATATAATTGTCCGTTGTTAGATACAAATAAGCAATATCATTCAGAACTAAAGATTTAATTTCTTTATTCTTTAATTGTGGTGAATTATAAAGGTCTTTTGTTTTGAGTAAATAGGAGAGTGCTTCTTTATATTTATTCTCAGTAATGTAAACAGCAGCAATAAGCCTGTAGCAGTTTCCAAGTCGCTCTTGGTTGTTTGCTTTTTTTTTAAAGTAAAAAATGGCTTGATGAGACATTTTTAAAGCTTCCTTGTAGTTACTTCTTTTATAATTTGCCCAAGCTATAGATGTGTACGCATTTGCCTTTCCTTGATTGTAGTTTGCTTTTTTAGCTTGCTCTAATGAGAGTGTAGCGTAAAATATAACTGAATCGGTTTGCTTGTTTTTAAATTGTACGGCTACTTGATTGAGTAGCTTTACTTTTTTTTCAGCATCTGTTTCTGTTGAAATGAGCTGTTGTAAGCTGTCAACTTTAGATTGTGAAAAGGAGTAAAAAGGAATTATGAATAGTAATAATAGTTTACATATTTTTAAAAGCATGTTTTTTGTTATTGTGTATTTACACCTGCAAATATAGTGTGTTAGTTGTTGATTAGTAGTGGTTATGAGAAAACTAGTAGTTTATTAGTAGGTTAAAGCGAGGTTGGAATTGTGTTTGAACCTTATTTTTGCAGTAGAATAATTATCAAATTAGAGAATCATTTCCTATAACTACTAACATGGAGTATTATAGGTTTAAAAGTATTACAATTAGCCCCTGTAAGCTATAGCCGGAAGTAAGAAAAGGTTGGCTAATTTTTTCTTACTGAAGCTAAAAAATCGGATTTAACGGGTTAAAAGTAAATCATATTGAATACTTAGCAGCCTACAGTTTTATACCGTCTGATGTTATATTTTGGGTAGAAAAGGTCAGTTTTAATCGGGTTACTGGCCTTTTCTTAATTTTCTTAATTGGTTTTAGTTTTAAATTTTTTTAATAAAATCATACAAGAAAACCTCTTTAGGTACCTCCATTTTCTTTCTTAAGCTATATCTATAATTATCAACGCTTGCTTTAGTTATGTTTAGCTGAATACCAATTTGTTTGGAGGCTAAGTTTAAACGCACATATGCCGCAACTCGAGTTTCTTTTTCATTTAGTTTTGGGTATAGCTCTCTTAATTTGTGGTAAAAGGCGTCCTTAGTATTGTCGGCTACGGAGTAAAGTGCTACTTTTTCTTTGTTCTGTTCTAGGTTGTTGTTCAGGAAAAGAATCAAGTCATTAAGTTTTTTGTTTTTTATGTTCTCGGTAAGGGTAAACGATTTTATTTTATTTTTAATATCAAGAAGCAACTCGTTTTTCTCATAAATATGTAATGCAAAATCAGTGATTTGCCTGTTTTTAAAGCTTATTTCACCGTCAGATTGTTTCTGTTTTGTTTCCTGAAGTTCTTGCTTTGTTTTCCATATTTCTTTTCTTGTTTTTCGCAAATGTTTTCTTCGTAAGAAAATTAAGGTGGTTATGCTCATTAACAGTAGCCCAGCAATGGTTAATAATATGTTTATAAATCGTGATGCTTTAGCTTTGTCCTTAGCTACTTGAAGTTCAATTTCTTTGTTTTTAAGGTCAGCTTGAACTTTTTTATAATCAAACTCGGCTTGTAAAACGTTTATTTGGATTGTTTTGTTGATACTATTAATACTATCTTGAATTTTTAATAAATCATTTTTGGTGTCTAAGGCTTTTTTATAGTTTTTGCTGTCTTCGTAGGTTTTAGATAACGTTTTATATAGTTCAATTTTTTCTTTTGGAAACAGTATTTTTTTATTTTCACTAATATGATTCTCTAATAGTTTAATGGATTTATGGAAAAATCCTTGCTTGTTTGCAAGTTCAGATTTTGCCATAACAACATCAGAAGTAGGTACGCTAATTTTTTGTGCATCATTTAAAAACCCTTCGGCAGCTACTGTATTGCTAAGCTTAATATGTGACTTTCCCAAGTATACAAGGTTTTCCATTATACCTAAATTAAATTGTATGTCCGTTGCTTGTTTTTTAGCTATTTCTGAGAATTCAATAGCTTTTAAATAGGACTTTTTTCTGTAATAAGTTATTCCTAGGTTTGTGTTACATATGGCTATTCCTAATAAATCATTTCTTTTAAGATAAATGTTTTTAGAAGTGTTGTAGTGCTCTAAAGCCTTATCAAAGTCATTTTGTCTACTTGTTATAGTTGCAAGAATGTTATAGCAATCTGCTAAGGTGGCAGTTTGATCATTTTCTTTAGCAGTAGCAATGGACTCATTAAGGTATTTCATAGCCATAATGTAATTGTCCATTTCTAAATATAAATAAGCAATGTCATTTAAAACAAGGGTTTTAACCTCATTATCTTTTGTGTTAATGTTTTTATATAAGTCTCTTGCTCTTAATAAATACCTCAAACATTCTTCTGATTTCTTTTCTTTAGTGCTTATAGCTGCTAATAGTCTATAACAACTTCCAATATGAGCACCGTTTTTTTTTGCTTTTTTATAATACTTGATGGCTTCATGACATAGTGATTTTGCTTTTTCGTGGTTACTCCTAGTGTAATATGACCAAGCTAGACCAATATTTGCATTAGCAATTCCAAAGTTGTAATTAATTTCAGAGGCTTTACCAAGTGATTCTTTTGCATAATAAATAGCCGAATCTGTAGATTTTCTTCTAAAGGATTGTGCGAGTTGAAATATTAAATCAACCTTTTTTGTAGCTACTTTTTCAGTGCTAATTAATTTTTTAAGGCTATCTGTTTTCTTTTGTGCATTTGTTAATTGCACACATAGGAACAAACTGAATAATAAAATTATTTTCCTAAGACTCATTGGGATACTTTGTTGTTTCTCAGGGACAAGTATACTAAAAAATTAGCAGAATATGAGCTGTATTACCCTAGGGTGTGAGTAGTTTATGAGCTGTTTTTGGTATACATATGTTTGTATAAGGGTAGTTTTGTGCCAATAAATATTAAAGTAATTTATACTTCGTTGGGTGTGGCAATATTTTAATTTGGAATAGGATAAGCCTATTTTAGTTACGCATACATTGATGATCAAACAATTGTTTGGTGCATAAGTTTAGATTACCCGAAATCACTTTAATTATGAATAAAACTTTTACCTTTTTAATCGTTCTTTTGTCCTACTATTCATATGGGCAAGTTGGGATTAATACAACTACCCCTGAAGCGAGTGCCGCTTTAGATATTACAAGTACATCTTCAGGACTACTAATTCCTAAAATGACTCAAGCACAAAAAAATGCTATTGCAAGTCCCGCTACAGGATTATTGATTTATCAAACTAATGCTACTACAGGATTTTACTATTATGATGGTTCGGCTTGGGTAACATTTGGAGGGAGTTCAGGCTGGGCATTAACAGGGGATACAGGTACAACCGTTGGTACAGAAATGGTTGGAACTTTAGATGCCCAAGATTTGGTAATAGTTGCAAATAGTAGTGAAGTAATGCGTATTGATGCTTCTGGTTTAGTAGGTATAGGAACTTCTTTACCTACAGAATCATTACATATTGTAGGAACAGCACCGGTATTAAGATTGGAAGATGGTAATGAAGGAGTAAATAAAGTATTGACTTCTGATGCAAGCGGGAATGTTTCTTGGGGTTCATCATCAGTATTAACTTCTGGTGATGCTGATTGGGTTTTCGTAAGTGGAAGTGCTTTGACGGATCAAGTATATCATAATGGTTGTGTTGTTATTGGACGAATTGGTACTACCACTCATGAAGTAGATATAGATAATGGTGCTGTAACAGGGACTACTTTTGGAGTGGGGGATGTTGAAGTAATTACCGATGGTAATAATGAAACTCAGTTTAGTCACAGAATTGTTCCAGATGATGATGGATTTACGGATTTAGGCTCAAGTACCTATAGGTGGAAAGATGTGTGGGCAGTTAATACTACGATACAAACTTCAGATGCAAGGGAAAAGAAAAATATTCAGCCCTTGGATTATGGTTTAAAAGATGTCATGAAATTAAGACCTGTTACCTATAAATGGAAACAGGAGAAAGTAGGCTCTTATGTGCTACCAGAAAATGAAAAAAGAGAAATTATAGGATTAATCGCTCAAGAGGTACAACAGGTTATACCTGAAGTTGTATACAATGAAACTTGGAGACCAAAAAGTGAACAAGAGCATGATGTATATGTGAAGCAAATAAGTGAAAGAATAGGGATGAACTATGATGAGTTATTGCCTATTCTCGTAAAAGCAAAGCAAGAACAACATCAAAAATTGATTGGGTTGCAAATGAAGAATAAAGAGTTGATGGATAGAGTAATGGCTTTAAAAACAAAAAAGAAATAAGATTATGAAAGATGTATTAAATTTTATTCTTGTAGTATTTGTTAGCATGTCACTTTCTGCACAAGTAGGAATTGGAACTACTACGCTAGATGCTAGTGCAATGTTGCAAATAGACAATACAACCCAAGGAGTTTTAGTACCTAGAATGACTCAGGTACAGCGAACTTCAATTGTTGGTCCAGCAACAGGCTTGTTGGTTTTTCAAACAGATGGAGCAGCAGGTTTTTATTATTATGATGGTGGTTCATGGAGTACTTTTGGTGGCGGTGCTGCTTGGGATATTTTAGGAAACTCAGGAACTACACCTGCAAGTAATATGTTGGGTACTTCGGATGTACAAGACCTTAGTTTGGTTACTAATAATACAGAGGCTATTCGTATTACTTCAGATGGAGAAATTGGAATAGGATTGACAGCCCCAACTGCAATGATGGTTGTTTCTAGCCCTTCGGTAGTTTCTGTACTCCAAGATTTTGAATCTGTAGCAACGGGTGTTTTAACTACATTAACAGCTTCAGATCCGTATTTTATAGATGGTAATGTAAGTTGTATTGCTTCGGACGGTTGGCGAATTGAAACTTTTGATGCAAGTGGTACGTTCTGTACTGGTTGTTCGGGCAACAGAGCTGTTATTGATTATGGAGGGTCTGGATGTGATCAAGATGCTGCCTTGGTCGTTGATTTAGGTACAATTAATAGTACTAGTGTTGATATTAGCTTTGATTATGATTATGATGATTATGATGCTGTTGATCAATTCACAGTTACCTTATACAACGAAACAACTTCCTCTGTTGAATCTACTATATTGGGACCTATTACTATAAGTCAAGGAGCTGCCTTTAGTCAAACTGTAGCAGGAATTACAAATGGAAATGATTATTCCGTTCGATTTAATTATATAGGTGATTATGGTTATGGATTAACTGTAGATAATGTTGGAGCTACCATCGCTTCTCCAGTGTTAAGAATAGAAGATGGGAATGAGGCAAATGGCTATGTTATGTTGTCAGATGCTAGTGGTAATGCAACATGGACCGATACTGCAACAATTGTTGCTGCAGATGACGATTGGGCATTTGCTACTGCTGGAACTACGAATACGGATCCAGTGTATAGAATAGGAGATGTTTCTATGGCTAATGCAACAGCACCGTTTGCTAATTTAGATATAGAAGAAAGCACTGGTTCAGGAGAATTTACAGAAATAGGTGTAGGTTCGGATGAATATTTTTATGATAGACTTAGTGAAACATCTTTAAGTCATAGTGTTGTTCCTACTGTGCACAATTCTGTTAGTTGTGGTTCAGCCGCAAATAGATGGAATACAGTTTATGCAACAAATACAGTCATAAGTACATCTGATAAGAGAGAGAAAATGAATATTATTCATCTTAATCATGGCTTGAAGAGTTTATTAAAACTTCGTCCAGTAAGTTACATTTGGAAAAATGAAGTGTATGGTAAAACGGTACTTTCAGATAATGAAAAGAGAACTAAAATTGGGTTTATAGCACAAGAGGTTCAGGAAATAATTCCAGAAATAGTGGTGGCAAATGAATGGAGACAAAAGGATGAAAAAGAACCTGATGTATATGTTAAACGAGAAGCAAAGCGTTTAGGAATGCGTTATGCGGAAGTACTTCCGGTAGTTGTAAAGGCTACGCAAGAACACCAAGTTCTTATAAATAATATTAAAAAGCAACAAGAAGAAATTGCATTGTTACTTAATAAGTTATAATAAGAATCCGATAATTCATATTTAAAAAACATACAATGAAGAAAATTATACTATTATTTTTTGTCTTTTGGAGTATTTCAAATACTGCTCAAATAGGGATTGGGACTACGGCACCAGATGCAAGTACAGCATTAGAGGTAGTAAGTACTTCAAAAGGTATATTAATACCTAGAATGACACAGGCACAAAAAGGAGCAATAGCCACACCTGCAACAGGCTTATTGATTTATCAAACTGATGGAACTGCTGGATTTTATTATTATAACGGAACTGGTTGGGTAACTTTTGGTAGTGGCGCAGGTTGGTCGCTTTCTGGGAATACGGGAACTAATGATGCTACCAATGTATTGGGGACTACAGATGGACAAGATTTTATTATTGGTACAAACAGTAATGAAGTTATGCGTGTAGCAAGTTCAGGAAATATAGGTTTAAATACCACAACTCCTTCAGCTAAATTACATGTAGTTTCAGCTGTGCCAGCTATAACATTACTGAATGATGGTTTTGAGGATAATACAATTCCTCCATTTACCACAGGTGGTACTGCCAATTGGATTACTACAAATACTGGGGGTGAATTTAATACAGGAATCAGAGGTGCTAAAAATGGAAATATAAATGATAATGAAAATTCTTGGATAGAATGTTCGGCTACTATACCTGCTTCGGGAGGATCAATTTCTTTTGCAATAAGAACATCATGTGAGTCTTTTGAAGATTTTGATTTTAGTATAGATACTGTAGTACAAACATCTTGGAATGGAGATACTTCATGGGTTACTGTATCCTATCCACTTACAGCTGGATTACATACGTTTAGATGGGATTATATTAAAGATGGTTCTTCCTCTAGTTTAAATGATGAGGTGTATTTGGATGATGTAGTTATCACTACAAATGCAGGTTCAACAATTCAGTTGTTGGATGGGTCACAAGGGGTTGCTAAAGTATTAACTTCTGATGTAACAGGTGTGGCCACATGGCAAACTCCAACCCCATCTCCTAGTGCAGATACCGATTGGGCTTTTGATAGTGGTAGTACTAATACAGACCCGATTTATCATCAAGGAAACATTATGATTGGTCAAAATGCAGTATCTGCATATAATGTACATGTTTGGGATGGGGCATCAACTTCTGGTACTACAATTGGGATAGGTTCTGTAGAAGATATGAATGATGGTGTAAATGAATTTCAGTTTACAGATATGTTGACGCCAGTTACTGATGATAGTTATAATCTTGGTTCATCTGCCAGAAGATGGACAGCAATATATGCCTCTAACGGAACAATTAGTACTTCAGATGTTCGATTAAAAACAGCTATAAAACCATTGAAATACGGTTTAAATGAAGTATTACAATTGGCGCCTATTTCGTTTAAATGGAAAGAGGAAAAAGAAGATAGCTTTATTATCCCTGATAATCAAAAAGAAACCAAGCTAGGGTTTATAGCCCAAGAGGTGCAAAAAATAATCCCTGAAGTTATTGTCTCTCATGAATGGAAAGAATATGAAGAAAATCCAGGAGAATTAGTTAAGGAAGAGACGGAACGTTTAGGGATGCGTTATAGTGATTTAGTTCCAGTTGCTATTAAGGCAATTCAAGAGCAACAAGAAATGATTGACACATTAGAAAAACAAAATATAAAGCTACAGAAAATGGTTGTAAGGCTTGAAAAGGAATAGTTGAACAACGTTATAGGTTATGGAACTCTTTTAATTTTAAAGTGATTAGTCAAGCAAACCTTAGTTATTAGGTAAATAAGTTTCATTATTTTAAGGGAAAACAGCCTTTAGTAGGGGTATTAATTGGCTGTTTGTTAATTCGGGTGAAAACAGGTCAGTATTGTAAAATTACTGGCCTTTTTCTTTTACATTTTTGAACAGTAAACCTATAAGTATTTGTTTAAATAATGTAACTATTTAGTATAAATAAATACTAATTGGTATAACTAAAAAAGGAAACCCATCAAAAAATCATTTGACTATACCATTATCATCATATCAATTATAGTAATTGCGATATGGCAACTCCCTTATTTTGGATGGATTCAATATCCATTTGTTTTACTCGGAACATGGTTTCATGAAATGGGACATGGATTAACGGCTTTGATGGTTGGAGGTACATTTGAGTATTTGGAAATATATGAAAACGGTGGTGGAGTAGCATATTTAACTATGGGAGGAAGCTATCTTCCATCCAATATTGCTCAAGCATTTTCTGCAGCAGGAGGTTTGTTAGGTCCTGTTATTACTGGAGGAATACTTATAGCTTCGGCTAAATATCATAAAAGTTCAATGATAGTGCTTAGGTTATTAATTACATTAATGATCCTGTCTTTATTACTATGGGTGAGATCTTTTTGGGGGATAGCGGTATTGAGTGGTTATATAACCATATTGATTGGAATTACCTTTCTTAAAAGTAGACGGGTTGAAGTAATTACCATTTTGTTTTTAGGAGTGCAATCGGTATTGAGTACCTATCTTCAATTGGATTATTTATTCACTAAACAATTTGAAAGAAACGGAGCGGTGCAAATTTCAGATACACAATCAATAGCACAAAATACATTTGGAGCGTATTGGCTGTGGGCAATTGTAATAGCGCTATTAAGTGCCTATTTATTATGGAAAAGCCTTAAGTATTATTTCAATACAAAATCTAGTATATAATTAATCCTTTATATATTTTAAATAATAGACGTATAAGTCATCTGCAGAAGCACCAAACCACTTTTTTATATAAATAGCCCAAAAGTGGTATTGCAGTTTCCAAACACCATTAGTTTGGTAGCGGCGTGCTGAAGTAGTAATCCATTCTTGTATAACTACAAATTGATTTCGAGTATATAATTTGTTGATTAAGTCATTGTCTTCATAAATGGTAAACTGTTCATTAAAACAACCTAATTCCTTAAATAACTCTTTAGTGATAAACTGACTTTGATCGCCGCCTCTACAGGCGCGCCATTTAAACTGAGTCAACCAACCTGCTAATTGCAGCCACCAATGATTGCAATCAAATTTCATTTTAAAACAACCTGCCGGATTTCCTTTTTCAACTTCATCTAAGATCAGTTTATCAAAGTTTTCTGGAGGAAAAGAATCTGCGTGTAAGAAATATAGAATAGTGCCAGTTGCATTTTGTGTGCCAAGGTTCATTTGTTTTGCTCTTCCACGCTCGGATGTAAATAGCTTGATAGTATTGTCGGTCCGAGCGCAGTCGAGAACTATATTTTGAGTTTCATCAGTACTATCACAATCGACCACAATAATTTCAGAAATATTCTTTGTGGAACTATTGTTTAACAGATGAAGCAGCAAACGTTTTATGTTTGCTGCTTCATTTAAAGTGGGTATGATGATAGAAATTGTTTGATTCATAATTAAGAAAGCACAAAATTTAGTTTTTAAAATCAACTTCCTCGATGTAAGCTCACGAGGTATAAATTGACGAATTCCTTTTTCGTTCTGGCAAGTTCCCGGGGATTAAATTCCTAATGGCCATTATGGACTTCGTTTAAACTCCAGTCGTATTTTTTAAAACTTTTTTTAGCGTTTTTATTTATGGTAATATCTGAATAGTTGTTGAGGTAATCAATTAAAGAACCTTCCGTTTTAAAATCTTTCGCATACCATTGAAATATTTTAGATAATTGAATGGAGTTTTCAGTAATGGTATTGTGTTGTTTGTTGTTTATAAACTGACGTGCTAAATTATCTAATTCAGTATTTACATTAGCAGCAGTAAAAGCTCTGTTCAATAGAGTTGGGCAAGAATATGAAGCGCAATTAATACCGAAATGAATCCTTGGGTCGTTCATCTTGCGCAATATTTTATGCTCAATATCACTTAAGTTATACCATTTGTCACCTAGTTTTAAAAAGCGACTATCCCATGCGTTTTTAATGTCTTTAATACTTTTAATAGGGTAGTTGTCTATGATTAGTTTAATGGTAAATGCATTGTAGGTGTTCATCCAATAGGCGAGTTTATCTTCTTTCGACCAGTCTTCTTTGGGTTGATTTTCTGATAATTTGGTTAAATAAGATTTGAAGATGGATTTCTGTTTTATAAAACCAGTGTAGTTTGTATCTCCATTATCTGAAACATTGTCTTTTAACAACTCATTAAAGGTATTGTGGTTAAATTGCTCAGCTAAATTAGTTTCTTTATTAACTTCAATTGACTCAGTTGAAGGAGGTGTGTTTTTAACAACTTCTTCCGGTTTGACAACGGTATCTTCTAATACTTCTTTGGTAGGTTCTTTCTTTGAAATCGTTTTTTTAGTGCTACCACACGAAACTATAAGTAAGAGTATAATATATAATGCTATTATTTTGAAATGAATTTTCATCCTATAAATTTAAACAAATTGTGAGAGTAAAAAATAAACTAAGGCACTAATTATAGCAGCTATGGGTAATGTAAGTGCCCAAGACAATATTATTTTTCCAATCATTTTATAATCGGCTTTTTTGGTTACTGTTCCAATACCAAAAATAGACCCTATAGAAACATGTGTAGTGGATACTGGTAATCCATGAATACTTGCCGTAGTAACGAGTAATCCTGTAACTAAATTTGCAGTAAATCCTTGACCTGAATTCATGGGGGTTATTTTAGTACTCATCGTTATTCCAACCTTTTTTGCATTCAATAAACCTCCAATAGCCATAATGATTGCTACAGCTAGCATACTCCATTTAATATCTAATGAGTTGATAATTAATAATAAACCAACAATTTTAGGCGTATCATTTAACCCTCTTGCAAAGGAAACAATACCCGAACTGATATAATGTAAAGTATCTAACGTTTTTTGAGCAGAAATTCCAAATAGTTTCCCAGTGTAAACTTCTACTTCAGTATTCTTATAGGTTGATGAATTGTCGTCTAATACAACAGCTGTATTCATTTGCATTCTAGCAACATCAGGATTCGTGTAAATTACTGCTTCTGATTGTTTATTGATTTTTAAAAGGTTTCTAAAAAATTTAAATATAAGGTAGATGATAAAACTTCCAACAGCTGCCATCAATGGACTTACTATTAATGGAACTAAAAAAGCGCTTCCCAGTTTTTCAAAATTAAAAGCACTTCCCACTGCCATTACTCCACTACCAAATAGGGCTCCAACCAAGCTGTGAGTTGTAGATATTGGCATTCCTATTTTTGTGGCTATAAAAACGGTTATTGCCGCTCCAAGAGCAATAGCAATTGCGAAAGTAGGTAATAGTAATAGTTCATTTGGTACTAGTCCTTTTCCTGAAAAATTCTTTACCAACTCCTCGGCTAAGTAAATGGCAGAAATAGAGCCTAATGCAGTGGTGACTGTTGCCCATCCAATTGCTTTCTTATAATTAGTAGTTCCGCTTCCGAAAAGTGTAGCGACTCCTTTAAAATTATCATTGGCGCCATTACTATAAGCTAAGAAGCATGCGGCACAAAATAACAGAATATATATCATCTAATTTTTTGGTTGATTAGAATGATTAAGTCGTTGTAGATTTTATGGTATTACAATATAAGTAATTAAAAAAACTTGAAAAGTTATTTTCAGGTTTTTTTAATCAGTTGGTTTGTAAGTATTGTTGTTGCTAGTAACAGCTATCAACGGTATAATGATAGGTAAGTTCTGCTTAAAACATTAAACACTTAAGTGTCCGTCATTACTTAATTCTTTGTGTATTTCTTGTTTGTAAATAGTGTCACTCATTACATTCGTCCTTGAGGTTTTATTACACAGTACGTTTTATCAATTACTTAATTTAAACTCTGCTTTATAAATATTGAAAAGGAAATTATTGTTTATCAATGTTAAGAAGCAATATTTGTCTTTTTGAATTTTTATTACCCAAAATATAGACCTTGTTATTTATTTCGACTGGTTGATTCGTTTTAAATATAACATTAGAATTTACATTAGGAAAAATTACTTTGGAAGCTGTTTTTCCTTCAGAGGTGATTGTAATATGGTTAAAAGTTGATTTCTTTTTTCTTTTTGACTGATCAATCATTAGTTGGTTTTTGTAATCGGATATTTCACCGTTTACTATAATATTAATGTTTGATTTATTGAAGAAAGCATAATAGGAAGCCCCAAATGGGTGGTTTTCTGTAACTCCGTAATGATAATGAGGTTCTTTTCCTGTAACAATTGTTTTCTCCCAAATTAACTCACCAGTACCAGATAGCTTAACAAAAATAAAATCTTTAAAAGTTTTATTCATAGCAGTTGTTATGTTATTAGAAAGAGATTTTTTTGTTTCTGTATAAAATTGACCTACTAAATAGGTGTTTTGAAATTGATCAACAAATAAATGCTTTAGATCAATTTTATTAAAAAATGAAAATCTTTTTTTTATATAATCATTTTTGAACTCAGTTGTTTTGTAGTTGCTTAATTTGAAGGTGTCAAGGTTTATTTGATAATATGTATATCCTGAAAGTGGTTTGTCTTTTTTCTTTGAAAATAACCCAGAAATAGCATAGGTACTATCTGTTACAATAGAGTTTATATGCTCCAAATTATTTTTGGTAATTAAAACGCTTGTTTCTCTTTTTTCGTTTTGATCAATTTCAAAGAGGTGGTAATTAAATTTTTTATTTAAATCTTGATAATTAGTTAAAACATATGCTTTGTTATTATGTTGTTTGATGTCTAATAATTTAACATTTCTAGCTTCTTTGCTGCCGATCAAAGATTTAGAATTAAATTTCTCAATTAAGTTTTCATTAAAAAAGTGTATGAATACATAATTTTCATTCTTTCTCTTAGAAGCATAACTTATCAGAAGGTCCTTTGAATAATCAATATTTATTTTAGAAGAAGTCTTAAGTCCTTTATAGTTATGAGGCTGATCATTTTTGTTGACAGATAATAATTGCTTTCTCTCTATTGTTTTATCTTCAAAATTAATAATGTCTGCTTTTAAAATAATTGTTCCTTGTTTTTTTTTCATGCATCAAAACATATCCCATGTTTTTAATAGTAAATACAGATAGGATTTCTGTGTTATTTGTAACCTTAATCTTTTTACGTTCATTAAAAGTTAAATCAGAATAAAACTCTAAATAGTAATGCTTCAACCCCGTACTACTATGATAAGGCCTTACTGCAACTAAGTTATTTTTAGAATCTACTATATGGTATTCCTTATAATCCACTAATATGTTACTGTCTTTTGTTTCTTCTCCTTTTTTAAAGGATATGTTTTGCGAAAATAGAGAAGTGCTGGCGCAAAATAATAGGAGGAGTAAATATTTCATAGTGTTGTTTAAAGGAGTGCATAAATACAAAAAAACTCACAATAAGCGTCATGTTATTGTGAGTTAGGTCATCTGGTTTAGATTGTGATTTTTAACAACATCCACCACCATCATAATGGAATGTAGATTCAGAAAAGTAAATATCATCTCTATTTAATGCTTGTAATGCTGCAGCAGTTTTATCACAGATAGCTAAAGGCTGATTTTTTAATAAAATGTGTCCTAATTTGTCGTCAAAATAATCCTCATCACCATAATAAATAGCCGCTTTTCCTGTAAAGATACATGGTCCGTCAGAAGGCATTGGATCTTTAATGGCAGCCACTTCAATTGACTCAATATAGATTAATTCATCAGTAGGATAATTTTTTGGGTCAAGAATACGGTATGGTTTTCGGGCTCTAATTTCAATAGTTCCGAAACCAGCATCGGTTAATGCTTTTACGTATTCAGCTATAGGTAAACTTCCGCTTAAGCATAAAGCACGCAATCGATCGTCATTACGTAAAGTTTCATTCATAGGTTGCTCGCATGTAGGGTCACTCATCACCAAACGTCCGTGAGGTTTCAATACACGATGCATTTCTTCGATAGCCTTCTTTAAATCTTCTGCTTTAAAAATATTGAAAAGGCAATTTTGAGCAGCAACATCTATAGAATTGTCTTCAACAGGCAGGTTCATTGCATCTCCTTTTTTAAGATCGACAAATTCACTTTTAAACCAATCGTTTTGCTCCTCAGCTACTGTAAAGTTTTTACGAGAAGCTTCTAGCATTTCATCCACAACATCTACACCAACTACACCAGATTTTTGACGATTGAAATAAGAGAATTGTAACAATTCCATACCTCCACCAACACCAACATATAACATTTTTGGGTTGTTAGATAAATCACGAGCATGAACTGTGCTTCCGCAACCATAATTCATCTCTTGCATGATTTTTGGTATTTTTAACCCAGGTAATTCCCAAATAGGGTTCGTCGTACAACAGAGTCCTACATCAGGGGTTAATGCTGCTTCTTTGTATACGTCGTGTGTAGTGTCTAAATAACTCATATTGTTTAGATTGTTAGATGTCAGACCGCTTCGCTTTTAGAGGTTAGACGGTTATTGTTTTCTTTCATTGCGAGGAATGAAGTGACGCGGCAATCTTTTTGAGAGATTACTTCACTTCGTTCGGAATGACGTTAAATTTGTTTTATCAACTCTTTAAATAGTGTAATCATTTTTGGTTCAGCTTGTCCTGCTATAGTAATTATTTCTTCAATATTGACAGGGTGTAAATTATTTGGGTCACACTCATCTGTTAAAACAGAAACGGCTGCGGTTTCAATATTTAAATGATTAGCTACAATAATTTCTGGTACAGTACTCATTCCAACAGCATCAGCTCCTAGTATACCTAGCATTCTGTACTCAGCCCTTGTTTCTAATTGTGGGCCAACAACACTAGCGTAAACACCTTCATGTAGGGTTATGTCGTTTGCTTTTGCTATAGCTTTCAGTTGGGTATTAATTTTTTTAGAATATGGT
>Ga0209292_1003538_pt1 | contig 17091 bp, 15 predicted proteins | sample GOMGulsemesocosm_2_FD_184634 | JGI IMG/M metagenome (GOLD analysis project Ga0209292, IMG submission 184634) | Methane-oxidizing microbial communities from mesocosms in the Gulf of Mexico - GOM9C Gulf of Mexico (SPAdes) (version 2) | ecosystem: Environmental > Aquatic > Marine > Cold seeps... | reverse complement strand
TACTCGTTACCTTCAAAGGCACGAATTAATGATTTCATCGCTGGCTTGCTTGATTCGATATACCCGCTATTTAATGACGGTTGACCGCAGCAGCCTTGATCTTTAGGAAACAATACTTCGCAGCCTAGCTGTTCCAGTAATAGCACTGTTTTTTTGGCTACGTTTGACTTAACTACGTCACATAGACAGGTTACAAAAAAATTAACTTTCATCATCTCACCTTGCTCACCGAGCTTATTTTTTGGGGCATGATATAAGCAAGCACTACAAAAAACGAACGTGATTAATGCCAGTAAATATCTTAATATCAGAGTTTGTGTGATCTTAACTTTTTGCAAAAACAAATAAATACAGACAAATCAAATTGTTATACTTAAAGTGCAGAATTGGGATTGGGATTATTGGGGCAGATATGGAAACAATGAAGTTCGACATTAACGGTAATAAGCCATTTTTCAATTTAGTGTGATTAGTCAACAGCAACTGGCTACCACACCAGAGTTAATAAGGATCCTTACGTGTAATTAAATAACGAAAATATGGTTTTAAATCTATATACCCTACTTTTTGTGGTTAAATTTCATCATAATAAATTACCGTATCACAAAAATTTCGTCAATAGGTTACTTTATCGATAGTGATACGCCTTTTTATTACCGTGAATTATGACAATCACTGTTTCTAATACAGCTACAATCATTTGTAGTGATTCACCAACAAAAATGTAAGCTATTGATTTTTATTGATTTGATAATTTACATTATTTTACACATTGTTATTTATGTCACATTTGTTACTCATAGCCATAACTACATACCTAAAAAGAGGGGTGGAGTTTGAGGCTTAAGCTCTTACAATCCATTCCCCACACGATACGGGTATTTAGGAAAGCACAGGAATTTACTTACTTGTACTTTATCAACAATACATTCAAACAATATAATAAATAAACTCATGCATAACTATCATAATAAGTAACCAGATAGACGTATAGCCTGAGCACAGATGGAGTGGGTAGCAATGACATCCCTAATTTTGGCAATGATGCCAATTATAGTCCTAATATGGATGATGACCAAAAAGAATGGTGTACCCTCGTACATTGCACTGCCGTTAACGGCGTTGTTTGTGGCAGCACTGCAAATCTTTTATTTCCAAACAGACCTGACATTAATCTGGGCAAATGTAATCGCAGGTAGCTTGTCAGCCATAACCCCAATATCAATTATTGCCGGGGCAATTTTGATGAACCGCATGATGTGTCTATCGGGGGCTGAGAATACGATCAGTCGCTGGTTAGAAGGCATTAGCCGTAATAAAATTGCTCAGTTAATGATTATTGGTTGGGCGTTTGCCTTTATGATTGAGGGTGCATCGGGCTTTGGCACACCCGCAGCCATTGCAGCGCCTATCTTAGTTGGTTTGGGTTTCCCACCCTTACAAGTAGCAATGCTAGCGCTAGTAATGAACTCGGTACCAGTATCATTTGGTGCGGTTGGCACACCCACCTGGTTTGGCTTCTCAAATCTAGGTTTAAGTGATTCAGCATTACTTGAGATCGGTCAGCAAACTGCAATGATCCACTTCTTCGCGGCATTTGTTATTCCGGTATTGGCATTACGCTTTGTCATGTCATGGACTGAGATCCGTCGTAACTACGTATTCATTCTACTCAGTACCCTGTCATGTACTATCCCGTATTTCTTGTTCGCACAATGGAACTATGAATTCCCTGCATTAGTAGGTGGCGCGATTGGTATGACTATCTCGATTGGCCTAGCTAAGTTAAACGTCGGTTTGGGTAAAGTAGCCGCAAGTGCAGACGACAACACGTCAAAGTCGACAGTAAGTCGTGGTGAAATTTTCAAGGCAATGACACCAACGATCTTATTGATTGCGATTCTGATTGTGACACGTATCAAGCAGCTTGGTATTAAGTCAATGCTAACGGATGCGACTGAAGCAATGTCAGCGTCGTTTGGTATTCTAGGTGACTTTAGCATTAGCCAAGCATTAATCTTCAAACTAAGTAATATCTTAGGGACTAACGTAGCATGGGCATACAAAGCACTTTATGTTCCGGCTCTTGTTCCTTTCTTATTAGTGGTATTGATTTCTATTCCACTGTTTAAGCTTAAAGGCAGCATGGTTAAGCAAGTGTTTAGCGAAACCGGTAGCCGAATCAAAATGCCATTCATTACCTTAATTGGTGCATTGATCATGGTTAAGCTGATGATGGCTGGCGGTGAGAACTCACCTATCCTAATTATCGGCATGGCGTTCTCTGATGTCATGGGTACTAACTGGCAGTTTGCTTCAGCTTACCTTGGCGCTCTGGGGGCATTCTTTTCGGGATCGGCAACGGTATCTAACCTAACATTTGGTGGTATTCAGCAAACAATCGCAACCACGGTTGGCTTACCTGAAACAACTATCTTGGCACTGCAATCTGTTGGTGGTGCTATGGGTAACATGGTATGCATTAACAACATCATTGCAGTATCAACTATCTTAGGTATTTCGAACAAAGAAGGTTACATCATTAAACGTACAGTTATTCCGATGATTATCTACGGACTGATTGCAGCGGTAATGAGCACGTTTTTATAAATGTTACATGCAAGGGAAATAACCCTGTTTGATTAATGTTTAAATAAAAAACCAACAGTGAGAACTGTTGGTTTTTTGTTTGTTCAAGACATGTAGTTACCGCCAAACATCCTAAGGAGATATTGTATCTAGCACAAAGCTCACATCTCAAAAAATCATATACCTATCCTGTCACATTTCTATCAAAGGAAGCGTAGTAGCTCCTTAAAAATCGACATTATTAGCTAGGTTTAGTTAAAACTAAATGATTGAGGCTACACCATGCATACCGATACAATATTAGAAATTAGCCACATCGCGACGCAAATTATTATCCTCTTATCTATTACATATCATTTCTACACGGTAGTGGCAGTTCAGGAATGGAAATATAACACAGCGATAGGCAAATATTCAGACTTAGCATTAAGGCTAACGACGTGCTCAGTGCTAATCCTATTTCTTTTTCAGTTAATAGCGAGAATGGTTATTCTGACATAGGTATGAATATTAATACTTCCATTGGTGGAATTGCGATACTAACCCCTAAAGCTACCAGATTGTGGATAAAATCAGCCCCCAAAACGTGGCATACGAAATGCCTATTTAGGTTCTTAATTTCCGACATAGTACTTCTATTATCCTTAATTTCTATCTACAGCTAAAAAGTGGAAACACCAGCATAATTGGCTAAAATAAGTGGTGCACAAACAAAGCCAACTGTTTTGTCCGCGTTTACAACTTTGTTATGTGACTTAACTCGCGTACATTATTTCTTTTTTATGAGTAATACCGCGATCGTCAATAGCTTCAACATAGTGCCCTTTATTAGCTGGCCATACAAAAATGAAACTTGATAATGAAGCCAACAAAACATCTTGTTTATACAATTGTTCTTCTAAAGGCTTTGCCCAATAATCAATTGATTTAGAGATGCGATCGCTACGAAGCTGACTCGGTTCAAACTCTTTAGTTAGCCAGTTAATTGAAATATCATAACCTTTATTGTGAATATTTCTCAATTCATACAAAACAAAATCACCATCGACATAATTTTCATAACTTACAAAACTATGCCCGAAATTGTGTATTGCAGATCTTACGTTTTTATACTTCATTCTCAAATAGTCACCTAAAGTCTGTATAACAGGACGTCTCGATGACCCTAACCTGCCCCCCTAGTTAATAGCAACTAATAAAATGAAATATAAGGTAAAATATCAATCTGAAATGAAATCAGATTCTGACAAAGTGTGACAAAATTGAGAAATAAACAAATAACACTGTATGAAATCATAGTATCTGATTAAAAAATGCGACAGAGTGGCAGGATAAGTAGCCGAGCGATTTCGACCACCTCTTAATCTGTGGATAGTTTAAATTAACCTTAGTTACCTGCAAGAGCCAAATACCCTCGGCCCTCTTTAACTACATTACTCGTTCCCATCGTTACGTCATTGAGTGCACTGCCATAATTGTCGCGACAGTGAGTACAAGGGCTCATTTTATTCACGAAGCGACCTTTGCGAGTATACTTTCTCACGTAGGCATGTGAGATTTTAACATTACCTCGATGTAATCCGATAGCATCATCCAGTTTATGCCTCAAATCACTTATCGCGGCATCTTCTGCACACATATGATCACTTGCACGACCCCAGCCGATAACGTCTTCACTGGTATCACAGTTTACATATTTCGCTGCAGCCCAAGGACCTGCATGATCACCCGTTGGTGTTCCATCAGGGAAATTAGAGGGTTTGTTTGCTAACAGATATGCGATTGATTCAAGCGGATCAGTAGGGGCGTCGGCACTGATTTTATCATGAGCTGACACACTACCTATAGTGACAAAATAGTGATGATTGTGACTCAGTTTTAAATCTGGACGATATTGTGGATCGTCTATTTTATTGATGGATAAAATCTCTGCTACAGTTCCACTGCAACTGGATATTCTATCTCCCACATTAAGACCTTCGGCCTTTATCCACTCTTTAGCAACAAGGTAAAAAGAGTAGCTTTCTACGACAAACATCGACGTTTTAATTTCACCAATAGCATATTCAATCTCGATCATATCTTGAGCAATACTTCCAAATATTAGTTTTATAGGTCCGGTTGTGGGGGGATGTTACAGTAATACCAATATTAAACGATCAAAAAAAATCCCACTTACTGCAAATAAGCGGGATTTTACATAAAGGATTTATTATTTTGCACTACGATCAAGACTAAACACAGTGCTCACTCGTTATCTAAGTCTTAGAAAGAATAACGAGCGCCGACTTGAAATTCATCAGCATTATCATTATTACCATGTCCAGCTGAAGTATCCGTGCTTAGTGCAACTTTATAGCTCGCGTATACTGCCATGTTGTCAACATAATGAGCATATTCAAAAGCAACATAGTTAATATCTTTACTCTTTGTCTCATCAGCACTGTAGTAGTTATATGAAATATTTACATTGTTTTGACCAAATGCATAAGCTGCATATGCATCAAAAGCATTGAAATCAGCATCAGCCAAGTTGCCTGTTTGTACTAGCCCAGACAGTAAAAAATCACCTTGAGTATAACGAGCACCAATCATGTAAACATCTGATGAGTCAGTTTCTGTCTCAAGTGCTTCTGTAGCCGCATAACCAGTACTTACTTCAACATTGTCAAGTAGTTGATAAGCAACCATCACACCGCCGCCATTTTCCGTAGCTTTAAGGTTAGCCGATGCATTGAATTTAAAGTCACCTTTGGTCACACTATAAAGAATAGTATCTTCTGCTCTGTCACCACTGGCTGTGATGTATTCGTTTGTAGAGCCACTAAATACTTCTGCCATATCGGTAAAGTCAGTCAGGTATGTAACAGCATTATCTTGTGTACCGTATGTCACTGTACCGTAAGCAGTTTCAACACCAACATATAAATAACGAGTATTATTTTTAACTTCGGTATCTGCGCTATTGTCTTCTTGTGTTAATTCAAATTCGAATTTTGCAACAGCAGTGATATCATCATTAACTTGATGTTTACCTTGACCGTTAAAACGTACACGAGATTTATCATCAAAATCACTGTCAGCAAGGACGCCTCTAGCTTCAACACGTCCACCAAAAGAAAAATCGTCAGTATTTACGCTCTCTGCAAGAGTTGGCATAGATACAATAGCTGCTAATGTGAGAGATAATGCTTTATTTATTTTTGTCATGAACAATTCCAATTTTGTTTAGTCGATAGTTAAATAACTTTTTAAATCGCAGATTAAAAACAAGTCTTACGCCGTTACTATCTATAAGCATTATTAATACCCTCAGTTATAGCACGTGCACTTTGCCTTGCTTGCTATTAGTATATTCGTTAACTCAATACTCCGTAACTCGTAAAAATACCAGATAATCATCCATCTCAAGTCCAGGGAGAACACGTAGTACAAACCACAGCACTTTGACTACACAGAATTGATTAGAATGGATTTAAGATGAAAAAATCCCACTTACTGCAAATAAGTGGGATTTTACATCAAGGATTTATTGCTTTCTTCTATAGTAAAGACTATGAAACCAATAGAAGTATCGGCAATTAGTACGCAGCTGGATCGACAGCCTTTTCGCTTACTTCTAACGTATTGAGTAAGCTAGTTAGCAAGCTTGAAGCACCAAAACGATAATGGTCAGCATCAATCCATTCTTCACCTAGGATGTCTGCAGCCATATCCAAAAATAATTTTGCATCTTCAGCAGTACGCACGCCACCTGCGGGTTTGAAACCGACACGCTGAGCAACCCCCATATCTTTGATTACGTTAAGCATAATTTCTGCGGCTTCAGGCGTCGCATTAACTGGTACTTTACCTGTTGACGTTTTAATAAAATCAGCACCGGCTTCGATACAAATTTCGCTAGCACGTTTAATTAAATGTGCTTCTTTTAATTCGCCAGTCTCAATTATGACTTTAAGTAATATTTGACCACAAGCTTCTTTACATTCTTTAACCAGTTCAAAACCTAACTGTTCATTACCCGCGATCAACGCTCGGTAAGGGAAAACAACATCCACTTCATCAGCACCATAAGCAACAGCAGCCTTTGTTTCAGCAACAGCGATTGCGATGTCATCATTTCCGTGTGGAAAGTTTGTTACTGTCGCAATTTTTATTTCAGGAGTGCCTTGCTCTCTTAATGTTTTCTTAGCAATTGGAATAAACCTTGGATAAATACAGATTGCAGCAGTATTACCAACGACTGTTTTAGCATCGTGGCACAATGCGATCACTATCTTATCGGTATCACTATCATTCAGTGTGGTTAGGTCAATTAGGCTAAGTGCTTTCAAGGCTGCGGCTTTTAAATTACTCATGAATCATATCTCCAAAAGAGCGTTTACGGTCATGGTTTTAGAACACCAAACCAGATAAACGCCTGAATTACTAAAAGAATAGGCTTGGATTTAACTGCAGGTTAAGCCTTTAGTGTGGCGCTATAATAGAGAATATAAATCAGTCGTCCCATAGGCTTTTAGTTGAAACATCTTTTCCATACAGAAAACGTCTACATGTATACCCAAGTTAAATAATTCCCTGATTCAAAATTTGGCCCATTTCGCTAATGCTTTATCCCAGTATGGCGGATGGCCTATGGTATCTTTCAAGAAATTAATGGCCGTTCTCACTCTGGCTGGCAAATGCTTATTACGCGGATAGACGGCATAGGCGGGCATCTTTTGATTAGCGCGCCAGTCTGGTAACAGCTGCACCAGTTTGCCAGTTTCCAGTTCATCGGTGAGCAGATAACTGGCAAGATAGCCGATGCCTTTGCCAGCAATAAGTGCATCTCTAACCGCTTCGGCTAGGTTGACACGATAGTTACCCGAGACACTGATACTGAATTCTTCGTCTTCTCTGGTGAAAGACCAATGATTACAACTACGACTCTTGCTGTGGTAAGTCACACAATTGTGCAGGGTCAGCTCATCCGGATGTTGCGGTGTACCATAAGCCTGCAAATATTCGGGAGCAGCGAGTAACAAGAAACGGGTATCAGCGATACGCTGAGCCACATAACCTTCGCTAATGTCTTCATAAGTGGTAACCCAGAGATCAATGTCCTCCGCCAACATATCAACCTTGTGATCGAACAAGCTGACATCGAGAGTGAGTTGAGGATATTTTTTTTGTAGCTTATCTAAAGCCGGAATAATATGCAGAGTGGCAAAAGAGCGCGACAGTGCGAGGCGAATATGACCTGAAATTTCATCTCGGGTATCTGTCACCAAAGTATCTGCCTCCTGAATAAGGGAGACTATTTGGGCACTGTATTCCGCATAACGCTTACCCTCTTCAGTCAGGGTTCGAGTTCGGGTACTGCGATTAATCAGCTGCACACCCAGATCTTCTTCTAAACTATGAAGCTGCTTACTCACATGGGAGACCGACACTTTAAGCATCTCTGCCGCTTTAGTTAGGCTACCGCTAGTAGCCAAGGCATTAAAAAATACGATCTGATAAGCTCTGTGCTGTAAAAACTCTTTCATTTATCTGCCTGTGATTACGCGGAAAGCCTGTATTTAATGGAATATATGCCGTCTTATAACGACGCAACGAACTGTACGACTACAAAAGTTTATCCCCTAAACTAACCCAGTGATCAATTAAATAACGCGAAATTGAATCAACTCTTGGTACTTTAAAACCAGGAGCATCATCGCCCCAATCACCAAACGATTGTAATTCAGCACGAGAAAACCAGCGGGCATCATCAATTTCCTGTTTATCAACCTGAATATCATCACTACTGGCATCAGCAATAAAGCCAAGCATGATAGAAGATGGAAATGGCCAAGGTTGCGAAGCTACATATTGTACATTCGTCACGGTAATACCCGACTCTTCTTGTACTTCTCGGACAACAGCAGTTTCTAATGTTTCACCGGGATCAACAAATCCCGCCAAGGTCGAGTACACACCTTCTGGCCATTCGACTTGACGACCTAGCAAACACCGCTCAATACCATCTGCAAAGAGCTTTCGCACAATCATGATAACGGCAGGGTCGGTACGTGGAAATGTTTGATGCTGACAATCTAGATTCGTACATAATCGCGCATGTCCGGCAGGTTCAGACTTATTCACACTGCCACAGCGGCCACAAAAACAATGCGAGCGATGCCAAAAACATAAACCACGCGCCAGAGCCATTAATGAGGCCGATTGGTTATCCAGTATCACCGCAACTTTACGCAGGTCGCCAAATTCACCTTCGACCAAAAATGCAGCAACTAATGCCTCATCAACATGGGTTAAGTCCAACGCAAAATAAGGCGTATTACCATTTTTTTCATCAAGTCCTAAAAACACAGCGGCCTCTAAATCAAGGTGTTGGACAATCTCAAGCGTTAAAAACAAGGGCGCGTTATCTGCTTGGTTAAAATAGTTTTGGTCTGAATGGGTTAATACCCAGCGGCTGTTATTATTCTTTTGACTCGCTAACCACTCGGGGCTTTTACGTTGATTAGATGCACGATCAAGTAACATCTCACTGTATTTAAGCATCATTATCATCCTTGCTGTTTTCTTATCTTTTTATTTGCATGTGTTTTTCATCAACGCTTAACTAAAGTTATCTGCTTGGCGTTGATAAAACTGATAAATATGTTCAATAAACAGCTTTACTTTTAACGGCTGAAGTTTGGTATACGGATAAATCGCATAAATACCTAGCGATTTAGCCACTTGCTTTGGCAATACTTCAATCAAGGTACCAGCTTGTAAATCATCGGCCACCAGCACTTTTGGTACGTAGATCAAGCCTAAATTAAATAACGCAGCTTTACGTAATGCGGCTGAGTTATTGGTACTGAAATTACCTGATATTTTGACGCTGTAGTCTTCTTCACGCCCTTTAAATAACCACTCATTCGCGCCGCGTTCCTGTTGACTGTAAGCTAAACAATTATGCTTATCTAAATCTTGCGGGCGCTTTGGTGTACCGTTTTGAGCTAAATAGATTGGTGATGCGCAGATCACCCATTGTGCTTGCACGAGGCGGCGAGCAATGTAGCTAGAATCTTGTAATGCACCAGTACGAATAGCTAAATCAAAGTTGTTATCAATTAAATCAACAAAGCTATTATCTAAGTCCATATGTACATGAATATCAGGATAACTGGCACTAAAATCGGCAATTGCTTCGGCTAAAATAATTTCACCAGACACTGTAGGTACAGTTAACCGAATAGAGCCGGATAAACTATCCCCGAGCCCATTCATCGCATCAACCGCACCTTGCACCGATTGGTAAATGGTTCTGGCATGTTCAAAAAATACTTTACCGGCTTCCGTTAGTGTTAATTTACGCGTGGTACGAAAGATCAGTTGCACCCCCATCTCTTTTTCTAAACGGGTAATGTGTTTACTCACCACAGACTTAGTTAAACCAACAATATCAGCCGCTTTGCTAAAAGAACCTTGTTCGATTAGGTGATAAAAAATTAAAAAATCATCGGTACTTCGCATTATTGGTCCACTTTATGAAACAGTCATGTGTAATCGGGCTAGTATATCAAATAGTGCTAGTTCGGTACTATGCCATTAGGATGTAAAACTAAATTTAAATAAATATAATGTGGCACATTAACAACAAAATAAAAATAAAATAGCCGTATTATTAGGAGCCGCAATGTCTGACCCTTACCACACACTCATTAATAAATTACGACAATCCATTGATATAAAACGAATTATTACCGACCCAACACTAACACTCGCTTACGGTACGGATGCCAGCTTTTATCGTTTAATCCCAAAATTAATCTTACAACTTGCCAGCTTAGACGAAGTGATATTAGTAATTAAGACTTGCTATGACATGGCAATTCCAGTGACATTCCGCGCGGCAGGCACTAGCTTATCTGGTCAAGCCTTATCAGATTCAGTACTTATCATGCTTACCTCTGATTGGCGTGAACATAAAGTATTAAACAACGGCGAACAGATCTGGTTACAACCCGGTATTATCGGGGCCGAAGCGAATAAGATCTTAGCCCCTTACCAACGTAAGATCGGTCCAGATCCAGCCTCTATCAACACCTGTAAAATTGGTGGTATTGCTGCAAACAATTCATCAGGTATGTGCTGTGGTACAGCGCAAAACAGTTATCAAACCTTAGCGGGTATGACCGTTGTACTTGCCGACGGTACGGTACTGAATACATTGGATAGCTATAGTGTAGCGCGATTTAAAATTAGTCATAAAGAGATGCTCAATGATCTCACTAATCTCGCGCAAGCGTGTAAAGACAACACCGCATTGGCAGACAAAATCCGCCACAAATATCGCCTTAAAAATACCACAGGTTATAGCCTTAACTCATTAACCGATTACAGCGATCCAATTGATGTATTACAGCATTTGTTTATTGGTTCGGAAGGCACGTTAGGCTTCATTGCTGATGTCACTTACAATACGGTGATCGACCATAGTTTTAAAGCCACTGGCCTTTATTTGTTTGCCGATATTGAACAGACCTGTTTAGCAGTGAGTGCACTTGCTAACACTAGTATTGCAGCTGTAGAGTTAATGGATAATCGTGCCTTAAATTCAGTTGCAGACAAACCTGGGATGCCAGGGTTTATTACCCGACTTGCCGCTGAACACAATACCGAAGCCGCGGCATTATTGGTTGAGATCCACGCTGAGAACGAAACATCTTTAAATCAACAAATCGCTGAAATCAGCACGTTGATTAATCAATTTAATCCTACTGAAGCGGTTGAGTTTAGTACCGATACCAAGATCTATAATCAATTATGGGCAATCCGTAAAGAGCTATTCCCCGCTGTGGGCGCGGTACGTGAAGTGGGTACAACAGTAATCATCGAAGATGTAGCCTTCCCTATTGAACAATTGGCCGCAGCAGTACGTGACTTAGAGATCCTATTTAAAAAATACCATTATGATGAAGCAATCATCTTTGGTCATGCGTTAGCAGGTAACTTACACTTTGTATTTACCCAAGCATTCGAAACAGAAGAAGAAATTAACCGTTACAGTGGCTTTATGGACGATGTGGCGCAGTTAGTCGCGGTCGAGTATCAAGGTTCATTAAAAGCCGAGCACGGTACTGGCCGTAATATGGCACCGTATGTCGAGCTTGAATGGGGCAGCGAAGGTTATGCCTTGATGCAAGAGATCAAACGCATCTTTGATAAAACGGGAATTTTAAACCCAGGTGTGATCTTAAATGATAATAAAGACAGCCATATTACCGATTTAAAAGTAATGCCCGCAGCAGACGAAATTATTGATAAATGCATTGAGTGTGGTTTCTGTGAACCCGTTTGCCCGTCACGAGAATTATCATTAACGCCCCGACAACGTAATACCGTATACCGTGAGATCAGCCGTTTACAACGCAGCCAAGAAGAGCCTACACGTCTTGCTGAATTAGAAAAGTCATTTAAATATTTAGGTATTGATACCTGCGCCGCGACAGGTTTATGTGCAGAACGTTGTCCAGTGGATATTAATACCGGAGATCTTATTCGCAAGTTACGCCAAGAACATTCCCCGATCGCCAATATCATTGCACGTTGGAGTAGCGATCACTTTGCTGGACTAACGAGTGCAACACAGGCTGGATTAAGTGTGGCTAACGGTATTCATACTGTTTTAGGATCCAAGGCAATGCGTGTTGTCACTAAAGCAACGCATAAAGCCAGTGGTGGAACAGTACCGTTATGGACGCCGAGTATGCCGAAAGCCGCAGGTAAAGTGACGTTATTAACCAATGATGGGCTGACGCATAAAAAAGTCGTCTACTTCCCAAGTTGTGCAGCACGCAATATGGGCACAGCGAAGCATGCCATAGATAACCGCCCACTTGCTGAAGTGACGCAAGCTGTATTACAAAAAGCCGGTATCGAAGTGGTGATGCCAAGCAAGTTATCAGAAAAATGCTGTGGAATGCCGTATAAGAGTAAAGGTTTTGTGGATACGGCCTTGAGTAAATCAACGCAGTTAGAAGCCGCATTATGGGAAGCATCAGAGCAAGGTAAATTACCGGTATTAATGGATACTAGCCCGTGTGCGAGTACCAGTATTGAACTGATGACCAAAGACATTGCCATCTATGAACCCTTCCGCTTTGTGGCGGAGTTCGTGATGCAGCATGTTGATATTATTCCGCAACCAGAGCCTGTGATGTTACATATTACCTGTACCTCACGTAAGCAAGGTTTGGCGGGTGTGATGGAAAAAGTCAGTCGTGCTTGTGCGCAACAAGTGATTATTCCTGAAGACATTCAATGCTGTGGTTTTGCTGGTGATAAAGGCTTTACCACACCAGAATTAAACGCATCGGCCTTGTCACCATTAGCACATCAAGTACCGAGTAATTGCAGTGAGGGTTATTCGAATAGCCGAACCTGTGAGATTGGTTTATCCGAGCACAGTAATATTGAATACCGTTCGATATTATATCTTGTAGATAAAGTGAGTGAAAAGCGTGTTAGTTAGAAGGTCGGTTTAGTAGTAATAGATAAGCAGGTCGATGACCTGCTTATTCATTTCGTAACACCAGATAATCCCCCACAATCCCTGTACCTTTACCGACTTCAACAAACCCTTTAGCAAGATAAAACTGCTTAGCATTTTCATTCTCAACCATACATTTCAACGTCTGCGGTCGACCATTCAACTCTGTCAGCATGGCGAGTAATTTAGAAGCAACCCCCATGCCCTGCGCATCATCGGCAACAAACAAATGATGGATAAAGTTGTCCGGTTCATCCACACTAATAAATCCCAAAACCTTATCGCCAGTAATGGCTAAATAAATAGCTTCATCGATAGTATCCGCATCAAAGTCTGTTAACTGATAACCACAGCTATCCAACCAAGTAAAAGTAGAGGTCCTTGATACCATATAAAGCGCACGTAACGCCGGTAAATATTGCGGTGAGTATTCTGCTATTTCCATATAGTCGTTACCTTCATATAATCGGAATCCCTAACTACGCACTTGGTTTTGCCAATAACGGTGTAATCCGTCGATATCTTCTGAGCACATAAGCGGCATTGCACCTTTCAGCTGTTCTTCCGTCCACGCCCACCATTGGATCTCGAGTAATATCGCAATTTTCTGCTCGGTAAATCGATAACGAATGTGTTTGGCTGGGTTTGAGCCGACGATAGCATAAGGTTTAACATCCTTAGTCACCACAGCCCGGCTGGCAATAATCGCCCCGTCACCCACTCTAACACCACTCATGATCATAGCTTCGGTGCCAATCCAAACGTCATTACCAATCACAGTATCACCAGCACGTTGAAAGCCGTCTTTTGCATCTGCAAAGTTTTCATTACTTTGATAGAAGAACGGAAAGGTGCTGACCCACTGATGTTGATGGCCTTGATTACCTGCCATCATAAACACAGCACCCGAACCAATAGAACAGTAACTTCCGATAATTAGCTTATCAACATCAGTGCGATCAGGTAATAAATAACGCGCGCAATCATCAAAACTATGATTATGATAATAGCCAGAATAATAACTGTGTTCACCAACAATAATATTTGGATTTGTCACCTGTTCTTTTAGCGATTTACCCACAAATGGGCTTTCAAAATAATTATTCAACCGAGGTTCCTTTTGCTTTCTCTTTGTTTCTGTCTCTGTCTTTAATCATATATTAATCTGATAATTTTAACGCAGATCTGTACGGTGAATACCGTAAATCGCATGATCGACTATCTCGCCATTAACGTTTTCAGCGTTACTAATAATACCCTCTAACGCCATATTCAAACGCTCGCATACTCGACGACTTGCGATATTGTCGACAGCGGCACATATCTCGACTTTGTCCATGCTTAACTCAGAGAATGCGTATTCAATTAAAAAACTCACCGCTTTCGTCACTATGCCCATGCCTTGGTATTTCTCACTTAACCAATAGCCAACCACAACTTTTTTAAGATTTTGATCAATATGGTTAAAGCTGATATTACCCACCACGGTATGCTGATAAACCAACGCACAACTCATCGACTTACCTTCTGCATATCCTTGCAAGGATTTACGGACAAACTCAAGGAAGAAGGCTTCATTATCGGCATTAGTCGCCCACGGTAACCATTTCGATAAATACGCACGCTCCGCCGTAACAATATCTAAATAGCGACGAGCGAATGACGGCTGCACAATCGCTAATTGTAAGTCAGGAGCAACATTTAATGTGAACATTTTTCTCTTACCTATAGATAATTAATATTTCTCTATACTAGGATTTATTAATACCTCAAACAAGGTAAATACGAAAAAGTTGCATAAAAAAGAGAGCCGCCTTGATCTAGGCCTTAATAAAATATTTTCCATACCAGATGGTAAGCGAATACTCGAAGGTGGACACTCGGTTATCGTTCGCTTATTTCAGTTTAATTAGGCTTGGGGGTAACTAATAATATTGTGGATAGTCACAGGCTTCCCCGTCATATTGCGGTAACCGTGCTGCTGGTCAGCATTAAACTTAACACTCTCCCCTTGCTTCAAAATATGCCATTCCTGTTCAATGCCAGCATGAGCCAGAGTTAAAAAATATTCCATCGTACCGTCAACAGCAATAATATGCTCAACTACACCCGTATTATGCGGTTCCGAAATATGCGAACGCTGTGGATCTAACGTGATCTGGAACACTTCAATCTTAGTCAGAGCGTCATAAGGAAAAAGTGTCAAGATGTGAATATCTTGCTCGCTATTTTCCAATTTATTTATCGATGTTTTAGCTGGCAGTGTTTGTGCCAAATCAGTCAGAAAGTAAGAGAGCGGCAACTCAAAGCCATTGGCAATATTCCATAACCGCACCACGGTAGGGCTTGATTCTCCGCGCTCAATTTGGCCTAGCATGGCTTTTGATACGCCGGTGTATTGACTGGTTTTGTCTAAACTCCAGCCTTTGTTAGTACGCGCAGTTTTAAGGCGCGAGCCTAAAGATGCATGAATATTGATAATAATGTCCTTTATGATAACTCTGTTTGTAATCACTTTCTTTGTAAAAATTTATTAAAATTAGACTTGTGCGTTATAACATACAGTGCTACTTTGTCGATAGGTACGTGCGCTATAGCGCACAGGGCACTTTATCACAGAATCGATAATTGGAGAAGCAGTGACAATGACCAGCACAATTTTAAATAGAATAAACATGGGATTTATTGCTTCTTTAATCGGCTTTACCAGCTCTATCGCTTTAATATACCAAGCAGCTTCGAATCTCGGTGCAGACTTAGTGATGATATCAAGTTGGGTCTTTGCGCTAGGGCTTGGTATGGGGATCTCCTCTATTGGCCTATCAATCTATTATCGCACCCCTTTGTTAATCGCATGGTCAACACCCGGTGCAGCATTACTGATCACTAGTACCCAAGGCTTTAGCATTAATGAAGCCGTTGCCGCCTTTATTTTCTCAGCGTGCTTAATTACCCTGTCAGGTATATCCGGTTTATTTGAAAAGTTAATGAATCGCGTGCCCTTACAAATCGCCAGTGCCATGCTAGCTGGGATCTTATTGTCATTTGGCATTGATGTATTTAATGTAATGAATGAGTCCCCACTGCTTGTCGGCCTGATGTTTATTACCTACTTAGTCTGTAAATCATTGATCCCGCGATTTTCCATGTTCGCGATTTTAATGGTAGGAATGACATCTGCATCGATGCAAGGACTCTTTGTCGTACCAAATTTAGAATGGGGGGTCGGCCAACTTATTTATATTGAACCGGAATGGAGTTTAGCCGCGTTAATCAATATCGGTTTACCCTTATTTCTGGTCACTATGGCGACTCAAAACATGCCCGGTATCGCTATTTTAAAAGCCCACGGTTATCACACGCCTGTATCTAAATTAATGACGGTAACAGGCATGACAAATATGCTTATTGCACCATTTGGTGGCTTCGGTATTAATTTAGCGGCGATCACTGCGGCAATCTGTATGTCAGAAGAGGTCGACCAAGATCCTAAAAAACGTTATTGGGCTGCGGTGAGTGCGGGAGCGTTCTATTTGTTAATGGGAGTTTGTGCATTCAGCCTCATGACCTTGTTTCAATCCATGCCGTCAGCCTTGATATATGCATTAGCAGGGATAGCGCTATTCTCTACGATTGGCGGTAGTTTACAACAGGCTTTTGTTGAATCACCTTACAAAGATGCAGCACTTATGACCTTTTTAGTCACCGCATCTGATTTTACCTTGTGGCATATTGGCTCAGCATTATGGGGGATTGTGGCAGGGTTAATAACCATAGTTATTTCAGGGCTAGTAACAGCGAAAAAATCAGTGCCCGTTAAAGCATAAACCAAATAGGTATCTAAGCTGTATCTTCGCTTTCAAACCAACGGTAAACGATACCCGCTAAGATAGCGCCGACAATCGGTGCAACCCAGAATAACCATAGCTGCGACAATGCCCAGTCACCTTGGAAAATAGCTACACCGGTAC
>Ga0209292_1003536_pt1 | contig 17096 bp, 14 predicted proteins | sample GOMGulsemesocosm_2_FD_184634 | JGI IMG/M metagenome (GOLD analysis project Ga0209292, IMG submission 184634) | Methane-oxidizing microbial communities from mesocosms in the Gulf of Mexico - GOM9C Gulf of Mexico (SPAdes) (version 2) | ecosystem: Environmental > Aquatic > Marine > Cold seeps... | reverse complement strand
AGCGGCATGAACACAAACCAGATGCATCTTAGCCAAGCCGAAAACTTGTCCTAAAAGCAAGAATATTTCAGCTGGCGGTGCCAGAGACGCCAAGCGAGGCGTCACGCGCGCCCCCTTAACCATATCTCTGCTCTCGCGCAGACCCTTGGTCTTGATGAGAGCAGGTTTCTTTTATTGGGAATCGAAGAATACCACCCAGATTTCACGCAGTTCTTGGTCTGCCATTAACGGACACAGAACTGGGAATTGTTCTGATGTTTCGAATGGCAACAATGCGCGGAAACATCGAACTTGAAGGCCCGTTCAAGAAAGCATTGGAGGGCGTGATGGAGATGGCTGGGGTGCGCATGTCCGGGATCTTAGGTGTGTGGGTGAAGTGCTATAAGGCGTTGCCACCGTGAAATACCGGGCAGGATGCGCAACCTTATAGAGGTGTTTTGCATGCCTTTCAGTGCTCGCCATACCCAAATGGAATGCTGGAAATATCTTTGTTTCAAACTTGCTTGAGAAGCGTACCACGCCAAACTAAACCATACTCAAGTACTGTAATAACCTGAATCAAAATAGATCTGTAGGCGTTGAAAAATGTTGGTCTGTACCTTGTGACGTGGTCAGAAACTTACGGATCGTTGGGTCAAGGCGGGTACTGTTCAGTGGGATCGCACCGCAGGCATGGATAGCCTCGCGCGCAGAAACAGTTTCGCTGATCCGCTTCCAAATTGTTGGGGAGGAATAGGGTGATAGTCGCGGGCGGCTAGCAACGCCAGCAGTCATACCCCGCAGGTATTTCACTTGCTGACGGTGGGCCGGAAACAGGATGGTTTCCGAGACAAACCCATCATCACTAAATGCATTTTCGATTAAGTAAATTCTGTTCCCACGCCAGCTTAGTAGGCCACTATAACGGGTTTTTTGACGGATGCTGTCATCAGGCATAACGGCAGATTCATATGTATGGCAAACGACATATCCGTCCTGTTCCTGTAGCCAAATCAATGTACGTAGCGCCATGCCTTCCCAAGAAGGAGTGCAAAAATGGCCATGATAAAACCCAAGGTATCTGCGTAGGTTACGGCTTTGATCACGAAAGACATTGTCCAAAATGTCGATTGGCACACGCTTTTTGGATGGGGCGTTATGAATATGACGCTGAGCAAAGGCATCAGGCGGGGTCATCAGTTCGGCTTCGGGAAGTCTGAAGTGATGGGAGATTCGACGTAGGGTATGCGCGGATGGCATGCCGTTTCCGCTTAGATAACGGTTAAATTGCTGGCGGTTGATGCCGATGTCACGACAAACCTTAGCGATCGAACCTTGTTCTGCGCAAAGACTGCGCAAATTTTGTGAGAAATATTGGTCCATATGATGCAAACCCTTCGCTAAGTGTCTCTAAGTAGCTTCTAGTAGCGTACATACGCATACACTCGCTCACTTTAACTTTGCAAGGGTAACTTGGAGTGTCGTCGAAATTCTTCAATTGAGGTTCGGCACGTGCATAACTCGGTACAGATTATTGAAAACCAATGGATCTCTTTGGCTGACGGGCGCCGTTTGGCGGCCCGTATGTGGTTGCCAAGCGGACCGGGCCCTTTCCCAACAATCCTTGAATATTTGCCATATCGCAAACGTGATGGGACAGCCGCACGTGATGAAACCACACATCCTGTATTTGCCAAAGCGGGCTACGCTTGTGTGCGGGTTGATATTGCTGGCACCGGCGATTCTGACGGGCAGTTTGATGATGAGTACTCTAAACAAGAACTGCGTGATGGTGATGAAATTCTAACCTGGCTGACTGCGCAATCTTGGTGTGATGGCAACGTTGGCATGATTGGAATATCCTGGGGTGGTTTCAATGGGTTACAGATGGCTTATCGTCAACCCGAGGCCTTGAAAGCAGTCGTTACCGTCGCTTCGACGACGGATAGATATGCTGATGATATTCATTTTATGGGGGGCTGTTTATTAAGTGACAATGTGAATTGGGCAAGTCAGATGTTTGCCTATCTTTCACGCCCGGCGGATCCGGCTTTGCGCGAAGATTGGCGCGAGGATTGGATCAACCGAATGCAAACTTTGCCGGATATGGCTGCGGATTGGTTGTCACATCCGACGCGGGATGCGTTTTGGAAGCACGGATCAATTTGCGAAGATTTCGGCAAGGTTACTCTTCCTGTCCTTGCGATCACGGGGTGGGCCGATTCATATGTGAACACACCTGCGTTGCTCGCTGAAAAACTAACAGGTGCCAAAGCTTTGGTTGGGCCGTGGGAACATCGCTATGCCCATATTTCAAAACTGGGCGCTGCGGATTTCCATTCTGAGGTGGTTGGCTGGTTTGACCGTTGGTTAAAAGGCGAACAGAATGGTGCGGAGGATCTTCCTGCTTATCGTGCCTTTATGCAGGAACATTGTAATCCAACAGCGCAAAACTCCCCACGTCAAGGGCGCTGGATAGCAGAGGCCCAATGGCCCTCTGCCAATATATCGCGACAAGAAATGTTCTTGGGCACGGACGGACTAACTGATCATACTCAATCCGGGCAGGTGGTGCTTGCGACCCCCGCGCATGTTGGCCAAGCCAGTGGTTATTTCTGCCCTGGCATGCGGATTGACAATGAGCTTGCCGGTGATCAAGCCGACGATGACGCACTGTCTGTGTGTTTTGAAACCAATCCACTTGAGGAAGCTCTGGAATTGATGGGGCGCGCAGAGCTCAAGATCGGTTTTAGCGTTGATCAGCCAACTGCCCAAATCGTCGCCCGTCTTTGCGATGTTTCGCCAGAAGGGGTGTCACAGCGTATCAGTTATCGCCCGCTGAATCTGACGCATTATAAAAGTCATGAAACCCCCGAAGCCTTGTTGCCAGGGCAACGTTATGAAGCGGTGATCTTGCTAAATGAAATGGCCCATAGATTGCGCCCTGGTCACAAATTGCGGCTTGCTTTGTCGAATTCTTACTGGCCGATTGTCTGGCCGTCAGCCCAACCAACTGAGATCACGCTGGATCTTGATAATTGTGTTTTAACTCTTCCCGTGCGCATCGGTGACAACGGGGTTGATCCGGCTGCTCCAGGTGCGCCGAAAGACTTCCCTGTCCTACAAACTGAGGCCCTACGAGACATCGCTTCCCGATCGGATCGTCGGCAAGAAGAGGATGGGACAGTTATCTTGGAAACCTTTGATGATTATGGAAAATTTCGTGACCTAGATCACGGATTTGAAAGCGGTAGCCATGTCGCATTGCGCTACAGCATCCACCCAGACGACCCTACGAAAGCGGCTTATGAATCTCACTGGAACTTCACCTACGGACGCGGTGAATGGCAGGTTGAGATCGAGACCGAAAACACAATGACCTGCGATGCAGATCACTTTTATTTGCATCGCAAGCTACGTGCCACAGAAGGCGCTGAGAAATCTGAAGTTCTCGTCAAGGATTGGTCAAGGACCATCGCGCGCGGACTTTTGTAACGATACCTAAAGGGAGAGACACCGTGAATATCAAATGGACAAAAGCGCCGATGGGGCGCCGTAATTTTTTAAAATCAGCCACAGCTTTGGGCGCAGCAGCAGCTTTGCCAATGGGGTGGGGGGGGCAAGCGATGGCATCAACTGCCGGCACCTTGCGTGTGCGGTCATACGGCGACATGAGCACAATGGATCCCGCCTATAGTAACGGCGTGTTCGATGAAGAAATTCACGCCTCTGTTTACAACAAGCTGATCCAATACAAGCCCGGCTCTGAATGGGGTTGGCAGCTTGATGCGGCCTCAATGATTGAACAAACTGACCCAACCCACATCAAGTTCGCATTGCGCGACGATATTGGGTTCACCAACGGTCATGGCGCCATGTCCGCTGAGGATGTGAAATTCTCATTTGAACGTATTATCGCTGACGAAACTGAATCGCCGAACAAGCCTGACATGGGCCCACTTAGCCATGTAGAAGTCACCGGCGAACGCGAAGGTACGATCGTTCTGAACGAACCGTTTGCACCGCTGTGGTCGATCGCGCTGCCCTATATTGCGGGTAACATTGTTTCCAAGGCTGCTACTGAAGCTGCTGGCGGGCGTATTGGTACGGATCCTGTAGCAGAATCTGGCCCATATTTGCGCGCAAGCTGGAGCCCGAAAGAAAAAACTGTGCTATCTCGCAACCCCGATTGGAAAGGCGAAGCACCAGCTTGGGATAACATCGAGATCCTGCCCATTGACGATGAAAATACTGCTGAAATCGCATTTGAAGCGGGTGAGTTGGACTTTACTCGCGTGTCACTTGGTTCAGTTGAACGCTATCGCGCTGGCGTTCCCAATGGTGGTAAATTGGTTGAAAACCCATCGCTGTTCTATGTGTGGTTGGGTATGAACCTTGACCATCCTAAACTGCAAAACCTGAAACTGCGCCAAGCAATTCAGCATGCGATTGACGTGCCGTCCATTCTGGAAGCCGCGTATTTTGGTGCGGTTGCCCCGTCTACGGGCATCATCGCGCCAGGCCTTGCGGGCCATCGTGCAGAAGGTCAAATTGCACCTGCGGCGGATTTTGCAAAAGCAGCTCAACTGTTGGCGGAATCTGGGGAAACAAATGTTACGCTGACGCTGGATGTATTGAACAAAACGACGTTCACGACCACGGCGCAGATCATTCAGGCAACTCTTGCAAGCATTGGCATCACCGTTGAAATTAATGTGCTTGAATCAGGCGCTTTCTGGGACAGCGGTAACAACGAGAACTTGCAACTTATCTTGAACCGTTTTTCAATGACGCCGGATCCAACCTATGCGACGGCATGGTTTACCAGCGAACAAGCCGGGATCTGGAACTGGGAACGCTTCCGCAATGCCGAGTTCGATAAACTGCACGCAGATGCCGCGCGTGAAACAGATATTGAAAAACGTGCAGAAATGTATGCGCGGGCCCAAGATCTTATGGAAGAAAGTGGTGCGTATCGTTTCATTACCCATGAAGCGACACCGATTGTGCATTCCGCGGGTGTTACTCCGGGGTTGCGTCCAGATGGGTTGACGTTGCTGCGGTACTTCGGGAAATCCTGATTCAGTAATGATAACTTGGGCACCATTTCGATGGTGTCCATACCGTTCGCAAAGCCTGAGCTTGAGGAGCCGCGCGCTAATGTTCATATATATTGTAAAACGGTTTGCCTTGGCGGCATTGGTCTTGATCGTGGCGGTTACCGCTATGTTCTTGATGATCCGCGCCGTACCTGGGGACCCGGTTTCCATCATGCTTGGCCCACGTGCGACGCCAGAATTAAAGGCCTCGTTAATTGCGCAAATGGCATTGGATCAACCGATCTGGAAACAACTGCTGATCTACTATGGTGATTTGTTACAAGGCGATCTTGGGGTTGATGTGTTTTCCGGACGTTCTGTTGCGGATATAGTCTTTCAACAGCTTCCCTATACGATTGAAATGATTTCTCTTTCAGTCTTGTGGTCCGCCACATTAGGGATCGCTTTGGGTGCTTATGCAGCGGCACATCCCAACACAATAATTGACCGCGTTGCGGCCGCTTTGTCGGTAAGTCTCGTTGCAGCACCTGCCTTTGTGGTTGCACTGCTTGCCTTGCTGATTTTTGCGGTAAAATTGCAATGGTTTCCAGCCATTGGCGCGGGAGAGGGCTTTTGGGGGCGCTTAAACCATCTGGTTCTGCCGTCATTTGCAATAGGCCTAAGTTGGGTTGGTTATATCGCACGGCTTGTGCGGGCCTCGATGCTTGAAGTGATGGGGGAAAACCACATTCGCACAGCGCGGGCCTTTGGCATCTCAGAACGTCGAATTGTCATGAGTTACGCTTTGCGCATTGCGATCTTGCCGGTTGTAACCGTGATCGGTGTTGGCATGGGTTTCCTGCTTAGCTCAGCCGTGTTCACTGAAATCGTCTTTGCGCGACCTGGCCTTGGCAAGCTGGTGATCGATAGTATCACCACTCGAAATTACCCCATTGTGATGGGGGCCGTTCTCGTTTCAACCGGATTGTTTGTTGTTTCAACCGCGCTTGCGGATCTGATCAACGCAATTCTTGACCCCCGCGCTCGTAGCGCTGACTAAGGAGCAGATGAGATGGCAAAATCCCATTCTGAACTCAGCATTATCCTGCGTGGTGTTGCGAAAGATCCCCTCGGCCTCTTGGGCTTGATCATTGTCGGTATGATTGTGTTCAGCGCGATTTTTGCCGCTTGGATCGTCCCTTACGACCCGATTGGAATGAATATCCCTGATCGTATGCAAGCACCATCACTGTCCCATTGGCTGGGCACTGATAGCCTTGGCCGTGATACACTGTCGCGCGTAATAATGGGCGGGCAAGTTGCGTTGAAAGTCGCTTTGCCTGCAGTTTTTGGGGCGATGGCAATTGGCTTAACCTTGGGTATGATCGCCGGTTATGGGCCAAAATGGCTTGATAACTTTCTGATGCTGTTCTTTGACACAGTAAGATCATTCCCGACTGTGATGTTCGCACTGGCAGTTGTGGCTCTTATTGGGCCAAGCCTACAAACCATTGTTTTTGTTGTAATGGCGACATCTATTCCGACCTATGGCCGGGTTGCACGCACACAGACTCTGACCCTGCGCAACAGTGAGTTCATCTTGGCTGAACGCGCAATGGGGGCCAGTATGACCCGTATTCTCGGAGTACATATGTTGCCCAACATCATTGGCGTTTTGGCGGTTCTCGCAGCAATGGATATTCCCACCGTGATAGCGCTTGAGGCGGGCTTATCATTCCTTGGTTTGGGAGTGAAACCACCTACACCCAGTTGGGGCGCGCTGTTGAAGGATGGTTACGCCCTGATCCGCCAAACACCGTGGTTGGTCGTCGGAGGAGGTTTGCCGATCATCCTTGCAACCCTTGGGTTCACGTTCTTGGGCGAAAGCTTGCGCGATGTGGTTGATCCGAAACTGAGGAAGAACAGATGAGCGATACATTGTTGGAAATTGACAACCTCAGCGTTGATTATGAAACCGCGCGTGGCGATCTGAAAGCCCTACGTGATATCAGCTTTGATGTGAAAAAGGGTGAAATTGTTGGGATCGTTGGTGAAAGTGGCTGCGGGAAATCTACGCTAATTTCGTCTATCTTGCGTTTGACTGCGCCGAACACACGGTTTCGCCAAGGCGAGGTACGCTTTAAGGGTGATGACCTGTTAACCATGCCCGAACGTCAAATGCGTAATCTGCGTGGGTCTGACATTTCGATTATCTTCCAAGACCCAATGCAGACCCATAACCCCGTATTGTCGATTGGTCGTCAGATGGTGGATATTCAACATCGGACTAAGGTGTCAAAATCTGAAAAGCGATCCATCGCTGCGAAGATGCTGGCCGCGGTCGGCATTCCTGACCCAGAGGCACGATTGAAGCAATATCCGCATGAATTTTCAGGGGGCATGCGCCAACGTATTGCGATTGCGATGGCTTTGATGTCTGAACCAGATCTTTTGATTGCCGACGAACCAACAACTGCACTTGATGCAACGCTCGAAGTGCAAATTATTGAACGTTTACAAGAACTCCAACGCGAATTTCATTGTGCAATCTTGTTCATTTCGCACCACTTAGGTGTGATTGCAGAACTCTGTGATCGGGTCGTTGTGATGTATGCGGGCGCAGTGGTGGAAAGCGGCGATGTCCGTGAAATTTTCCATGACCCAAAACATCCTTATACCCGGCGCCTGATTGAATGTGATCCAGGCCATATCAAAGAACGCGCCCGCGTTTTACCAACTATTCCTGGCGAAGTTCCTGACCTTGCTAATCTACCTGATGGCTGCATTTTTCGAGATCGCTGTGAGCAGGCAACTGATCGTTGCGCCCAGGTTCCGCCGCTTGAAAAGTTGAAAGAAGGTCACTTTGCAGCCTGTTGGTTGAACCACCCAGAGGAGTCCAGCACATGAGCCCCATTTTGGAAGTAAAAGGCCTACAAACCAGTTTTGGGGCTGTGAATGTTCTCGCAGGTGTTAGCTTTGCAGTCGAACCCGGTGAAACCTACGCAATGGTTGGGGAGAGTGGATCTGGCAAAACCACAGTGATCCGCGCCATCGCGGGTCTTGCGCCTGCGCAGGCGGGATCCGTCAAATTCGACGGCGAGGAGATCCGTGGAATATCGGAGCGTGCGATGCGACCTCTGCGCAAGGACATCGCAATGATGTTTCAAGATCCAACCGGGTCGCTCTCGCCGCGTTTGACTGTGCGAAATCTGGTCACGGAACCATACCGCATTCAGGGCATGAAAGACAAAGACTTGGATGCAGAGGCGAAACGCCTGCTTGAGCTTGTAAACCTGCCCGCGCATTTTGCAGATCGCTATCCTTATCAACTGTCCGGTGGTCAGGCGCGGCGCGTTGGTGTTGCTCGAGCTTTGGCGTTGGAGCCTAAGCTGATCCTTGCAGATGAACCCACAGCAGGATTGGATGTCTCTGTACAGGGCGAACTTCTGAACCTTTTGAATGATTTACGTGACCGTTTAGGGCTTTCGATGGTGATCATCACTCATAATCTTAATGTTGTACGCCATATCGCGGATCGTATGGGGATTTTGTATTTGGGGCGCCTGGTCGAAGAGGGTACGACAGAAGCCATTTTTGATGAACCGCGCCACCCATACACTCACTGTCTCTTGTCTGCGAACCCTGAGCCTGACCCAGATGCCCGTCTTGAACGGATCGCCCTGAAGGGGGAACCTCCCAGCCTTTTGATACGTCCAAAAGGATGTGAGTTTCGTGAACGTTGCCCGATGGCCTCTGACATTTGCATGCAAACCCCAATTTGGGAGGTCGAAAACGGCCATGGTTTGCGCTGCTTGACACCAAGATAAGGTATATAAATACAATGACTTCTGATACGGTTCTCTATTTTAACGGTCCAATTCTGACCATGGACGACGACAACACAACGGTTGACGCAGTTCTGACGCAGGGCGAAACAATCATGGCCGTCGGCACAGAAGCTGAACTGCGGGCTATAATGGCTGTTGGCACAACAGAGATTGACCTTGCGGGTAAAACTATGATGCCCGCATTCATCGATCCACATGGGCATTTTCCCGACCCAGGATTTATCAAACTTTTCCGGGTTGATTTGTCGTCGCCCCCACGCGGGGATTGCACTGACATCGCCACAGCGCTTGCCCGTCTCAAAGAACGTGCAGCCCGAACTCCCAAGGGCGAATGGGTGATGGGGGTCTCTTTTGATAATACCGCAATTGGCGAACGTCGGATGCCAACGCGCGCTGAACTGGACCGGGTGTCAACGGATCATCCAGTTTGGGTGATCCATGCGTCAGGCCACAATGGGACGGCCAATTCGGTGGCATTGAAAGTGCAGGGGATTGATGTGAAGACGCCCGATCCCCTTGGGGGCCGCTTTGGGCGCGATGCGGATACAGGTGAACTAACAGGCCTGATTGAAGGTATTTCCGCCATGGGGCCAATGGGGGATACTGATTTTCTGATTGATCGGGATAAGTTTTGGCAGGGGTTTAACGCCACCCGTGATGAATATCTAGAACATGGCGTGACTTATGCGCAAAATGCTTGGGCGACGCGCGAAATGTTGGAACATTTTGCAAGCCTTCCTACGGGGCAGGACCCTGGCATTGATCTTGTTCTCTTGCCCATTGGTGAAATGGAACCTGAACTATCCCAAGGGGCTACGGCCATGGAGTGGAAGGGGAATTCATATTTCACCTTAGGTCCGCGAAAGCTGTTCACCGATGGGGCGTTTCAGCTTCAGACAGCCTTTCTAAGTGAAGATTATCATCAGCCAATTGACCCTGATGCGCCGCGCGGCATGCCGTATACGGCGGTGGATGAACATTTTCACCAGGTGAAAAAATTGCATGATATGGGATTCCAGATCCATTGTCATTGCAACGGCGATGCGGGGGCTGACATGTTCATTAATGCCGTTGAGGCCGCCTTAAATGCCAACCATCGTATTGATCATCGGCACACCCTAATTCACGGTCAGGTTCTGCGCGATGATCAGTTAGAACGCATGGCAAGCCTTGGCATGACGGTCAGCTTTTTTTCTGCACACATCCACTTTTGGGGCGATCGCCACTACGATACGTTCCTTGGTCCGAACCGTGCGGAACGGATTTCTCCTGCGGCGTCGGCCGAGCGACTTGGGGTGCGCTTTACGTTACATAATGATGCATCGGTCACACCAACACGGCCCATTCATTTGGCGCATTGCGCGGTAAATAGGTTAACTGCTTCGGGTCGAAAGCTGGGACACAAACAAAGAATATCGGTCATCTCAGCATTGCGTGCACAAACAATTGACGCCGCTTGGCAGGTGTTTCAGGAAGATATTCGTGGTTCAATTGAACCTGGAAAGACCGCAGATTTTGCGGTTCTCTCAAAGGATCCACGTTCTGACCCAGAAGAGTTGCAACACATCAAAGTTTTGGTAACAATTCGACGTGGTTCACTAGTTTATGAGGAGCCATGCGGTAAGCAGTGTTGATCTAAAAGTTTCTGGTTGGAGGCATTAGCCTTATGTTGGGTTCCGACTGCACAGAATGGGCATCTCGCCATCTGTTCTTTCGGATCCCCACGGAATGAGAATCCGGCTGAGAAGCGTGTGAAGCCGATAACCCCGTTCGGCTCGACTTCCGTATTATTTATAGTGGACTGTCGGATTACAGCATTTCCGTTCCGATACATATGGCTCTCACGGAGTTTCAAAGCAGAGCGACTATTCCTTGAGCAAAACCCCGTTTTTACACAGGGAAATCCCAAATCAGGAATATTGTTCCTGTTTGCAGATGGGTGCCCAGATCTATCTGGTCGCTGAATGTGTGGAGTTCAATTTTAGACTGATCTGGGGCGCGCAGTGCCATCCCGGTGTTCACGAGGTGCTTTGCGATGTTCTTGGTTTGCCATTATCTGATGCAGAACTAGGAATTGTCCTGATATTCCGAATGGCAACAATGCGAGGGAAAATTGAGCTTGAAAGACCGTTTAAGAAAGCGCTGGAATGATTGATGGAGGTGGATGATGTGGTGTAGAAGGCAAGATAAAAAGGCGAAATTCTACACGCAGATGTGCCGATTTGACAGGCCTGCATTGTACCATGCTCTCACGCGAATAGGGTGGAAGCATACTTTCGCCGCGTTTCGTATCAACTGCAGCATTGGGCAGTAGTATACTTTGCGAAGTTTGGCCAAGGCTGCCAAGGCAGATATTGGATCGCGACGCCGCAAACTGTAGCTTCGAACTCAAACCCCATCAGGCGATCTTTCACAATTGCAAAATTCGTGCATGCACGGCAAACGACAACGAGGCCATCGCGACAGTTTTAATCCTGTCTCGCAATTGAGTGAGGTGATTAAGAGGACCATACCCTTGGCATGACAGGTGTCAGTGAGAGCAGTTTTTTTGTATAGTCAGCGGTAGGTGTATCAAAGACACGCTCTGATGGCCCCTGTTCTTGAATGGATCCATTGCGTAGGACAACGATGTCGTCGGCCATTTGACGAACAACAGCGAGGTTATGGCTGATAAAGATGATTGTCAGCCCAAATGCGGATTGCAAATCTTTTAGAAGGTTCAAAAGTTCTGCCTGAATTGAAACATCAAGGGCCGAAGTAGGTTCATCGCAGATCAAGATTTTGGGGCGCGCCAAAAGGGCCCTAGCGACCGCAATGCGCTGACGCTGACCACCGGAGAATTGATGCGGGTACTTATCGATTGCCTCAGGTGCCATGCCCACAAGGCTTAACATTTGCAGGCAAAGATCCCTTCGGGAGCTTTCACCCTCAACAAGCCCATAAAGCCAGAGAGGTTCGGCTAAAATAGCCCCGATGCGGTGGCGCGAATTGAGGGATGAGAACGGGTCCTGAAACACCATTTGGATCAGTTGCCGTGATGGATGGTGACGTGATCGCGCCTTGCCGCCGGGTAAATTCGTTCCCCCCAAGGTCATTGCACCGCTGACTGGTTTAACAAGCCCGGTCAGCGTTTTCGCGAGCGTAGACTTCCCCGAACCGCTTTCCCCAACAATGCCCATAACTGAACCCGGCCGAACATCAAAACTGATGTTTTCAAGCGCCGTGAACGGATCAGGCTTGCTCCAAATAGATGTTCGGCTTCCCGCGAATTGGACCGTAATGTCATCCAATGTCAGGCCAACGGAGTCTTGGCGCTCACCACCCAATAACCACGCCTCTGCCCCATCGCCTTTGCTTGAGGTCTCCAATCCATCGACATCTTCGGGCACGGGGAACCGGGCGATCTTGCGATCTAATGGCGGGACCGCTCCCATCAATTGTTGGGTATAGGGATGTTTTGGTTGGCCCAGAACTTGGGCGGTTGGGCCGTTTTCGATCAATTTCCCCCGGCGCATAACCGTAACAGTATCAGCGATTTGCGCGATGACCCCAATATCATGAGTGATCAGCATAAACCCAACTTTGCGCACATCAGCTAAATGTCGGATCAAGTCCAAAACCTGTGATTGCACCGCGACATCCAATGCCGTCGTTGGTTCATCCGCAATGATCAACTCTGGATTCGTGCACAGCGCAAGAGCGATAACAGCGCGTTGACGCATGCCGCCGGAAAACTGATGCGGATAGGATTGCATCCGAGCCGCCGCATTTTCAATACCCATTTCTTCCAGCAGATCGACGGCACGGCCCTGCGCTTCCTTTACCGATATATCTTCATGAGCCAAGATCGTTTCAACCAGTTGATCTTCGATCTTCATCAGGGGGTTCAGGCTTGTTTGCGGGTCTTGGAAGATCATCGATATGCGCTTGCCGCGCAATTTATGGGCCTCGAATTGATCCAGCCCGCGTAGGTTGGTTTCGCCAAGTTGTAGCGACCCTTCCGCAACAAAACCGGGTGACTGCAACAAACCTATAATGGCGGCACCAACGGTCGATTTACCAGCACCACTTTCGCCAACCAATCCGTGGATTTCACCCGGCGCAATCGTCATTGCCATGTCTTCGACCGCAGTGACATCGCCAAAACGTGAGGGGAATTTAACCGTGAGGTTTTCGACTCTCAGCATCAGCGTAACCTCGGGTTAAAGACATCACGTAAGAAATCACCAAGGATGTTAATTGACACCACAAGTGCGACCAAAAACAAGGTTGGGATCCACAATATCCACCATTCGCCGGATAGCAGGAATTGCATGCCAATTCGGATCAATGTGCCCAGTGACGGGCTGTCCGCTGGCAAGCCAATGCCAAGGAATGAAAGCGTAGCTTCAAGCAAAATTGCTGACGCCAGATCGACGGTCATAATCACTAGCAGCGGCCCCAGAATGTTCGGCAGAATATGCACAAACATCACCCGCAACGGATGCTGTCCCTGCATCACAGCGGCCTGTACATATTCCTTATTCATTTGCACAAAAGTTGAGGCACGCGCCGTTCGTGCAAAATTCACCCATAGGGACAATGCGATCGCGATGGTCAAGACCGTCACACGAAGGTTTTGTTGCATGTCAGGTGGAAGAATTCCGCGGGCGATCCCATCGATTAACAGCGCGGTCAGAATGGCAGGCAAAGCCAACTGAATATCTGCAATGCGCATGGCCACAGCATCAAATCGCCCACCATAATACCCAGCAGCGAGGCCAAGACCCACCCCTAAGACCGTGGCAATTGCCATTGCAGCAATTCCAATGATCAGCGAAAGTCGCGCACCATAAAGGATAGATGAGATCATATCGCGGCCTTGATCATCAGTGCCAAGAGGGAATTTCTCAGTGCCGAATTCTTCCCACATCGGCGGTAATAGTCCGTCCATCAGGGAAAATGACGCTAAATCATAAGGGTTCACTGGTGCGATCCAAGGGGCCAGTACTGCACCCAGTATGATGATCACTGCAACAATTGCTGCAATGATCACAGCGGGGGATCGGGAGAAGAGCCACAGACCTTCGTGACGTTTAATAAAATCCAACATCACGACACGTCCTTAATGCGCAAACGCGGATCAATCGCCACATAAAGAAGATCGACGATAAGATTCACGAGGACAAAAAACAAGGCAATCACCACAAGGTAAACGCCCATCACCGGGATATCGACAAAGCGAATGGATTCCAAAAACAACAGTCCCATCCCAGGCCATTGAAAGACACTTTCCGTCACAATGGAAAAAGCGATCACACCACCAAATTGCAATCCGATAATCGTAATCACCGGCACCATCGTGTTGGCCAACGCATGTTTGAAATAGAGTCGGCTCATCGGAACTCCGCGCGCTGTTGCAAAGCGTATATAGTCAGATCGCATGACCTCCATCATCTCTGCGCGCACAAGGCGCATCGTCAGGGTCAGTTGATACACACCAAGTGTGACGGCGGGCAAAATCAACGCACGCCACCCATCGATCGTCAGGAAAGATGTCTCCCATCCACCGACGCTCACAGTGCCGCCTCGACCAAATGTGGGAAGCCAGCTAAGTTGCACTCCGAAAAAGAAGATCAGCATTATGCCAATAACGAATGTAGGGATCGAAACACCAACCAATGTTGCCATGAGAATTGCTTGGCTCACTATACCGCGCGGTCGCAGGGCCGTGTAGACACCTGCAGGAATACCAACCAGTAGTGAGATCAACAAAGCAACGATCCCAAGCTCTAACGTCGCCGGAATTCTTTTTGTGATCATCTCAGCGACAGGCTGACGCGTGCGATATGAAAAGCCGAAATCACCTTGCAGCATGTCGCCCGTGAAACGCATAAATTGAAGGGCAAACGGGTCATTCAAACCCAAATCTTCGCGTAGCCTTTCTTGATCAGCGACAGAAGTTTCAACCCCTGTCATTTGGGTGATTGGATCACCGACAAACCGAAAAAGTGAAAACGCGAGAAAGGCAACAGCCAACATAACAAATACGGACTGGATCAGCCGTTTTGCGATGAAATATACCATTGCCTTTCTCCTTAGCTTTTATGCCTTAGTTGACCGTCACCCAACGAAGCATAAAGAAGTTATCTGCCCGCTGTGTCAGATCGACGTTATCTTTCGCGGCCCAGATGAGCGGCTGGGTATAAAGTGGGATGTAGGCCACCTCTTCTTGTGTGATCGCAACAACTTCATCGACCAAGGCTTGGCGTGTAGCTGGTTCAATCTCTTGCTGGATCAGAGGCAATAATTCATCAACACGTGCGTTTGAATAGCCACCAAAGTTCCAAGAGCCCAACTTCCGTTCGTTGTCTTGGCTATGCATCAGGAAACGGATTGGGTGTTCCATATCGAAGGTGCCCGGTGACCAGCCCAACAGATACATGTCGAAGTCGTCTTCGCGCAGTTGTGGCCAGTAATCACGGACCGGACCAGTTGACAGTTCAGCATCCAAACCCACGGCTGCAAACATCGACGCAGCCGCACGACAGAGCGCCTCATCGTTGATATAACGATCGTTGGGACATTTTAGACCAAAACTGAAGCCTTCAGGATAACCCGCTTCAGCAAGCAAGGCCTTCGCTTTTTCAGGGTCATATTCCGGGCGACTTGAATTGGCCTCGGAATAACCAGAAATCCCGGCTGGAACCAACTGGCTAGCGCCTTCAATTTTGCCACGAAACAGTACCCGATCAATGGATGCTAAATCGATGGCGTGTGCTGCGGCCAAACGGACGCGCGGATCAGAAAATGGGTTCGCATCTGTGACATCGCTGGAATAAAGCAGCGTTTCGTGTTCGTGCCCAAAGCCAAACATAATGACCCGTGTTTCTTCACCTTCAAGAACTTTGAAGCCATCACGGCTTTCGACTTGCGCGACATCCTGCAGCGGGATCGGTTGAATAAAGTCTATCTCTCCCGACAGCAAAGCCGCCAGACCCGTCGCGGCATTACCAATAGGCGTGAACGTGGCTTCCGTCACATTATGACCTGCCTCATCCCACCAGCCGTCATGTGGCGTGAGCACAGTTTTGACACCAGGGTCCCGGCTGGCCACTGTGAATGGTCCCGTGCCGTTCACGTTCATTGTCGCATAATTTTCGGCGTCGCGCGCAGGCAAGGCCGCATCATTTGTCATCGCCCAATCTTTGTCGAGGATCATAAAGTTAGCGATTGATGACGGGAATAATGGGTTTGGCGCTGAGGTCACAAAGTCAATTGTGTATTCGTCAACGACACGCACATCGGTCACTGGCGCAAACCACGACCGAACATCAGCCGCTTCATCAGATGCACGCTGATACGAGAACATCACATCTTCTGATGTAAATGCCGCGCCATCTTGAAAGGTTACATCCCTACGCAGATTGAATCGCCAGCCATTTTCGCCATCAAGCGGCTCCCATGAGGTGGCCAATGAAGGCTCAATCGACATATCGCGGCCACGACGCACGAGGCCCTCGTAAATGTTGTTCAAGAACGACAGGACTGGTGCTGAGTTAACAGCATGCGGGTCCATGGTTTGTGGATCAGTTGTTGACGCCCATTTGAATTCTTCAGCTTGCGCTGTCAGAACGCTCAATGAAATTGCACTACCAAGCAGTAGCGACTTTCCTAAAGTCCGTCTCATATTTTGTCTCCCAAAATGGCTAATGTAAGCCTGCCCTTTATGGAGAGCACGTCAAGTTCGTTCTTGAATCCAGAGGGTATTATTTAGTGTCCACTCATAGGCGTAGCCCCCCGATCTTCGTCATACTTCAGTATTTGGAACAGCACATTTAAACTCTACCGAGGCGAGATGGGGGTGTTGTGTCGAACGAGGACTTAGGCCTTGCCCAAGAGAATGACCGGCTGAGGAAAGAGAACCGTTTTTACGTGAGGAGTGGGACGTGCTGAAAAAGGCAATGCAGTTCTTCGCGAGCTAAAAGTCATGAGGTTTTAGTTTATTGAAAAAATAGGGCGATGTTGCCGACTGTGCGTTTGTGCCAAGTTATGAATGCCAGCCCGTGTGGGTATCGTACCTATCAATCCCGCCCAATCGGCCAGAACCAATGCAAAGATATGGTCTTGCTAGCACATATCCGTGAGCAGCACCGCCTAAGCTTGAACAGTCGTGGCCGTCCAAGGATGAGGGAAGAGTTGAAAGAACTAGGTTTTAATGTTGGGGGCTCAACAACCGGATGTAGCGGGA
>Ga0209292_1003534_pt1 | contig 17096 bp, 13 predicted proteins | sample GOMGulsemesocosm_2_FD_184634 | JGI IMG/M metagenome (GOLD analysis project Ga0209292, IMG submission 184634) | Methane-oxidizing microbial communities from mesocosms in the Gulf of Mexico - GOM9C Gulf of Mexico (SPAdes) (version 2) | ecosystem: Environmental > Aquatic > Marine > Cold seeps... | reverse complement strand
GTAGTAATACATGCGAATCAAGGCCACCACTGTAAGCAAGTACCAACTGCTTTTTATCCAGTGTGAGTGATTCTAAAGCTGTAGAAAAATGAGAACTGAGCGTCACAAAGTCATGTCCAAAAAAAACAGACTGCTAGTATATAGGCAAACAACATAAACTGCGCATACAAAAAAGCCAGTTACTAAGTAACTAGCTAATAAAGAAGAACTTATCGTTCGAACTCGTTATGTTTTCAACAACTACGTTCTAAATGGCTGATGCAATAAAACCTAAGCACCGAAAGACATTAGGCGATCGTAACGACGTTCTAATAACACGTCACTCGATAATACTTGCAGTTCAGCAAGATCTGACTGGATACGAAGTTTTAGATTATTAGCCATTTCAGGCACATTACGGTGAGCGCCGCCTAAAGGCTCTTCAATCACAGTATTAATTAACTCTAATTCTTCCAAACGTTGAGCCGTTATACCCATAGCTTCAGCAGCTAGTGGAGCCTTTTCTGCTGATTTCCACAAGATTGATGCACAACCCTCTGGTGAAATTACCGAGTAAGTGCTGTATTGCAGCATGTTAACGCGATCGCCGACACCAATAGCTAAAGCACCACCAGAACCGCCTTCACCAATAACAGTACAAACTACTGGCACAGTTAATTCTGCCATTTCTTTTAGGTTACGCGCAATGGCCTCACTTTGACCACGTTCTTCTGCGCCCACACCTGGGTATGCACCCGGAGTATCAATAAAGGTAATAATTGGCATATTGAATTTTTCAGCCATTTTCATTAAACGTAAAGCTTTACGGTAGCCTTCTGGACGCGGCATACCAAAGTTACGACGCACTTTTTCTTTTGTATCTCGGCCTTTTTGCTGACCAATGATCATTACTGGCATGCCATCTAAACGAGCGGTGCCACCAACGATAGCTTTATCATCAGCATAAGCACGGTCACCCGCTAACTCATCAAAATCTGTAAAGATATGTTCGATATAATCTAGTGTATAAGGACGCTGAGGATGACGTGCCATTTTTGCAACATCCCAAGGTTTCAAATCACTAAATACTTTCTTAGTTAATTCTTCATTTTTCTTTTCTAAACGAGATATTTCATCTTGCAGATCAACATCTTCAGAATTGTTTGCTACCAGTTGAAGTTCATCTATTTGAGCTTGTAATTCAGCAATTGGTTGCTCAAAATCTAAAAAATTTACGGCCATGAGGCTCTGCTTCCTTTATTTAATATAATCGCTTGTATCGAATGCGAGGCGTAATACTAGTCAAATGTGAGTTCGACATTACCCGAGCCCAGTAATTGTTCTAGTGAATACAGCAGTTCATCGCTAGGAGAAATTCGCCATTCAACACCCAAAGTCAATTTAGCCTTAGCATCAAGGCGTTGATAATGAACATTTATCGGACAAGTACCTGCTCGGTATGGTTCCAATATATCGATGAATTTCCCCATAAAGGCATCATCAATTTGCTCTGCATTCAGTTGTAAAGTTAGGCCTCGCGCATAACGTTCACGCGCAGCTTCGATATCCATAACATCTCTGGCGGTCATTTTATACCCGCCATTGAAATCGTCAAAGCTGACCTCTCCGCTGATCACTAAAATGCGATCTTTCTCAATATAATTCTCAAAGCGTTCAAAGGCTTCAGAAAAAAACATCACGCTGAGTCGGCCACTCTTATCATCAATTTCTAAGATACCCATACGAGTACCTTTTTTAGTCACTTTTACTTGCGCGCTTATGACTAAGCCCACCACAGATGTCACTTTACCACGATCTGTGGGTTTAACATCTTTTAAGCGGTTACTGGAATAACGCTTCACTTCTTTGATATATTGGTTAATCGGATGACCCGTTAGGTATAAACCGAGGGTTTCTTTTTCACCTTCCAACCAAACTTTGTCTGGCCATTTTGCTACATCTGCAAACTTGCTTTCAACTTCATCAGGCTCTGTGGTTAAGATACCAAATAAGTCACTTTGCCCTTGAGCCTCTGCGAGCGCATGCTGGGAAGCCGCTTTCATCGCTTCTGGTAAAGTGGCATGTAACGCTGCTCGATGTGGACCTAACTTATCTAATGCACCCGCATAAATAAGTTTCTCCATTACACGTTTATTAATTTTTTTCAGATCGACACGATTACAAAAATCGAATAAATCCTTAAAATCACCACCCGCTTCGCGCGCTGCAATGATGGCGTCAATTGGACCTTCACCAACCCCTTTTATCGCGCCAATACCGTAAATAATAGTCTGGTCTTCATCAACATTGAACTTAAACAGACCTTTATTTACATCCGGCGGCAGAATTTTCAAGCCCATACGCTCGACTTCATCCACCAAGGTAACAATCTTTTCAGTATTATCCATATCCGCCGACATTACAGCAGCGATGAAATATGAAGGATAATGAGTTTTCATCCATAAGGTTTGGTAAGAAACTAATGCGTAGGCTGCCGAGTGCGATTTATTAAAACCATAACCAGCAAATTTTTCTACCAGATCGAAGATCTTCATCGACAAATCACCGTCGACGCCGTTATCTATCGCACCTTGTTTAAAAGTACCGCGCTGTTTCTCCATCTCTTCGGGCTTTTTCTTACCCATAGCGCGACGCAACATATCGGCACCACCCAAGGAATAACCCGAAAGTACCTGCGCAATCTGCATTACTTGTTCTTGATACAAGATAATGCCGTATGTTGGCTCAAGAATTTCTTTTAACGATTCATGTTGGTATTGAGCATCAGGGTAAGATATATCCTCACGACCACGTTTACGATCAATGAAGTTATCAACCATGCCAGATTGCAACGGACCTGGACGGAACAATGCTACCAGTGCGATCATATCTTCAAAGGAATCTGGTTTTAAACGGCGGATCAAATCCTTCATACCGCGAGATTCTAACTGGAATACTGCGGTTGTTTCTGAGCGTTGCAATAAATCAAAACACTTCTGATCGGTGATATCGATAGACTCAATACGAATCGCTTCTTTACCTTGTTTTTCAAGGTGTGGATTCGCCATATCCAATGCCCATTGGATAATGGTTAAAGTACGTAACCCCAAGAAATCGAATTTAACCAGACCGGCGTACTCTACGTCATTCTTATCAAATTGAGTAACCGGATTATTACCAGCGTCATCACAATATAAAGGCGAGAAGTCAGTAATAAGCGTTGGTGATATAACCACACCACCAGCATGTTTACCGGCATTACGAGTCACACCTTCTAGCTTACGCGCCATATCAACCAGTGAGCGAACTTCTTCATCACCTTGATATAACTCATCCAAGCGTGGTTCCACTTCCCATGCTTTGGTAAGTGTCATGCCAGGATCACCCGGAATTAACTTCGAGATACGATCAACAAAACCAAACGGATGACCAAGCACGCGACCCACATCACGAATTACCGCTTTTGCCGCCATCGTACCGAAAGTAATGATCTGACTGACCGCATCACGCCCATACATTTCCGCAACGTGATCGATTACCTCATCACGGCGATCCATACAGAAATCGACATCAAAATCGGGCATAGATACACGCTCTGGATTCAAGAATCGCTCGAATAGCAGTTCATATTCCAGCGGATCAAGATCGGTAATTTTCAGGGCGTAAGCTACTAATGAACCGGCACCGGAGCCACGGCCTGGACCTACCGGAATATTATTATCCTTACTCCACTGAATGAACTCCATTACGATCAGAAAGTAACCGGGAAAACCCATGTCATTAATTACTTTCAGTTCGATGTCTAAACGGTCTTGATAGGCAGGACGCTGACGCGCTCGCTCTTCTGGATCTGGAAAGAGAAAATCTAAACGTTCTTCCAAACCATCTTGAGAGACCTTTACTAAGAAATCTTCAGTGCTTAAATCGCCTGTCGGAAAATTAGGTAGGAAATACTCGCCTAAGCGTACTGTTGCATTACAACGTTTAGCAATTTCAACCGAGTTGGCTAACGCCTCAGGAATATCAGCAAACAACTCGCACATTTCATCTTCAGAGCGCAAGTATTGTTCTTTACTGTAAAGCCTTGGGCGACGTTTATCTTCTAACGTATAACCATCATGAATCGATACGCGAATTTCGTGGGCGTCAAACTCACTTTCATCGAGGAACACCACATCATTGGTCGCAACAACAGGCACATCATGCTCAGCAGCAAAGGCAACCGCCATATGCAAATAGCTTTCTTCATCTGGGCGACCTGTACGGATCAGCTCTAAATAATAGCTATCAGGGAAATGCGTTTGGTAAAAACCTAGGCAGTCTAATGCGGCTTCGTTATTACCTTTAAGCAGTGCTTTACCCACATCACCACTGCGAGCACCTGATAATAAAATAACACCTTCAGCATGCTCTGCTAACCAAGCTTTATCGAGAATAGCGCGACCAGCGACATGACCACGATCGTAAGCTTTCGAGATCAATATGGTGATGTTGTTATAGCCTTTATTATCTTTTGCTAACGCAGTAACTTTGAATTGCTCAAATGGAAAACCATCACTTTGCACCCAAAAGTCGGCACCAATGATAGGTTTAATCCCTGAGCCTTGGGTCGCGCCATAAAACTTAACCAGTGCGCACATATTGGTTTGATCGGTCAGTGCAATAGCAGGCATATTCAGCTCTTGCATGCGGGGCACTAATTTTTTGATCCTGACTATGCTGTCCACCATCGAAAACTCGGTGTGCATGTGTAGGTGAATAAAACGCGGGTCAGCCATAAGAAAACCATTCACTTTTAATAAAAGACAAAATGACTGCCACTGCAATCATTTTTAATACGTTAAATTTTAATACCAATTTCTATAATTAACTGTGCAGAAAAATGATGCTCTTCCTAGATTCTCACTATAATAAACCCAGCGCTCTTTGCACGGGTTTAAAACTTTTTCGGTATTCAGGTGTTGGGCCTAACTCGGCTAATTTTTTCATGTGCGCTTTGGTTGGATAACCTTTATGTTGAGCAAAACCATAGGCCGGATAAAGTTTATCTAGTTCATCCATTTCGGCATCACGCACCACTTTAGCAATGATCGACGCGGCACTGATTTCCGCAACCCGTAAATCACCTTTTACAATCGCTTCTGACTGCATCGGTAAATTAGGGCAACGGTTACCATCAATAAACACATGTTGCGGCTGTACCTTTAAACCTGCAACGGCACGCTGCATGGCGACCATAGTGGCTTGCAAGATATTGAGTTCATCAATTTCTGTTGGGCTACAGCGGCCGATGCTCCAAGCGAGTGCTTTCTCTTTAATCTCAGGAAATAACGCTAGGCGCTTTTTTTCACTTAATTTTTTCGAATCGGTTAAACCAACAATTGGATTGTTTGGGTCTAAAATAACAGCGGCGGTAACGACATCGCCAACTAGTGGGCCGCGCCCTACTTCATCAACACCAGCGACAAGTAAACCAACCGGATAAATAATATCATCGTACATTTTTAGTTACTCCGCGTTATCTTTAGCATTGTTATTTTTGGTACTCGTATCTTCAATTATTTTCGCGTTCTCAGCACGACTTTCAACAATTAATTCAAGCACAGCATCGGCAGCTTGCACATCCGCACCACAGCGGATTTGCTGATGTAATTCAGTAAAGTGTTCGATGAGTGCTTTATTATCTGAATCGAGTAATTTACCCATAGCTTTAGCTAAAATGTCTGGCTGACATTCATCTTGTAATAACTCAGCAACAATTTCTTTTTTAGCTAATAAATTCGGCAGTGATACAAATGGTGCTTTCATCAAGCGCAGCATGATCTTATAAGTCATCGGTTTAACGCGATAACCCACAACCATAGGACGTTTCATCAACATGGTTTCAAGTGCTGCAGTGCCTGAAGCCAATAGTACAGCTTCTGCAGCGGCCATGGTTTCACGAGGTTTACCATCGATGATAATAACGTCTAACTCAGGGGCAACCTCTTCCTTAATGTCAAGGAATTGCGCTGTGCGCACATCATCAACCATAGGCACGAGAAATTGAATTTCAGGATATTGGCTTTTTAAAATCTGAGCTGTTGCTAAAAAACTACCCGACAGTAAATTAACTTCACTGCTGCGACTACCGGGTAAAATAGCTACATATCGTCCTGCAGGATCTAAACCTAATTCAGTAATACTGTCGTTTCTATCTGCACCAACTAATGGGATCGCATCAGCCATAGTATGACCAATGAACCTGCACGGTACATCATATTCATCATAAAATGCTTTTTCAAACGGTAAAAAAGCTAACACCATGTTTACGGCTTTCTTTATTTTAAATACACGTTTTTGACGCCAAGCCCATACGGAAGGACTAACGTAATGCACGGTTTTAATGCCGAGTTTTTTCAGGCTTAATTCTACGGGAATATTAAAATCTGGAGCATCAACACCGATAAATACATCGGGTGGATCTTGTTTGAAGTGGTTTACAATTTCGCGTTTAACTTTAAATAATCGCGGTAGCCGTCCCAATACTTCCACTAAGCCAAATACTGAAAGCTCTTCCATTTCGAATAATGCTTTGGTGCCTAGCGCTTTCATACGCGGGCCCGCAATACCTTCAAAAATGGCATCAGGATAACGTGTTTGAATTTCTTTGATTAAAGCGGCAGCTAAAATATCGCCGGAGACTTCCCCGGCGATGATACCAATGCGTAATGGTTTAGAGTTCATTATTTGCTATCTATAAAAGAGGGCGATTAACGAATGATACCACGTTCATTGATTTTTAAAAATTCGGTTAATAAAGCTACGCTCGGCTGTGCTTTAGCACTTTCTTCCAGCTCAGCTAATGCTTCAGGTACGGTTTTACCACTACGGAAAATAACGCGATACGCACGCTTAACTGCTTTAATCGCTTCAGCATCAAAACCACGACGCTTCAAGCCTTCCGAGTTAATACCGAACGGTTTTGCATGGTGACCTGAAGCCATTACATACGGTGGGATATCTTTAATGATAACCGAGCCACCAGCAATAAAGGCATGTGATCCCACTTTGCCGAATTGGTGCATTGCAGCGTGCCCACCGAAGATGACGTAATCACCTACATGCACGTGACCAGCTAGCGTTGCGTTATTAGCAAAGATACAGTTATCACCAATCACGACATCATGTGCTACGTGGGCGTTAACCATGAATAGACAATTACTGCCAATTTTAGTCAAGCCTTGATCTTGCACCGTACCACGGTGAATCGTTACACCTTCACGAAAGACATTATTATCACCAATTTCTAAACGGGTATTTTCACCCGCATATTTAAGATCTTGGCATTCTTCGCCAATAGAGCCGTATTGGAAAAAGCGATTGCCTTTACCTATCTTACAAGGACCTTTAACGACAACATGAGAAGCGATAACGCAATCATCACCGATCTCAACGTTTTCACCTATAATTGACCAAGGACCAATCTCAACGTTATTACCAATTATTGCACTTTCATGCACTATAGCTGTTTCATGTATCACTAGCTTGCCTCTCTTCTTGCGCACATGATCTCCGCTTCACATACAACTTCGCCATCAACTTTAGCGATAGCCTTAAAGCGACCAATACCACGGCGTTCTTTAATTAAATCAACATGCAAATGCAGTACGTCACCTGGTACTACTGGCTTACGAAAACGGGCTTTATCGATGCCTGCAAAATAGTATAATTCATTTTCGCTTGGGCCACCTGCCGATTTATAACCTAGGATACCAGAAGCTTGCGCTAATGCTTCAAGGATCATTACACCAGGAAATATCGGTTGTTTTGGAAAATGACCAGTAAATTGAGGTTCATTTACAGATACATTTTTAACCGCGTGCAGCGATTGATTCGGTATAAAATCTAATACGCGATCAACTAATAAAAACGGGTACCTGTGCGGCAATAATGCCATGATTTCTTGGATTTCAATTGTGTTCAATTCACTCAAAATTTAATTCCTGTCTAATTAATAGCAATAATATTACTGCGCTTTTTCTAATTTAGTTAAGCGTTTATGCATTTCGTCAATCTTCATGATACGCGCTGTTTGTTTGCGCCAATCTCGATTTCCTTGCGCAGGGATACCAGATGAATATACGCCAGCTTTCTCAATCGGGCGCATAACCATAGACATGCCCGTAATGGCAACATTATCTGTAATTTCCATATGACCATTGATAACACTCCCGCCACCAATCAGACAGTTAGCCCCTAGTTTTAAACTACCCGCAAGTAAAGTACCACCGGAGAGAGCGGTATTTTTACCAATTTGTACGTTATGTCCAATCTGGCATTGATTATCAATAATAACACCATCGGCAATAATCGTATCTTCAATGGCGCCTCGATCTATCGTAGAACAAGCGCCGATGTCAACACGATCGCCAATAATTACTCGGCCAATTTGCGGGATTTTAATCCATTTATCACCGTCATTAGCAAAGCCAAAACCGTCGGCGCCAATAACAGTACTACTGTGTACTAAACATTCAGCACCAATGATAACATTGTGATAAATTGTCACATTAGCCCAGAGTTGTGTACCTGTGCCAATGTTAGTATTTTTACCAACGAAACAGCCCGCACCAATAATCACATTATCAGCCAGTGTAACACCGGTTTCAATAACAGCATTAGCACCGATAGCTACGTTTTTACCCATCACGACATCTGCAGCAATAACGGCACTTGGCGCAATATCGGATGCAGCAACAGGTGTTGTATCTAATAATTGAGCAACCAGTGCAAAACCCACATACGGATTTTTCATTACTAAGGCATTAGTTTTACAGGCGGCAAGATCCGCTTCTCTTACGATAACAGCAGAGGCTGTAATACTCTCTAACTTATCACTAAATTTACAGTCGTTTAAAAATGTGATACTACCTGGTTGAGTATTATGCATGGCACTAATTGCGTTAATTTCAACGCTACCATCACCGTGTAATTCAGCATCGAGTGCTGTTGCTATTTCTTGTAACGTAATCGCCATGTAAAGCCTTTCTATCAATTATTTCAATTACTTCAATTATTTACTTAATTCTTGAATCACTTTATCAGAAATATCTAGACCTGGTTTAGCAAACAGTACTGCTTGCTTAGTTACTACGAGGTCGTATTGTTCACGCTCTGATACTGATTTAATCGCGTTTTGAAGTAATACAATTAGCTTATTTTGCTCTTCTTGGTTACGGCGTTGTTGATCTTCTTTAAACGCTTTACCTTTTAATTTTAACTGCGCATCAAGTTGCTCAAGTTGGCGAACCAGTTGCGTTTGCTCTTGTTGTGTCATTAACGCTGCATCACGTTGACGCTTTTCGTTTAATGACACTAATTCAGATTGCAGCTTTTTAAGCTCAGCAACACGAGGTTGAAATTCTTCATTCAGTTTTTTACCTACAGCTTCACGTTGTGGTAACTGTTGCATAATTTTGCCTGCATCAACAACCGCATAACCTGCCGCTGAAGCGGTAAATGACGCGCCAAATGCTAAAGCAATTGCTGTTGATTTTAATGATTTTTTCATGTTAATCCTTTATCGAATTTTATAATTATTACGATTCATAATACTAAATAAACAGTGTGACTGAATTAGAAGGTAGTACCAATGTTAAAGGTAAATACTTCTGTTTTATCGCCATCATACTTCTTAAGTGGTCTAGCCAGCGAGAATACTAAAGGCCCCATAGGAGATAACCATTGCAGGCTGACACCAGCTGAAGCTCGAATACGTGAAGGATCGGCATAATCACCAATAGCTCCACAGCTGCTAGTGCATGGTGCATAATCATTGGCATCAAATTCGGTATCCCAAACAGAGCCTGCATCTACAAAAACGGTAGTCCGCACTAAATTTGCATACTCTTCACTTAAGAAAGGCGTAGGAAAAATCAGTTCCATACTTGCCGTAGCCAGTGCATTACCACCGATTGAAGCCGATGTACCGGTAATAGTAGCATCACCACCAGTTGGATTACCGCCATTTGATATACCATTTTGCAAGCCTTTCGGACTGACCGTATTACTATTGAAACCACGTAGAGAGTAGAAACCACCGGCATAGTAATTTTCATAAAATGGTAGAACATGGTCATCTCCGTTTGAAGTAGACCCATAACCATTACCATACGCAACACGACCACGCATCAAGAGCGACCAACGATGGTTTTCAGAAATAGGGAAATAGACTTTGTTCTCGGCACTCACTTTGAAGAACTGCACATCGGAGCCAGGTAACGTTATATTAAAACTGGCTTTTTGTTCTGAACCTGCAGTCGCAAATACACCCCGGTTTAACGTGCGTCGACGCCATGAAATAGAAGTGTCTATATTTTGAAAAACTACAAAATTACCATCATTTTCTCCATTTGGATTATAAATATCCCAGAATCTATCAGCTTGTGCATAAGAACTCGTTTGCGATATTTTATTCCACTCGTAACCTAGCGACACACTTAACGTATTAATTTCATTGACAGGGAAGCCTAAAGTACCAGATACCCCATAGGTACGATTATTATAATCAATGATATTAGCTTTGCCCGCTTGAAAATCAGTAAAATAAAGCTTGCCACCAAAACTGACACCATCAACCGTGAAATACGGGTCGGTATAGCTAACATTCAAGCTCTTTGAGTTCTTATTGGTACTGATATTAATACTGGCTTTATTACCTGTACCAAAGAAATTATCTTGCTGCACACCCGCAGTTAAACTCAAACCAGATTCAGAACCAAAACCAACACCCGCATTAAACGAACCAGCAGGCTGTTCTTTAACGCTAACATTAACGTCAACCACATCCATTTCACCTGGTATTCTAACTGTATCTGCGGTAACGTTTTCAAAGAAGCCTAATTGATTTAAACGCACTTTAGAACGGTCAATAAGTTGGCTCGATAACCAAGTACCTTCCATTTGACGCATTTCGCGACGTAACACTTCATCTTTAGTTACATCGTTACCAGAAAAATTAATACGGCGAACATAAATCCGCGGACCAGGATCAACCGACACAGTAAGATTTACAGTGTTGTTTTCATCATTAATTTCAGGATAAGTTGATACTTTTGGATAAGCATAACCGAAACGGCTTAAATAACGACTTAATCGCGTTTCCATTGCCGTCACTTTAGCGCCACTATATAGATCGCCAGAAGTAAGGTTTAATAGATTTTGTAGACCCGTTTCTTTATCTGCCAAATCACCTGATAATGCAATGTTACCTAAATGGTATTGCGCACCTTCTGTCATTTTAAGCGTAATATAGATACTTTCTTTATTCGGCGTCATTGATACTTGAGTCGCGTCCATGTTGAAACGAATATAACCGTTATCCACATAATGACTGCGTAGTTTTTCTAAATCACCAGCCAAGAGCTGTTTTTGGTATTTCTGGTCAGCCATGACATTCCACCACGGCGTAAAGTCACTTAACTCAAATAGGTTCTTCAATTCTCGAGTCGAATAAACAGTATTACCAAGAATATTAAGCTGCTTAATTTCCGCGGATTTACCTTCAACAAAACTAAATTTAACATCGATACGGTTACGCGGCAATGTTGTCAGAATGGTTTTAATCTTCGCACTATAACGACCGGCACCGTAGTAAAACTCTTGTAAACCTTGTTCAACAGAACGAATGATCGTACGGTCAATGGGTTCGCCGACTCGGATACCCGAAGATTCTAAGCTTTCTTTAAGTTGTTCTTCAGGAATAGCTTCATTACCAATAAATTCAATACTACTAATGGTCGGTAGCTCTGTCACTTTAAAGACAAGCGTATTGTTTTCTCTATATAACTGAATATCGTCAAAATTGCCTGAAGCGTATAACTTCTTAATCGCTAGAGAGAAGTCACTACTGCTGACAGTATCGCCTTCACGTAAAGGTATGTTTAATAATGCCGCGCCTAAAGTTACACGTTGTAAGCCTTCAATTTGGATATCTTTAACAACAAAGCTATCAGAGGAAGTCGCCGCATTGGCACTTGAAAGTAAGCAAATGCTGGACAACAGTGCAGCAGCAAAAAATCTATTAATCTTCATTATTATTAAATAATCCCTAAACGCATTTTGATTTATAAACGAGCAAAATCATTAAATAAGGCAATTCCCGTTAATAGCATTATTACCACGGAACCAAATCTGAAACCAATCTCTTGTATTTTTTCAGGCACAGCTTTACCTGTGACTAACTCAAAACTATAAAATACCAAATGCCCGCCATCGAGCACTGGTAACGGCAACAGATTCATTATGCCTAAATTAATACTGATCAAAGCAAGAAAACCAAGGAAATAAACTAAGCCATAATTCGCACTTGCTCCTGCACTCTTCGCAATCGAGATTGGACCGCTAAGGTTATCTAGCGAAATATCTCCAGTGAGCAAACGACCGAGCATCTTGAAAGTTAACGTTGTTAATTCCCAAGTTCTTTCTACTGATTTTTCGACGGCACTAAGCATACCATATTGAATATCGACCACATAATCTTCCGGATAACTTGCCACAACTGGCGCGACACCGAGGTAACCTTGTGCAATTCCTTGTCTATTATCACGTGACTTGGGGATGACCATCAATTGATGAGTACCTCCAGCACGGCGTACAGTTAAACTCAGAGACTGGTTTGGGCTTGCTTGAATAGCCGTGACAACACTTTGCCAATCAGCTACATCATTATCAGCAATAGCAGTGATCACATCACCAACTTTTAAACCAGCATCTTGACCAGCACTACCATCGACAACCTTAGCTATTTCTAAACTGATTGAAGGTCTAAATGGCTGTAAACCAAGACTGGTGATAGGTGACTGCTTTTCTATATCAAACTGCCAATTACGTAAATCAACCTGTCGGTCAACACTGTAATTCTGTTCTTCCAACTTCAAGCGTACCACCATGGACTCAGCATCCATTCGGTCTATCAGTTTAAGTGTAACTTCACTCCAATCAATGACATTTTCGCCATCAATGGCTGTAATGATTGCCGGTGCAGTTACACCTGATTCAGCCACAATTGAATTAGGCGTTACTGCACCAATAACGGGTTTCACACTCGGTACACCGATCATGAACATAAGCCAAAAGGCAACTAACGCTAACGCAAAGTTTGCCAAAGGCCCGGCTGCAACAATCGCGATACGCGATAACACAGGTTTGCCATTAAAAGCTTGCGATTTTAATTCTTCCGGAACATCTTCGACACGCTCATCAAGCATCTTCACAAAGCCACCGAGCGGGATCATAGCAATAGCGTATTCACAGCCATCTTTGCCTTTATGCATCCAAATTGTCTTACCAAAACCAATCGAAAATCGTAATACTTTCACACCACATTTTCGAGCAACCCAAAAGTGCCCAAATTCATGTATTGCGACAAGCATGCCAAGTGCAACAATAAAAGCACCCAAATTCCAAAGAGAAGATATCATTAATTAACCTTGCTTATAATTTGCAGCGCATGATTTCTTGCAGCTTCATCTATCGCAAGTAAACCCTCAATAGATTCAGGCTCTGATTGTGATAATACCGAAAGCGATTCAGCCACTGTTGCTGCAATATCAGTAAAACTAATTTGCTTATTTAAGAATGCAGCAACTGCAATTTCATTTGCGGCATTAAGTGTTGTCGTTGCCGCTTGACCTTGATAACAAGCCTCAATAGCAAGTTTCAAACAAGGGTAACGATCGTAATCAGGTTGTAAAAACGTCAACTCACCCATATTGAAAAAATCTAAGGGTTGCACACCCGATAGCATACGTTCTGGATAAGCCATTGCATGCGCAATCGGCGTGCACATATCTGGTTCACCCATCTGAGCGATTACCGAACCATCAGTATATTGCACCATAGAATGAATCACAGATTGCGGATGAATAATGACTTGTATTTGCTCTTTTTTAGCATTAAATAACCAACGCGCTTCAATATATTCTAAGCCTTTATTCATCATGGTCGCGGAATCAACAGATATTTTCTGTCCCATCGACCAATTTGGATGTGCACAAGCTTGTTCAGGAGTAACATTAGCCAGCGTCGTTATATCGCTATAGCGAAATGGGCCACCTGACCCCGTCAATAAAATCTTTGATATACCCGCCGCAGTTAAATCACAATGCCCAAGCTGCCCCTGAATACTCGCAGGTAATGACTGAAAAATGGCATTATGTTCACTATCAATGGGTAATAACTCTGCGCCATATTGCTGAACAGCATCCATAAAGAATGCGCCCGACATAACCAATGCTTCTTTATTAGCCAGTAGAATTCGCTTACCCGCTTTTACTGCGGCCATTGTCGGCATTAAACCTGCTGCGCCAACAATAGCAGCCATGACCATGTCGTTTTCTGGTAATGCTGCCACATCGCATAATGCGTCAAGGCCGTATAAAACGTCGATACGACTGTCTAACGATTTTAATGCTTTAGTCAAACGTAACGCCGCTTGCTCATCAAGCATCACTGCGTAGCGTGGTTTAAACTCTAAACATTGTGCTAATAACTCAATATCGTTGGTATTAGCAGTTAGAGCTTGAATCGAAAAGCGTTGTGGATTTTCACGAACTACAGCAAGAGTGCTCTTCCCGATAGAACCGGTTGCACCTAAAATCGTTAATCCTGTCACTGTTAGTGCTCCCTAAAACCATACGAGATATAATACTGCAAACACAGGTAGAGCAGCCGTCAAGCTATCGATTCTGTCTAAAATCCCGCCATGACCCGGCAATAAATTACCACTATCTTTAACACCTGCTTCACGCTTAAACATACTTTCGTTTAAGTCACCTAGCGTTGAAGATAGTGATGTAATAAAACATGCAAGCAAGATTACGACAAACTTGTCAGTCGCAAGTTCCCCAGATGGTGAAACTGTCATTAATACTGCAGCAATTAACGCCACTAACATCGAAACGATCACACCACCGAAGAAACCTTCTCGCGTTTTCCCTGGGCTAACTTTAGGCGCAAGTTTATTTTTACCAAATTTCTTACCAGAGAAATAAGCGCCAGTATCCGCGCCCCAAACTAGGAACATAACCAACATAACCAACCAAGCACCCGCGGTTTGGTCATGGGCAAAGTCATGAGAACGCAGAGCCATCATGCCCCAGAAAAAAGGAATTAAAGTGAAGATACCGAAGACAACTTTAACAAGGTTATTATTAGTCCATGCCTTCGCACTATTCGGGTAAGTTAATACTAATGCCAAACAAACTAACCACCAAATAGCGCCGATAGTTAGAATGCCTTGGACGATATAATTTAAGACAATTTTGCCTTCAACTACTTGCCAAATATTTAATACACTTGGCGGCACGAGCAATAACGTAGCACCCAGTAGTAATGAGTAACCTACAGTTAATGCATTTGGTAATTTGTCATTATTCTTATCTACTAAAACAGCCCATTCTTTTGTTGCAAGAATAAACACACCAGCAATCGCTAATGCAAACCACTGCAGTGGTAAGAAGAAAATGGCAGCAAGAGCCAATGGCGCTAAGATTAGCGCGGTAGTAATTCGTTGCTTAAGCAAAAGTAAATCCCCTGTTATAAAATCATTAGTCCGTTTGTTATTGGTAAGACAACAAACTTTACTATCTATTCGATGACAAAAAGTTGATATATTTAATGTCAAATAATATCGTCTATTGCGACTTATTTCTGTTTTCTAAAATTGCTTTAATCTGCGATCCAGTGCCGCCGAATCGACGTTCACGGTCAACAAAATCAACGATGGCATCGGCAAATGAGGAACTATCAAAGTCAGGCCAAAGTACATCGGTAAAATACAGCTCAGCATAAGCCATTTGCCATAACAAAAAGTTACTAATACGATGGTCACCGCCAGTACGGATCATTAAGTCAACATTAGCCTGATCTGCCATGGTTATATTTCTAGCAAATAAACTACAATTTATATCTGCTACAGAAATTTCGTTATCTTGTACGGCTTGCGCTATTTGTTTTGTTGCATTGACTATATCCCATTGACCGCCGTAATTAGCTGCCACATTCAGGATCAAACTAGTATTACCAGCTGTTAATTCTTGCGCATCTTTGATTTTTTTTTGAATAGCCGGACTAAACGCAGAGATATCACCGATAATATTCAAGCGAATATCGTTTTTATGCAGCTTTTTTACTTCACGACTCAGCACGGTCATGAATAATTTCATTAACATACTGACTTCTTCTTCAGGTCGTCGCCAATTCTCACTACTAAAGGCAAATAACGTTAATGATTCAACGCCCATTTTTAGTGCACTATTTACCGTACGGCGAACAGATTTAACGCCTTCAGCATGACCTTTAACTCGAATTTTCCCACGTAGTTCTGCCCAACGGCCATTGCCATCCATGATAATCGCAACATGCTTGGGAATTGAGTTGTTAACTAGGGTTTCGAGCTCTACTGAATTAATCATTACACTTTGTATCCATCAAAAATTAAAACGCCGCGTACAAACACGGCATTTTAGAATAAAGAAAATAAACTTATACTTCCATTAAGTCTTTTTCTTTATCCGCTAATACTGAATCAATTTGCTTGATATAAATATCAGTAATTTTTTGAATTTCATCTTGCGCGCGACGTTCGTCGTCTTCACCGATTTCTTTCTCTTTTAATAGTGCTTTGATATCACCATTTGCGTCTCGACGGATGTTACGCACTGCAACTCGGCTTTGTTCTGCTTCGGCACGAACGATCTTGATGAAGTCTTTACGACGTTCTTCAGTCAGCGCAGGCAGAGGAATACGGATATTAGTACCCGCTGATTGTGGGTTCAGACCTAGATCTGACATCATAATCGCTTTCTCAACAGCTTGAACCATAGTTGCATCAAATACAGTAATGCTTAAAGTACGTGAATCTTCTGTACCGATATTACCAATTTGGTTTAGTGGCGTGTTAGCACCATAGTAAGAAACAGAAATACCATTCAAGATACTTGGATGTGCACGACCAGTACGCACTTTAGAAAGTTGGCCTTTTAATGCTTCGACGCTTTTACCCATACGGTTTTGAGCATCATCTTTAATTTCGTTGATCACAACGTCTTCCTTAAATATGTAGAGTTTATTAA
>Ga0209292_1003533_pt1 | contig 17097 bp, 13 predicted proteins | sample GOMGulsemesocosm_2_FD_184634 | JGI IMG/M metagenome (GOLD analysis project Ga0209292, IMG submission 184634) | Methane-oxidizing microbial communities from mesocosms in the Gulf of Mexico - GOM9C Gulf of Mexico (SPAdes) (version 2) | ecosystem: Environmental > Aquatic > Marine > Cold seeps... | reverse complement strand
ACTCATAATCGGCAGGTCCCCAGTTCGAGTCTGGGAAGGCCCACCATTCTTCTTTGCGCAAAAACACTCGAGCGCAAATCAAAGCACCATCACTCTAGTCTTACCTATTTGGACACAACTTTCGATAAAGCCCACAGGCTGCTTTGTGTCAAAACCAAGCATTCAAAGTGTTGCCCCCCCTACATGTTCTATTGATTTCTATACCAGATAATTTTGATGACGCCACCCGAATCCTGGGCGATGTACATGAACCCATTATCGTCAACCGTGACCCCCTCTTGGTTATCCCCTGGGAAAGATCGTGCACTAATAAGCGTTCCCGACCTGTCGAGTTCAAATATTGTATTTGTTGCATCACTAATGGCATATAGTTGTTCAGATGCTTCGTCATAATAAAGCCCTGAAAGGTCGGTTACGCCTAGCGTGAAATATCTGAGAAGTTTTCCTTGAAGCAACTTTTCACTTTTTCTTTTGAGAGGCAGCTCAACTTCAAAGATTCCTGAAACATCCTCCCTATTGTCAAGATTGAAGCTTTGGTTGGCGATGAAGAAGGTGCCGCCCTCAGGATGATTATCGTCAGGCACGAATGTTATACCCTCAATGCCTTCACCTCCGGGGGCGAGAAGAGTTTTCCCATTGAGACTTCTCGGAATCGAGAACTCACGCAATATCTCGAAGGTTTCAGGACTCAGCTCAATGATTGATTCTTTTCTCTCAATTGCGATATACAGAAGGCCGTTCACTGGCGCGTGAGTAACACCCTCAAAATCAGCATGACGGACACGCATCTGCTTCACCAATCTTCCACTAGTCTCTATTTCATAGACATCGCCCCCATCCCCCACAACGAAGAGTGTACCGCGCTGAGTGTGGTAACAGATTCCTGATGGCTCCTTGAGTCCAACCTTGTCTATGTTACCGAGCAACCTATACGAGAACACATTATTGGCGGCGCTTACTTGCTGATTGAATACAGCTGTACATCCAGGTAAAAGAATTAGAAAAATGAAAAAAATAGGGGTTAGTACTTTTCGAAACATACCCTGCATTAAGACTCCCTGGGATGACGCCTAGGAGGTGGGTGAGGGAGGGGGCACGCATTCCCCACCAGTTAAATATAGAATAACGAAAAGCAGCCTAAAACAAAACCATGCCCTCAGAGAACCTGAGGCGTGCAAAGTGGGCTATTCTCATGGAATCCGTTATGTGTCGAAAACAGGCAGCCACCAAACCAAACTAACTTCGCATTACACAAAACGCACCTTTAGCGAAAGGTAATATCTTTGTATTGCAGGACTTTGCTGTGCTTGCCAACTTGACCAAAAAAGATACTTCCGAAGCAGTCGAAACCCGGTGCTGGTGGTTTTGGCTGCACAACCAAAGACAGCAATATGTCTCCCACCGGGTCAATAGCAGGGGGGCAGCAGACCTTCGGCCACTCAGCGACGCAACGGTAAGCTCTCCTCTCCACCAGAGCCCTTCAGGAGGCGACAGAAAGTAATCTAGAAGCTAAGGGAAAGGCTGCTAACTGCACCTGATTGATTACCATCGTCACCAAGACCTATGATGCCTGCCACTTTCAAGGAAACCGACTCACTCAGTGACAGGATCAGTTCAGGCATAAAGGCAAGGTCGTTATAATCACTAAAGTCACCCAGATAGGTGACTTCAATTATCGGCTGTGTATGCTCGCCCCACATTCCGAATATAACCGCGGTTTTGATATCAGCCCAAGTCCAGCTATCCTTGTTTTCAGGGTTTAAGTCATCAGCGTCATGGTAGAAGCGAATGCCAGCATTTACCAACAATTGAGTCTCACCATCATAGATATAAGAGTCCGCTTTTGCGCCAATAAGAAACACTCTACCTGTGTGGTTAAATTTATCACCGTGCGTGGTTTCCAGCTCTTTTGTTCTGAAACCACCACCAATGGTATAGGCAAAATTGTAATCCGACTTATTAGCAAAGCTTACTTGATGTTCGTATTGCATGGTCGCGTAATCGAATACCCCTCCATCCCCCTCAATATCGATAGTTCTACCCGTAAAAAATAATCCCGGTTTGGTTAGACGAGCATCTCCATCCGTGTGAAATGGTAGGAAAAACCTGACCTGCTTATCATTTTCAAAGGGTACGGTTATATCCAGCGCGGCTGTCCGGCCATCAAAATCATCAACTTCATCTAGCTCCACATCGGAAAAGCTCGCTGCTGATAACTCCAGACTTGTCTCAGATTGAGTTTGGGCAAAATGGGTGCGGATTGGCTGAAGAGTTGCGTTTTCAGCTGCTGCTGAAAGGGAGCAGGAAAGAAGAGAAGCTGTAAAAACAATTCTTGAAAAGCTTGTATGGTCTGACATAGTAAAGACCTCACAAATGTTGGTTTTTTTAGTTTTTCACTTGAGAAACCGCTAGGTGTTATTAGCCTCAACATGCCTTAGCGGCTGTCATCTTAAGACTAATTCTACCAAAAAACCCAAACACTCACATTAACTCAACGGTCAACCAAATTCGGTACACCTATTAAACAAACTTGTTATGAATTAATACGCTATTTTTGATGTCGGCGATCAGTGGTTAAACGGCCTCTTATCCACAAAATACTGTTTACGCCCCTTTCTGTCATTCAGACAAGAGTTATTACCACAAAGTATTTTTCAGCTGATCTCAAGAGTCATCATGAATTTCTCTCCGCATTACTCAAAATAAACCTTTGTCGAAAGGTAATATTTACTGATATCGCAGTACTTTGATGTGCTTGCTCACTTCTAGAAGAGAAGTAAACCAACCATTGGGGATCAACGCTACATTGCTTACTTTCGAGTCAAAGTTCAGAAGTAAGGCTATGCGTCAGAGGGTACAAAAGTGATACCACCAAAACAATCAAAGCAATCAAAACAATCAAAACAATCAAAACCTAGTATTGGCGGTTTTGACGGCATGACCTAAGACACCAATATGCTTCCCGTCTGACCAACAGTGGGCGCTCTCTCTACTAGCTGCAGCCGATCCTCGGCCACTCAGACCCCACGGTAACGCAGAGATATGCTCACCTCTCCACCAGCGCCCTTCAGGAAGCGGCAGAAAATGCGCAAGTGTATCTTGGCGACGTTCTGCCCATCGCGTCCTAGAGGCCCACACTCTGGGCAACCTTGCTACGGCCACATCCTTCAGGGTGTGGCCTAGTTTCCCTTATTTTTTTGCTTTTGAATCACAATAGCTTTATATAAGCCATCAACAGGAGATAACAATGCCACCAAAGAAATTTTACGCAGTTTGGGCCGGTCATAAACCCGGTATCTACACCACTTGGGCTGAAGCAGAAAAACAGGTGAAGGGCTACCCCAAGGCGGGGTTCAAATCATTTTCAACAATGCACCTTGCCGAAGAAGCATTTGCTAAAGGAACCGCTGCACCCTCAAAACAGGCCCGTCAACGTAAACCAACAGACTCCACTAACACCTCAGCCGAAACCTCTACGGCAGATGTGGATATTTTCTGTGATGGCGCATGTGATCCAAACCCTGGCAAGTCCGGCACAGGCATCGCTATCTACAAAAAGCAGCACCTGGATCAGCTTTGGTATGGGCTGCATAACACATCTGGAACCAACAATACTGCCGAGCTGCTGGGGCTTTACCATTCACTCATGTTTGCCAAGACAGCAGTAGAGGATGATCAGAGCGTGATAATCCATTGTGATTCTAAATACTCCATTGAGTGCATTACAACATGGGCATTCGGCTGGAAGGCTAAGGGCTGGAAAAAGAAAGGCGGCGAGATTAAGAACCTAGACATCATCAAACCTGCACACGCTCTTTATTTAGACATCTCTGACAAAATTCAGGTGCTGCATGTGAAAGGGCATGCCGGTATTGAAGGTAATGAGTTGGCTGACCGTATGTCAGTGATTGCTATCGAACGGCGAGAGGCTGAGCTGCGCCAATATACTGAATCACTATCTATTCCCGATATATTATCGATGGCGAGAGGTTAATATTTCTAGCCTTACATCACCCTTCCCTTTTCACTCAAAGCTGTTTAAGGGGAGAGTGAGACACCGGCAGAAAGATTTAACGCATGTATTGTGTCGACCGGTTGAGATCACCGTCAATAATAGAATTAAATAATGTTTTCATTGGCTTCCGCAAACAAGCTTTGAGGAGGGCCAAAGCTTGTTCTTGTTATGCGCCAGCACCCGTTTCATTTGTTTGTTTTGCATCGCGTAGAATCTTTATTCCTCCTTGCACGATAACTACCGAAATAATAGCGCCAACAATTAAGTCTGGAAATCTGCTGCCTATCAACCAAACCAGCACTCCCGAAATAATGACACCGAGATTAGCAATAACGTCATTAGTTGAGAAAATCCAAGAAGCACGCATGTGTATACCGGCCTCCCTATGCTGAGAAATAAGCATAAGACACACTACATTTGCTATTAAGGCAGCTGCGCCAACAGCAATCATTAAAATACTCTCTGGTTCGCTGCCAAAAACGAGACGACGCAACACCTCGGCAAACACACCAACACCCAAGATGATTTGAAGCACGCCACTAACACTAGCGGCCTTGGCTTGAAGGTGTATGCTTCTACCAACCGCATACAATGAGATCCCGTAGACTCCCGCATCTGCCAGCATATCTAGGGAGTCAGCTATAAGCCCAGCTGATCCGGCAAGCCATCCTAAGATAATTTCTACAAAGAACATGAGCCCGTTAATGGCCAGCAAGATAATTAACGTTTTTCTTTCAAACTTTTCAGCTTGCTCAGAGCGACAACCACATTCAGCCATATAAAATCCTACGACACATTTCCGGCACATAACGCAGAAGCGTACTGTAGCAAAATTCATTACTGAATGAGCGCTATGACTCGAGAACAGGCAACCACAACACCAAACGAACCTCGCATTACACAAAAAGCACCTTTAGCGAAACGTAATCTTCTCTCGACATTCCTGTCACTACTCTCTTCAACAAAGAAAGCAGTCCCACATTTGAGAGCATCCCTAAAACTGAAATTCTGGGAGCCCGCAGCTCTAACTCACTACCAAGCTTCAGCTTTTTTCATTAATTAAGGCCGCTATCGACTGTGAATTCACAGCCCAAAGCAGACGGTCGTACTGATTGAAATTCAACCACGTCATAGTATACTGCGCGGCCGATCCAAAGCCCTAGACCCCAAAGGATTTGCAACATGCGCAAGACTCTCTTGGCTGCCACCCTAGCCACCTTTACCCTTCTATTTTCAATGAGCCTGCTTGCAGTCCAAGTGACTATAGATCCGGGTGAATATGCCGGGCAATGGCAAATAGAAACAACCGCTTCGAGTCGGGTCAATGGGCGCCAAATAGTAGACCTTGATTCTGGAACCCATACCATAAAACTTGTTGGGCTCGACCCTTCACGACTGACCTTCCATGTAAGCGAAAATGGGGTTGTCACCTCTGACAATGTTGATGCCGCAGTAGGCGGACAGAGTACATTAACCTTCAATAATACCTTGCTAACCGTGGACCCCGGTGATTACAACGGCTCATGGTACATATATCAGGTGACCCGACATTTAACGGGGCAGCAACAGGACATTATTGTGGTTCCCGGCTTAGGATATTCAATGGTCGTAGGTGGTGGTGGGTACTATGCATCACGCATCTTGTTCCATGTGGCAGCTGACGGAGTTGTCACATCTGGCAATACTGCTGCCGCAGTGGGCGGAAAGAATACATTAACCTTCAAAAACACCTCCCTGACCGTGGATCCCGTTGATTACAGCGGTAAATGGCGCATACATCGAGTAACCCCATACTTAAAGGGGCTGCAAGAGGTTATTGTAGTTCCCGGCCTAAATAATTCAATGATTGTAGCGGGTGAGTCTTACTATGGCGCAGGCATAAATTTCCGTGTGACGGGTGACGGAGTTGTCACCTTGGATAATGCTGATTCCGCAGTGGGTGGTCAGGACACACTGACCTTCAAAAACACCTCGCTGACTGTGAACCCTCGTGATTACAGCGGTAAATGGTATATGCCTAGAGTAACCCCATGGTTAAAGGGGCTGCAACAGAGCATTATTGTGGTTCCTGGCGTAAAATATTCAATGCTTGTAGGGGGGGCGGGTCACAGTAAAGGCAAGGTATATTTCCATGTGGCGGCTGACGAAGTTGTCACCTCTTACAATGCTGATGCGGCAGTGGGCGGGCCGAACACATTAACCTTCAACAATACCCCACTAACCGTGGATCCCGTTAATTACAGCGGCTCATGGTATTTAATGGGAGTGGCCCCATACTTAACAGGTCTGCAACAGGGCATTGTTGTGGTTCCCGGCCTAGGATATAACATGGTTGTAGGGAGTCGTAGCATGACTTTCCGTGTAGCGGGTGACGGGGTCGTCACCTCTGATAATGCCGATGCCGCAGTGGGTGGATTAAATCAGCTAACGTTCAATAACGCCCAAATTTCCGTTAGCCCAATTGATTTCACTGGAGCCTGGAATATCAAAGGGGTTACTAGCTTCTCCGTTCCTGGCAGCTACTTTTATAGCCCAAAAACAGGTACCCATAGTGTTATTCTCGTGCCGGGGCTTGCTTACTATGTCGAAGATTTTACCTCAGGAAACCACGCGTCCGCGACAATTGCTATCGCTAACCCATGTGCTGTAACCCCGAATGAAATAACATTCTCAAGCGGAAAAATCAGCCTCAGTTGTGGCGAGATCGACTCAGACAACGACGGAACGCCTGACACTTCAGACAACTGCCCCAACGTTCCAAATTCTGACCAGAAGGATACTGATGGCGATAATATAGGTGATGTTTGTGATTCCGATATTGATGGCGACACCGTTGAAAACGCCTATGACAACTGCCCTTTAGACAGCAATTCCGATCAAGCGGATAATGACTGGGATCAAATCGGCAATGTTTGTGACGATGACGCCGATGGTGATTCAGTACCAGACACCGAAGATAATTGCCCTCTGTTGACAAACATTGATCAAGCGGACAACGATGCCGATGGTTCCGGTGATGTTTGTGATCTAGATGATGATAACGACACCTTCTGGGATGACAACGATAACTGCCCCCTGACCTCCAATATCGACCAAGCAGACTATGATGGCAATGGCGAAGGTAACGCCTGTGATGGAGATATTGATGGCGACAACGTAAACAACGCCAATGACCTGTGCATGAACACAGCCTCAAACACAGCAATAAATGGCTCTGGATGTAACGCTGCGCAATTTATTGAACTGAGCTGTGATAGAACATCATTTGCCAATCATGGTCGCTATGTCAGCTGTGTTGCTAAGGCTGCAAACGATGCGGTTAATGATGGATTGTTACTAGAAGATAAAAAGTCTGGCTTCATCAAGCAGGCTGCTAAGAAATAAATAAACATTACATCCTGATGCAAGCGGACGGGTAAGCCGATGATTTTTACGCTTACCCTGTTCGTTCCTTCTCCTTAGTTTTCTTTTGATTTTAGCGTCAATCTGACCGCCCCTTTTCACACAAAGTGGACAGATTAAATAAACCCCTTTGCCTTCTAGGTTCGGTTTTCGTTCGGCGCTCCGCATACACCGCGCCATGTAGCTCGTACCCGAATAAGCAGTTAAAATACATTTCCGAAACAAGAAAGTTCGGCCATGGTTCGGCTGGTTTCAGGGTCACTCCAGCCACTTCAAAAACGCCTTACGCTTCTTCTCCTCTTACGACACTGAAAAGCAACGGTGTCAGGCACTCATAATCGGCAGGTTTTGCTTGTTTGATAGAGACAAGACTTTAATGCTTGTGAGCTTTTAAGTCATAGTGCTTATGCGGCGTGTCGTGGTTATCATCAAACCAACTTTGCGCGCCTTGTTGCGATTCGGATATCACTTCTTTCGTTAAATGAACAGCTACTGCTGAACGCATAAAGTGCGCATCCGTGTGCCCAGCAGCAGCAGCCAAATCAAACCACTTGTAGGCTTCCTTATAGTCCTGGGCTACACCGTTGGCATTTTTATACATAAGCCCCAGGTGAAATTGTGCATCGCGATCCCATCCCTCTGCCGCCCGTGAAAACCAGCCCAGCGCCTGTTTATAATCTTGTTCGCCACCCAAACCTTGATGCGCGAGGTATCCCGCACTGTATTGAGCTTCAATATGGCCTTGTGACGCAGCTATTGAAAACCACTCTCTGGCCATCTTAAGGTCAATATCAACCCCCTTGCCACTCATTAAAACATTGCCTAGATTAAATTGAGATTCCTTATGCCCCTGATTCGCTGCCTTCTCAAACCAACTGAGGGATTTTTGATGGTCTTGCGCTATCTTGCTAGCACTACTATAAATCACACCTAAATTATACTGAGCCAGTATGTGGCCTTGTTCAGCCGCTTTAGTAAACCAAATAATCGCATTGGCAACATCAGTAGTGCCACCCTGCCCACTGACTAACATTGTACCAAGGCTATATTGCGCCTCAATATGATTTCTATTCGCAGCCAGTAGAAACCACTTAAAAGCTTCGTCAAAATCCTTCGCGACACCTGAACCAGAGTAATAAATGTATCCAAGGGTATAAGATGCCTGGAGATGTCCGTTGTTAGCGGCTTTGGAGAACCAACTGATAGCGGCGTTAAGATCTTTCTTAACACCTTGACCGGAAAACAATAGCGCCGCCACACTGTACTGTGCTTCGAGGTGGTTATTTTCCGCCAGCGGCACCCACTCCTGAAGAGCAGCCTTAAAATCCCCTTTATTTGCTGCCGCCGTGCCAGCTTCAAAATCTGAAAAAGCCGGTAAGCTAACGACCATAAAAAGCGCAAAACAAACCAGCTTTTTCATTAAATTTCCCCAGTAATGGATACGTCTCAGAAAAATAAACCCGCTATAGGGTTAATTTCACATATCCGAAGCCTTGTTGCAACGACTTACTAAGTGCACAATTTCTGCTAACCCTATAGCCTTAATCTGGAATCATAGAGCCCACTTGTTCGGGTTATAAATTAAGAGTAGAGTCATCTTAATCGAGGCCTTTCTAGGTATATGTCCAGCATGAACCGAAGGAAATTCCTGCTCCATGTAGCTCAAGCATCTGCTTTTATTTCATATGGCGTACCAACGCAGGTAGCTCTCTCAGCAACCTTTGTTTCCAACAAAAAACTAATAGCCCTCCCATACTTTCTCGATACATTAATACCTGAAGATACAACCCCTTCCGCCACTCAATTGGAGTTACACAAAACATTAATATCCCATGCCAAACACATTGAGAATTACACGACATTATTGGAACTAGGCTGCCAATGGCTTGATCTTCAAGCTCAGCAAGCATTTATCACTCCATTTAACAAGCTGCCTCAAAGTGCAGCTGACAAAATTGTTTCAATCGCAGCTAACAGTAGTAACAACACCATTCCCAATATGTTTTTTGAGCGCGTAAAGTCAGACGTCTTTGCCTTTTACTATTCTCATCCTGCAAGTTGGCCAGGCTTAGGCTTTGATACCCCGCCACAACCTTTAGGCTATCCTGATTTCACACAGCCAATCGAGGTCAAGCCTTGAGCAGTTCAAAGTATGACGTCGTTATTATTGGTTCAGGCGCTGGAGGGGGAGCCACAGCCTGGGCATTAAGTAAAAAAGGATTCAAGGTTTTAGTCTTAGAAGCAGGCCCCCACTACATTCCAGAACAAGACTATAAGCTGCATACGCCACTCTGGGAGAAACCCTTCCCCCATAAAAGAAACATCCAAAAATCGTATCAGGTTAGCCAGTTACAAGCTCTTGATTCACGCTGGGATCACCTTAGATCCTGGAATCACCTGAATGGTAGACTCAACCCAACCAATAGAAGAGTTTCGTACGGTTATCACCACGTAAAAGGAGTTGGCGGCAGCTCACTTCATTTTACTGGAGAAGCCCACCGACTTAACCCACAAGCCATGAAGATGTTTTCAGACTTCGGGGTAGCCGCTGACTGGCCAATGACCTATCAGGATCTGGAGCCCTATTATACCCTGGCAGAAGGAGTCGTTGGTGTCGCTGGCCCTAACTCCGACCCATACCGACCAAGGAGCAGCCCGTATCCCGAGACAGCACACCCCCTCAGTCACGCCAGCAAAATTTTAAAACAAGGTTTTAATAAACTTGGTTTGGGGATAACAGAAAATTCGTTAGCCGTTCTTTCCTCCCCAAGACAAGAGAGACTCAACTGCAATTATTGTGGAGGATGCTTAAGGGGCTGTCCAAGAAGAGATAAAGGCAGCATTGATGTAACGTACCTTAGCAAAGCATTAAAAACCGGCAACTGTGAAATTCGCTCCAACTGTTCAGTTAAGCAGGTGGAGTCTGACACAAATGACACAATTAAAGGCGTTCATTACAAAGAGGCTGGCACACTGAAATTTATTTCTGCCCCGATACTCATTATTGCCTGCGGCGCCATTGAAACCCCAAGACTGCTACTGGCATCAAGCGACAGCCGCTCACCCAACGGACTATCGAATGAATCAGGGCAAGTAGGCCAAAATTTTATGGAGACCCTGCTGTGGACCAGCAATGGTTTACACCCCGACGCTCTTGGCAGTCACAGAGGCTTACCGGTGGACTCTATCTGCTGGGACTTTAACGCTCCCGATGCCATCCCCGGCGTCATCGGCGGCTGCAGGTTTGGCCCCTCATTGGCCGAGTCGGATCTTGTCGGGCCCATAAGTTATGCCACCCGCGTCACCTCTGGCTGGGGGAAAGCACACAAACAAAAAATGCGCGAGTCCTTTGGACATGCACTTTCCGTCACTGGAATATGTGAAAGTCTGCCCAACAAAGCAACACATATTACGCTTTCATCCGCCCGTGATGCTGACGGCATGCCATTAGCTAAAATAAGCAGCCTCGTTGACCTGATGGCAATAAAAAGGCTGGAGTTTATGGCAAAAAAATGTCGCGATATCCTAACGGCATCAGGGGTAACAAACATCTTTGAAGAGTTCAGTTCATACGACATTTTCAGTTCCACTCACGTCTCTGGCACCTGCCGTATGGGAGCAAACCCTGAAACGTCGGTAGTGGATCCATGGTGCCGTAGCCACCGATGGCAGAACTTGTACATAGTTGACAGTAGCGTCTTTCCGAGCTCAGGTGGCGGAGAATCCCCTGGACTAACCATTCAGGCTCTGGCCCTGAGAACCGCAGACAACATCGCGGCGTCAAGACAAGCTTAAACAATGAGAAGCACCAAATCTCTTAAACTGGGGCCTCGCTAATGGCAAAAACCCGTAAGCATAAAAAAAACACACGTACAGCAACACCCTCTGTAGAGCAGGTAGCCGAAGAAAACTCAATCATTTCTCCCTGGGTGGATTTTCTTTGTGTTGGCGGGATATCGATTATCGTGATGGTGGGCTTCTTAGCCTTTCTGATTCCAAACCATACTACAGGCGGTGGCAGGGTTAATTTCGGAGACGCATTAATCCTACAGGCGCTGCTAAACTGGCCCCACTTTATGGCCTCCTACCGCTTGCTTTATTTGCCTGTTGAAAATATTAAAAAATACAAGTCTTCCTCAATCTTCGTACCGGCCGCTCTTATTGCCATTATTATCATAGCCATTATCTCAGGTGACGGCACCCAGGGTGGTGTTCTTCATGTCGATCAGCAGATCAGCTATCTTGTCTGGCTCGGCGCGGCGTTCTATTTGGCCTGGCATTACACGGGACAGGCCTGGGGCATGATCTCCAGCTTCTCCCACCTTGCCGGCATCAAGATGGACAACCTTGAAAGAAAAACCATCAGAACCGGACTGCGTATACTTTTGGCCTGGCACGTCGTATGGGGGGCTCAGGATTTGCCAGAAGCATGGCTTGGTGGCGCGCATCAGTACGTGGATGATCTTCTACAGCTAATGAGCATTGCCGCTGTCCTGGCTCTGATTGCAGGCTCGGCTGCGTTCCTGAGAATAAAGAAAAGAACCGGAAAGTCCCCTACCATACAAATGCTAGCCCCCTGGCTGGCAATCTACTTATGGTATTTAGTTTTATATTTTGAGCCCAGCGCGTACATCTATGTTCAGCTTTCCCATTCATTGCAGTATCTGATCTTCCCTTTACGGGTAGAACTAAACCGCAGAGGCTATTATAAACTCGACACAAATGCCGCTAAACAGTTGCTTTGGAGCACGCGCTATTACGTTGTTCTGATTGCATCGGGATTGATGTTCTTCTACCTGCCTGGCAAGTTATTCGAGAGCGGCAGCCAGACCTATAGCATCGCGTTTCTCATCGCTTCAGCGATCAGCATCCATCACTACTTTGTTGATAGCTGTATATGGAAAATCAGCAACCCCGATGTCAGACAAAGCTTATTTTGCCATATCAACAGGAAATCCAACCGCTAACCACCACGCAAAAAAACTACAAAAAAATTTGCATTTGTTATAAGGTGGTCTACGTAGTGCAAGGAGTTGTAGATATTTAATATCTTTTTCTTGGAGGAAATAATAATGAAAACCCTCTGCAAGCTAATAGGTTTAGGTTTAGCTTCCCTTCTATTCTCGGTTTCTGCGACGGCAGGCCACCTCTTTACTCAAGCATCAACTAACTCCCCGATTCTCGTTAATGCCGGACAAGGTGTTATCGTGCCGCAAAATAACTTCGAGTTCAGTTCGGGCAATGCAGGCTTAGTCACATTAAACCTTAGTGACTGGGATGCAGGGGATGCACTCAAATTGACGATCGCTGGTTACACCCAAACCCTCTCTTTTAATTCACCATTGGCCGGCACAAGCCAGAGTTCAACCAATTTAAATGTTACCGATCCGGTCTTAACAGGCTTGGCGCTTGATTTGACCGCACCTATTAACTGGACATTCCAGGCAACCGCCGGCAGCTTCACCTGGACGGGCTATCGAATTTACACCGGCAACGAAACATTGGATGGCACCAATGCTGGCCTTCTTAACCAGAGTCAGGTGATCAGCATTGCTGGCGGAAACGTCTCAATCTCCGGACCAATACTCGAGACTTCGCGCCAAGCAGTGTCAGAGGGTATGGACAGCATACAGCTTCGGCTGGAGCAGCTCCGGTCAAGACTCATCGTTAACGTGACGCCTACCACTATCAACGACGACAGCGCCTCCCATGATGAAGACCCAACTCATCACTCGGGCATGTCCTCAGGCGACGATATTCCTATCGATAATTTCTGGATCAGGGCGTTTGGAGCCAAAGCAGACAGGAATGCCAAAGGCACCTTTGCGGGCTATGATAGTGATACACAAGGCCTCTCCCTGGGAATCGATACCATGTTATCTAGTGGCTGGTTAGTCGGCGGAGCTTTCAGCTATGCTGATTCGTCCATCGATTTTACCGACCACCTCAACGGCGATAATGCTGATATTGAGACCTATCAGCTAACCGTCTATGCCACCCGTGATTTTAAAACTGATAACCGCTATATCAAGAACTGGTATCTGGAAGCGATGCTTGCTTACGCCGATCAAGACTATTCTGTACAACAAGGCATTGGTGGAGGAATCTTCGCTGACGGCGACTTCGATGGTGAGCAAATTGCACTTCGTGTCGTAGCAGGCGCACCCATAGAAGCTGCTGGGTTGACCATTACGCCATTTGTCGGCATGGAAGCAACCCATGTGAAGCAAGACTCCTTGACAATATCCTCAGGAGGCATGTCGGTAGCGCGCATATCCTATGACTCTGACAACCTGCTCAGGAGTATTTTGGGAGCAAAAGCCCGCAAACCGGTAACCCTGAAGGATGGTTCAGTTATAGAGCCTTCGGTACACCTCACCTGGTTGCATGAATTCAATAATGAAGGCATTGATTACCACACAGTCACATTAGGAGGAGGCGGTGGCCCAGTTCTTACTGAAGGCCAAAATATTGTCGAAGACCTTGTCGTTATGGGCGCAGGACTAACATTTGCGTATAACGAAAATTTGTCGCTGTCACTAGAAGTGGACCTGCAAAGGGGGTCCGGATATTCAGGCCACGCAGGACAAATAGCTGGCGTGTGGCGCTTCTAAATAAATCAAACTAAATGTAACAAACAACAAGGCACCTTCGGGTGCCTTGTTTATTTCAGTGTTAGCAATATCTTCTTCCACACCCTTTCCCAGCAGCACAAATGATTGGCACCTCGAATCACCCTTATTTCCGGTTGATAAATACCTACAAATTGTTTTCTATAAGCTTTCGCAATCACCAAAGGCATGACTTTATCATTCGAACCGACCAGATGAAGCTGTGCAACATCGCTAAGATTTTTCCAATAATCCGCCGGATTAAGCGAGCTGGTTAACGGGGATATATGGTGAGTTTGAGTCCAGGCAACATGATCCAGATTTCCCGCCACAGTAACCAGCCGTTTTACGTCATCACGTCTCGCTGCAATTAGAGCCGCAACAGCCCCTCCACCAGAGAAACCGATAAGATTAACCTTGTCCGCATTCACACTTTCTTTAAGCTGTGAAATTGCTTCATTACTTGAAGCAATAACCTCCTCCGAGAACCGGGCATCAGTCCACAAACTTGAGCTACAAACACTGAGCTGAGTATGCATGAGATACTGGCAAGGTCGAGCCAAGTAAGCTACTGCCTCACTCTCATCTTGCAGAGCGAGCTTTAAGGCTAAGGGGTTTTTGGGTGTGGGATCGCCTGAAGGCTTGAGTCTACTACTCCAGGCAAAGCCATCTCCCTCAATATAAACCGTTAATACCAGCCCCTGATTAACAGGTGACTGATACGAAAGTAATGCAAATTCAGAGGTATTAATGACACGTCTTGTCCAGCGATATTGGCTGGCCAAGTCTTCAGCAATAACAACTCTGCTTGCTGGAGACATAACACCACAGCTAATCATCGGTAATAGCCCTAAAAAAAAGAGATTACGTAACAAGGCGTGACTCATGCTTTGAAAATACCCTTAAACTTCCCGTTAATGCAACAAAAGTAATAATTAAGGAGATTAAAAAGCTGTCGGTCAACCTCCGTTACATCAAACACAAAGACCCTCTAAATAATTCTGTGTAACTGCCCTTGCAATGTACCCCGTATATTCGCCGGATCAACTAGTTAGAACCTATCACTCAAATCAAACACTATAATTGTGAACGCTTGATCCTGATCTATCAAAGCCCCCCTGTTACCTCGTTAAAATAGCGCTAACTTATTACCCTTTATCGAGCCAACAAAAATGACATCTATCACTTCATTTATGACCGATGACCACCGAGCTTGTGACGACGTTTTTGTCGATTTTGAAAACATGATCGCCGATCAAAACTGGGAGACACTAAAAAATAGTTGGGCTGTTTTTTCCAACAAACTGCTCAATCATTTTGAAATGGAAGAAACGGTGCTGTTTCCCGCTTTTGAATCAGCTACAGGCATGACAAATGGCCCGACGGCGGTAATGCGTTCGGAACACCAACAAATGCGAAATCTATGCCTGGAAATTGAACAAGCTGTGACAAGCCAGAATGAAGATCAATGCCAAGGCATCGCCGACACACTGATGATTATGATCCAACAGCACAATATGAAAGAAGAACAAATGCTCTACCCAATGACCGATCAGCATACCAATGCCGCCGACGTCATTGCCGCAATGAAGTCAGTTAAGACATAGACCCGTAATTGTGGAACAGATAACACTCGATGTCAGCGACCTACCTGCCCCGGAGCCCTTCGATGCAATATTGATGGCACTCACAGTCATGAAAAAGGATCAATATTTGCGGGTTGTGCATAGAAAACAGCCCCTGCTGCTCTACAAACCGCTGCAACAGCTTGGCTTTAACTTTCATGTACAAAAAGGGGACACTCAAGACTTTGAAATTTTCATCTGGGCTGAGAGTCAAGATACGCCACCCGATATCATCTTGCCCAACTTAGCCAGCCTCAACGATACACCTTCAAATTGTGATGATAGTTAAGCATGAATCGACGCGGCCTTTCCTTTGATTCAATGCCCGCATTCGGGATTCCTTTTCGTTTTTTTGTGACCGCACCGATTTTCGGAATCCTCGCCGCGCTGTTACTTTTACTGGCCGAGCCTAGCGAGCTGACATCTCGCTGGACTAACTTATTGCTAGCCGCTACACACGCTATCACCCTTGGCTTTATGCTAATGGTAATGTACGGAGCGCTGTTTCAAGTACTGCCGGTGCTGCTCGGCGTCTCAATGCCAAAAGAAAAGCTCACATCCGCGCTGATCCATTTATGTCTTGTAATCGGAATACTGTGCTTGGTCGCTGGCCTTTATTCAACAAACCCTTCTTTGTTAATGATCGCCGGAGGCACTCTCGCGCTGAGCTTTACGCTCTTTTTAGCCACTTTTATCAGCCGCATACCGGCGATGCGCAACACACCCAGTAGCTGGGCCATTCGGCTTGCAGCCTTGAGCCTACTCATCACCATCGGTCTTGGCCTGTCGTTTGTTGCTGGCTGGGTCGATGCCTCCTGGTTTCCGAACTTCAGAGACTTCACCAATATTCATATGCTCTGGGGCCTGATCGGCTGGACGTTATTACTGGTTATGGCGGTGAGCTTTCAAATTATTCCGATGTTTTACGTGACCCCCGATTACCCCAAGTGGTTATGTCGATATTTACCGGCGATTGTTTTTGTTGAACTGGTATTTGTCAGCGTGTCATCAAGCAGCCCAATAGTTGGCAAGCTATCACTCATCATCCTGACGTTGACGACCTGCATTTACCCCATTTACACACTCAGTTTAATTTCAAAAAGAAAACGTAAATCTCGCGAGATCACCCTCTGGTTCTGGAACACCGCGATGATTAGTTTTTTAATCGCTGCGATAATGTTTTTATGGCTGCTTTTTTATAATGGCGCTTATCTGGCCAGGCTAGAATTAATCCTGGCGACCCTGAGTTTACTGGGTTTTGTCATGGCTTTGATCACCGGTATGCTGCTAAAAATTGTGCCGTTTCTTGTCTGGATGAACCTGCAGCAAAGCTGGATCAAAAATCCCTCTACAAAAATGCCATTAAGCAATATGCAGCAGGTTATTCCTAACCCGCAGGCAAAACGCCAATATTGGTTATTTATGCTGATGTTCGCTTTAATAA
>Ga0209292_1003532_pt1 | contig 17098 bp, 12 predicted proteins | sample GOMGulsemesocosm_2_FD_184634 | JGI IMG/M metagenome (GOLD analysis project Ga0209292, IMG submission 184634) | Methane-oxidizing microbial communities from mesocosms in the Gulf of Mexico - GOM9C Gulf of Mexico (SPAdes) (version 2) | ecosystem: Environmental > Aquatic > Marine > Cold seeps... | reverse complement strand
GCGAGCATAATAATAAATTCTTCACCTCCCCACCGGCAAAGCGAATCACTCTCTCTCGAATGAAGCTTACATACTTGTGCAACCTTTTGAATAACTTTGTCGCCTGTTAAATGGCCGAATGTATCGTTAATTCTTTTGAAGTTATCAATATCAATTAACATCAAGGAAAGATGATTACCTTTTCTTTTATTTTGCTCTAAATTATTTTCAAGAACGGAATCAAATGCCTGACGGTTAAGTAATCCAGATAATTTGTCTATCGTTGCCATGGCCTCTAGTCGTTTCTGGTATTTATTGAATGTGAAGTGAGCAATGAGTAATACCCCAGCGGTTACCAATAAACTGAGTAAAATATTAATTTTAAATGTATCGGTTAATTGTTTTTCACTCGGATCTGAAATTTGTTCCACAACTAAATACCAGTTAAATTCTTCTATATAACGCGTATTAAGATAGATTGTTTTCCCTGAATGGCGGTATCGAAAAGAGTTGATTGGGTTATCTAATATCCGTGATGCATGTTCTTTGATACCTGCCCGTTGATAAATATCCAAACTTCCAGAAAAACTGTCGCCATGCAATGCTACTTTCCCAGCTTTATCGATTAAAAATACCGTACGTTGGTACTTTTGTTGGTAACTTTCAATTAGTTTTTTAACGGTATCAAGTGCTAAACCAACCCCCGTTATACCAATAAAGTTATTGTCATAATCAAAGACTTTATAGTTAACAAAAACAACAAGCTGCCCATCTCCTGCGGTATCGTTATCTACATTTACTTCGTACGGAACTGACTGAGGAAGGTTTTTAACATGAAAATACCATTTGTCTTGTGTATCTTCTTCAGAGATTTTTTTTATGATTCCTTTAGAGTGATAATAATTTCTTGAAGCCTCACTAATAAAATAACTGGTTACTGTATGGTATTTTTGCTGAATTTCATTCAAGTATTTAATCAATATTTCAGGGTTATTCTCACCGCTTAACTTCCAATCTCTTACAAAAGTATCTTGAGCCATTAACGAAGAAATAAATACTGGCTTAAATAAATCATGCTGAATTTCAGAATAGATATTATCGGTAGTTAAAGGCATAGCATCATTTGAATTTTTTGTTTCAATTGATTCATGAGCAACACGGTAACTTAGCCAGCTTGTGGTCACAAAACCTGACAAGAGTAAAATAGCTAAAAGTAGACTAAATCGCCTGCGATTATTGAGCATCTAAAAGGTACCTGAAAACAAAAGTTAATGCATTGTGAATGAAACACTAAATATTTCAAGTTTATTAGAAAGTTACATTATAATTTATCTGTTGATAATGAGTATTAATGCCAACTTTTATGTGCACTTTAAAAATAGATAAAGCAACATTCTTTGGGAGCTACTTAGTTTCCTCAGTTATAAATGCCTGATGGTCATCAGGCATTTGTTATTGACAATTTATTGTACTGTGTAAAATAGTCTTAAACTAAAGTGTAGTTTAAGACTATTTATTATGCACCGTGCGCTTTTTCCGCTTGATAATCGTTAGTATAAAAAGCAGCATAGGCAAGTGTACTGAGTGAAAAATACAATGCTAATAATACATAAATCACATTAAAAACAATATGCCCAGAAGACGTAATTGAATTAAGAGCAAAAAACCAAAATACGGCTGCCAATGGTGTGCAAACTATAGCTTTAAACAAACTTTTATTTTTAATCAAACTATCAGCTTCTTCAGCGTAGAGTTCGTTCGTATAATAAGCGGCATACGCAAGTGCACTCAGTAAAAAATAAGACGCCATTAATACATATATAACTTTAAATAAAACAAGCCCAGGAGACATTAAAAAACTTTCAGCGAACAGTACTAATACAATTGCTATTGGCGCACTAAATAAAGCTCTAAATAAATTTTCATTTTCAACAACTAGATCTCTTTTAACATTATCCATCGAAGCTTCCCTCTTAATTAAAATACAAATTATTATTATTAAATTGATAACAGTGAATTTTCATTGTTTTTTATTTAACCACTATCTGTAACATTTTTAAACTAAAACTACGGTTTTTTAATGTGTTAACGCTTAGTCATTCATTTTATGCCTTGTTTTAACCTAAAGTTAGCGAATATCAAATAGCTTTATATCCTCAATAAATAGTATTACGCGCTTATATTTAGTTATTTTTTCCATGTCAAAAGTTTCGCAATGAAATAAAAAACTTGCGCTTAGTAGTCTAAATTGTATTATATGTCTTACATGTATATTGTATATTGTATCAAGGTTAGAGTTTAAGATTTATGGCTAAGTCGATTTTATTACTTCCATTTGCTGTTTCAGCAATATTAGCAACTTCATTTCCAGCAGATGCGAAAAAGCGTATGCCTTGGGAAAACAATCAAGTTTTTGCGATAAATAAAGAAGCCGCTCATGCAACATTCTTCCCCTATGAATCAATTAATGAGTCATTAAATAACGTAAAAGAAAACAGCGATAACTTCCTTTTGCTCAATGGTTTATGGAAGTTCAATTGGCAACGTTCCCCCGCTAATAAACCGATAAATTTTGCGTCGACTTCTTATGATGATAAAAATTGGTCGATGATCCCTGTACCTGGTAATTGGGAAACAGAGGGTTTCGGGTACCCTATTTATTTAGATGAACGCTTCCCCTTTACTACCACTTGGCCAGATGCACCTAAAGAATACAATCCTATTGGTTCATACCGTAAACCTTTCAAATTACCGAAATCATGGCAAGACAAACAAGTATTTCTTCATGTGGGTGCAGCAAAATCTTCACTCGATGTCTGGCTTAATGGTGAAAAAGTAGGTTTTAGCCAAGGTTCGAAAACCCCAGCTGAATTTGACTTAACCTCCTACATAAAAGCAGATAAAAACCTACTCGCTTTTCAAATACGCCGTTGGACTGATGCCAGTTACCTTGAAAGCCAAGACATGTTAAGAATTTCAGGCATCGAACGCGATGTCTATCTTTATGCTACGCCTAAACAGCACATCTTTGATTTCCATGCGAGGCCAACACTTAATAACGACTTTACTGCAGGAACGCTTAATGTCGAAATAGATCTGAAGAACTTTATAGCTAAAGCATCAGAGCAAAAACTTGAAGTACAGTTATTAGACCCTAGAAACAATATGGCGGTAATTGCAGCCAAGCAAAAGTCAGTTAGCCTTTATGGCAATAATTCACAAACAATTTCATTTAGCGAGCCTGTCGATGCTCCTGCGCTTTGGTCTGCTGAAACGCCAAATTTATATACTTTGCTAATTAATTTAAAAGATAACCAAGGCAATATCATCGAATCTATCCGTGATGATATTGGTTTTAGACATTTAGCAGTGACCGATAGTCAATTAACCATTAATGGTAAAGCCATTACCATTCGCGGTGTTGACCGCCATGAAACAGATCCTCATCGCGGTCATGTCGTGTCTAAAGAGTCCATGGAACAAGATATTAGATTAATGAAAGAATTTAATATCAATGCCGTTCGTTCAAGTCATTACCCTAACAACCCATATTGGTACGATTTAACAGACAAATATGGTTTATATGTAATAGATGAAGCTAATATTGAGTCTCATCCATTAGCTATCGATGAAACCACTCAACTGGGTAATGAGATGAGTTGGTTACCAGCCCACTTAGACCGTACTCAGCGTATGTTTGAACGCGACAAAAACCACCCTTCCATCATTATATGGTCTCTGGGCAATGAAGCCGGAAGAGGCAAAATATTTGAAGCAACTTACCAATGGCTAAAAGATCATGATGATAGTCGCTTAGTACAATACGAACCTGCGGGCGAAGATCATTACACTGATGTATTTGCTCCCATGTACCCTTCAATCGAACGTTTAGTTAAATACGCAAAATCAAAACCTAAACGTCCGGCCATTATGATCGAATATGCACACGCTATGGGTAATTCTGTTGGCAACCTAAAAGATTACTGGCAAGCAATAGAAGAGCACGATGTATTACAAGGTGGGTTTATATGGGATTGGGTTGACCAGTCATTAGAGTATACCAATAACGACGGTGTAGAATTTTGGGCTTATGGTAAAGACTTTCATCCAACCTTACCCAGCGATGGGAACTTTTTAAATAATGGTTTAATGAACCCAAATCGAGAACCTCACCCTCATGCATTTGAAGTTAAAAAAGTTTATCAAGCTATTCGTTTTCATGCTTTAGATAGCAATAATGAGCAGTTTATTGTTGAAAATCGCTATGATTTTATCGACATTAACCAATATGATTTGCAATGGATAATAGAAACTGACGGTGAAGTATATGCAAAAGGCTCTCAATCATTACCTTCTGTTAAACCAGGTAATAAAAGAGCGATTGACTTAGCATTACCCATTTTACCCAAACAAGATAGTAGGGAATATTTTATCACCTTAAGTGCGGTATTACGTACGCCACAAGGTTTATTATCTACCGGGCACGAATTAGCTTTTGAACAATTCAAACTTCCTGTTCACTTAATTGCAAAGCAACAACAACCTTCCCAAGAAAAAATACTTATTGCTAAAAATAACGACCAACTAATTCGTTTTGATAACGGATTGACTTCAATAACGTTCGATAAACGCTCCGGATGGCTTAGTGAATATCAATATCAAGAAGAGCAACTATTAAAATCTCCAATGAAAGCAAATTTTTGGCGCGCTCCTACCGATAATGATTTAGGCAATGGCATGCAGAATTGGGCAGCAATTTGGCAAACTGCAAGTGATAAATTACAACTTAAAACAATATCAAATACTGCACTACCAAATGGATACAAAGTAATAACCACATATAAAAGTTCACAATTTTCTGGGCAATACTCTGTTGAATACCATATTAAAAACAACGGGCAAATACATGTAGAAAACCGTATGACAATTGATAAAGGGCAAGGCTTACCAAACCTACCGAGGTTAGGTATGCAATTAACGATGCCTGGTAGTTATCAGCAATTGTCTTGGTTTGGACGGGGCCCACATGAAAGCTATGCCGACCGTAAAACCTCAGCAAGAATATCTCTTTATAAAAAAGCGCTAAAAGATCAAATACATCATTATGCACGCCCGCAAGAAAACGCTAATAAAACAGATGCTCGCTGGATAGCGCTTAAAAACGCAAAAGGTATAGGGTTACTGGCTGTAGGAGAGCAACCGTTAAATGTAAGTGCATGGCCCTATAAACAAAGTGATATTGATTTCATTGCCGGTAAAGATGGTTCAGTTTCAGCTTCAGGGCTAGTACCTGTAACGAGTAAACGAGGTGCAGAAGTACCAATGCGTGATTTAGTCACAGTGAATATTGATCACAAACAAATGGGCGTAGGTGGCGATACGTCATGGGGGCGATTAGTACATCCACAATACACCATACCAGCCCAAAATTACCGCTATGGATTCACACTCATTCCTTTTAGTCAAAAACAATCAAATGCGGCTGAACTAGCACGTACATTATTGCTTAGAGGCAAATCATGACCACCGAAAAAAAACCTTCATTTACTGATGATGAGTTATTAAGTGTTTTATCACAACAATATAATTTAAGCGGACATTTAAAAAAACTGCCTGGCTATTGCGATCAAAATTTACGCTTAACCACAGATGACAATATTCAATATATAGTAAAAGTCGCTAACGCAGCTGAGTCTAAACTAGAGCTCGATACGCAAAATGCTGCGATGAAACATTTAACACAAAAGCAATGCGCCGTACCTATAGCGTTAGTAAATAAACACAACAAGTCTATAACAACGATTATAGATAACCAGCAACAAGCATATTGTTTAAGAGTACTAAGTTATTTACCGGGCGACTTTTATGCGGATGCACAACCGACAAATCATACGCCTGAGTTATGGGCTGATTTGGGTCAGTTTATGGGGAGAATAGATCTCGCTTTAGCTGATTTTGAACATGCAGGAGCCTATCGCTATTTAGATTGGGACTTAGCGCAAGGTTATCGAGTTTGCATGAGCAAAAAACCTCTGCTTACTGATCAACAAATAAAGCTCGTAGAGTACTTCTTAACACTTTATCAAACACAAACGATGCCTTTGCTTGGACAATTACCGCAAGGCGTTATTCATAACGATGCCAATGATTACAATTTACTGATTGATAATGTTTGTGAACCGTCAAAAATTTCAGGCCTTATCGACTTTGGCGATATTGTACATAGTCATATTATAAATGAGCTGGCCATTACTTGTGCTTATGCTCTAATGGGTGAGAAAGATATAAAGCATGACTTATTGAGCGTATTAACAACAATTGTTTCTGGCTACCATAAAGTTCGCCCGCTAACAGAGGCTGAACTCGAAGCCTTGTTTTCATTAATTGCATTACGCTTGTGTACCTCAGTGTGTAATGCCGCTTTGGCGATTTCGCAACAACCCGACAATGACTATTTATTAGTTTCAGTAAAACCCGCTTGGAGCTTACTTAACCAACTAAAAGCATTGAACCCTTATGCAGTTTTATGTCAATTGCGAAAGGCTTGCCAACTATCAGTTAATAGTGGCGAAGTTAAAGAATCGATAATTAACTACCGTAAAAAACATTTAGGTAAAACCTTAAGCCTAAGTTATGAATCCCCTTTAAAAATGGTGCGTGGTCAAGGCGCTTATTTATTTGATGAACAAGGCACGCCCTATTTAGACATGGTAAATAATGTTTGTCATGTTGGTCATTGTCACCCAAAAGTTGTTACTGCTGGTCAGCAACAATTAGCCAAGCTAAACACCAACACCCGTTATTTACATGACAATATTGTTAACTATTCAAAAAAACTATTAGCAACAATGCCAAACGAATTGTCTGTTTGCATGTTAGTCAATTCAGGAAGTGAGGCTAACGAGCTCGCGTTTCGTTTAGCGCGTTGCTATACCAAATCAAAAGAAATTATTGTTGTTGATGGCGCTTACCACGGTAATACCAATGCTTGTATAGAAGCCAGCCCATACAAATTCAACGGTCCAGGCGGTGAAGGTGAAAAACCACACATACATACAGTTACTTTACCTGATCCCTACCGTGGTGAATTTTTAGGGGATACTAATAATTCAGCACAAGCCTATGCCAATAGTGTTAAAGAAGCTATTACACACATAGAAAACTCAGGTAATAAAACTGGCGCATTTATTTGTGAATCTTTACAAGGTGTTGCAGGGCAAATAATTATGCCCGCGGGATATTTGTCAAAAGTTTATGAGCATGTTCGATCGGCGGGCGGTGTTTGCATTGCCGACGAAGTACAGGTGGGGTTTGGCCGCGTTGGTACACATATGTGGGCTTTTGAAACACAAGATGTAGTGCCCGATATTGTTACTTTAGGAAAACCAATTGGTAATGGTCATCCCATGGCTGCAGTAATAACCACTCGAGCTATTGCCGATGCCTTTGTTAACGGTATGGAATATTTTAATACTTTTGGCGGAAACCCCGTTTCTTGCGCAATTGGCTTATCTGTTCTCGATGTCATCGAGCAAGAAAATCTTATGGAACACGCCAAAGTTATTGGTGGATATTTCCAACAAAAACTACGTGATTTACAAGAAAAATTTCAGCTTATCGGTGATGTTCGCGGATTAGGTTTATTTATTGGTGTTGAATTAGTTGAAGACAGAATAACCAAGTCCCCTGCCACGGAAAAAACGGCGTGGTTGGTGGAGTTTTTCAAGCAACATCAAATATTAATGAGTACCGAAGGCCGTTTCTCTAATATTTTGAAAATAAAGCCACCGATGGCGTTTAACACCAGTGATGCTGACAAGTTTATTAAAGTACTTGAATTAGGCTTACTAGAGCTTAGCCATGTATCAAGCTCTTAGTACTTAGTTCTAGCCGTTGTAGATACCGAAAAATATAACTTAAAACTAACAGATGAAATTTAATATTATGAGTAAAGTACATATTTGGCTTCGTGCTGAAACAAAACCTGATGAACAAAGAACAGCTTTAACACCTGAAGGTGCAAAATCTCTTATTAATGCGGGCTTTAAAGTGACGATAGAAAGTGCGTCACAAAGTATATTTCAACAAAGCTTATATAAAGGCCTTGATGTAGAATGTGCTCCAGAAGGAAGTTGGATTAATGCGCCTAAAGAAGCGATTATTCTTGGTTTGAAAGAGTTACCAGAAGATACATTTGATCTTATTCATCAGCACATCTATTTTGCCCATGCATATAAAGAGCAGTCTGGTTGGCAATCTTTACTCTCGCGATTTAAAACCGGTGGCGGTGAATTATTTGATTTAGAGTATTTAGTAGATGAACAACAACGACGAATAGCTGCCTTTGGTTATTGGGCTGGTTTTGCCGGCGCGGCGTTGGCGGTATTAGCTTGGGCAAATCAACAAAAAAATATAACTCCGGCATTAAATGAGCTCTCTTCTTATGCAAACAAGCAACAGTTGCTCGATGAATTAACACAAGCTCTGGCTCATTGTGAAAACTTACCTAACATTTTGGTTATGGGAGCTAAAGGACGTAGTGGCAGTGGCGCGGTTGATCTTGCTAAATCACTTTCTCTTGAAGTAATTGAATGGGATTTAGCTGAAACCCAAAAAGGCGGTCCTTTTGTAGAAGTTAATCAAGCAAACATTTTTGTAAACTGTGTTTTAATCAACCAAGATTTACCTCCGTTTATTACCAATGAACTATTAGATAATGAAGACAGAAAACTATCGGTTATTGTTGATGTTAGCTGTGATCCTTACGGTAGTTACAACCCTCTCCCCATATATCAGCAATGTACAACGTTTAAAGCACCATGCTTACTTATTAAAGAACAAAATAGATTAGAGCTAATCGCCATTGACCACCTACCTTCTCTTCTTCCTAAAGAAAGTAGCGAAGATTATTGCCAGCAATTATTAAAACATTTACTGACATTAACAGATAAAAAACAAGGTGTTTGGCCACAAGCCATCGCACTTTTTAACGAAAAAACCGAAGCATTATAGCTATTTAAAGGATCATTATGAAAAACACTATACATTGGCTTGGCGCTGGCCTTTCGTCGGCTCCTGGTATTAAAACACTGGCAGAAAAAACAACTCCACTCATCGTTTGGAATCGTGGTTTAGAAAAGGCCAAACAAGCCCTAGCAAACAGTGATATTGATATTCGTCAACTGGATTGGGATATATTAGCTAATACGGTTCAACAAGGAGATGTTCTTGTTTCAATGTTACCAGCGACCATGCATGTTGAAATTGCTGAGTTTTGTTTGAAACACAAAGCTCATTTTGTTTCCAGCAGTTATATCGCACCTGAAATGCACGCTTTAGATACTCAAGCGAAAAATGCAGGCGTTTGTTTTATCAATGAAGTGGGTCTTGACCCAGGTATAGATCATTTGCTTGCTCATTTATTGGTTGATAAATATAAGAAAAGTTCAGAGTTCTCGCCTGAAAATCAGCACTTCTTTCGTTCATACTGTGGTGGCTTTCCAAAAGTCGCGAATGACTTTAGATACAAATTTAGTTGGTCTCCTTTAGGCGTATTAAAAGCGCTACGCTCTAAAGCGCAATGGCAACAAGATGGAAAAGCGCAAACATCTAACGCACCTTGGGAAGCGTTAAGTCGTTATGAAGCTCAACTGAGTGACAAAAGTGAAATTTTTCAAGCTTATCCCAATAGAGACTCTTTACCCTTCTTGAAGCAATATCATTTTGATGAAAATTGGGATGTACAACAATTTGTCCGAGGTACTTTGCGCCTTGATGGCTGGTCTACAGCTTGGCAACCTTTATTTGATGAAATTGCTCAATTATCGGGAGATCAAGGTGAGCAGCGCTTGCAAGCGTTAAGCGAAGAACTTGAAGCAAAATATAGTTATGCTCAAGGAGAAGCCGACAGGGTCGTGATGTGTGTGGAGTTAGAAATTCGCTCGGCCGATAAAGTTATCTGGCATCAAAGTTATCATCTTGATAGTAAAGGTGACGAACGTGGACAAGCGATGGCTAGATTAGTTTCCCTACCGGTAAGTCTCGCTATAGAGTCGGTACTAAATAATGAAATATCTACAGGTGTAACAGCAGCACCAGACAGGCCAGAGCAAATTAACTCTTGGTTGCAATCACTTGAAAATGTAGGTGAAACCATAGTGTTTAAAGACCACTTAGCATAATAAGAACCCCGTTAAGCGTGATTGTTTAATGGGGTTTATTTTATCGACTGTTCTTTAAAGTACATAATAAAAGTGAATATGGATATTTATCGAGGTGTGTATGAAAAACAATAATAAAAACCCTTCTCTATTTGACGCGCTCTTTCCTATTACAGTTTTACTCGGCTTACTTGCATTGGCCGTTTATTTTTTTGGTGATGACTCTTCTTCGGGCCCTAATCAAATAGCCTTAATTTTATGTGCAGGCATTGCTTGCTTAATTGGATTGAAAAATGGCTATACCCGAACCGAAATTGAACAAGGTATTGTTAAAGGCATCAGCCTTACCTTAGGCGCGATACTCATTTTGTTGGCGGTTGGCTCACTCATCGGCACTTGGTTACTCGCTGGAACTGTACCAACAATGATTTATTTTGGTTTGCAGTTTATCGACCCACAATACTTTTATGTGAGCTGCGCACTCTTGTGCGCCGTTGCTGCTTTATGCATAGGTAGTAGTTGGACGGTAGCCGCTACTATTGGTGTTGCTTTAATGGGTGTAGCAAGCGGTTTAGGTGTTTCAGCATCTATTACGGCTGGTGCCATCATTAGCGGCGCTTATTTTGGTGATAAACTATCGCCTTTATCAGACACAACCAACCTTGCGTCGGCTGTTTCAGGCACAGAGCTTTTTACCCATATTAAAAATATGCTTTGGAGTACGGTGCCTAGTTTCGCTATTGCTTTAATTATATTTTTCATCTTAGGGTTAAACAGCGCTGAGCAACTAACCAATAAGCAAGTTAATCAGTTATTAGTGAATTTAGAAAACGAGTTTCACATTGCTTGGTATTTGTTATTGCCTTTACTGGTAACACTTTTTCTGGCAATGAAAAAAATGCCAGCTTTTCCTGCTATCGGCATTGGCGCACTATTTGGTGCATTGTGGGCGATATTATTTCAACAAAATTTAATACTTTCTTATGCGAATGAAGGCTTATCAGTAATTGAAGCGAATGTTATGGTGGTTTGGCAAGTTATGTTCGCAGGTGTTGCACTTGATACCGGCAACGAATCTATAGACCGTTTGCTCAGTGGTGGTGGCATGGCTGCTATGTTAAATACCATTTGGCTCATTATCTCTGCGATGGTTTTTGGCTCTATCATGGAAAAAGTAGGCTTGTTAAAACGTGTCGTTAATAGTTTATTAGGTGTTACCAGAAAAACAGGCTCTTTAATTTCAACAACTATCGTGACAGCATTTGGCATAAACTGCATTTCAGCAGATCAATATATCGCTATTGTTATGACAGGAAGAATGTACAAAGATAGTTATCAAGACCGTAACTTAGCTCCTGAAAATTTGTCTAGAGCATTAGAAGATGGCGGTACAGTTACCTCTGCATTAATCCCATGGAATACCTGTGGTGCGTATATGCAGTCAGTTTTATTGGTAAATCCATTGGATTACGCCGTCTTTTGTTTCTTTAACTGGTTATCCCCTATTATTGGTATTACTTGTGCGTTTGCCGGATTTAAAGTGAAATCGCTACTTGTAATGGGCGAACAAGCACCGAGAGACTTACCTTCAATGCCGGCAAATTAAACTCGAATAGTTATTGTTCTTAGCAAACTATAATAATTAGCTGCCTCGATATTAACGACGAAAAAATAGTCGAATACGCCAGACGATAAGGGCTGGCGTACCCATAGTGCATAACGTTACATGGCAACCAATTTCGGCTGTTGGTTATGTCTCTCACTATATCTATCAAGCAAAAATTCATTTTGATCTCTAGTTAGATAAGTAAAACGCAGTAACTCTTCCATTACATCAACTATACGGTCTCGGTAAGAAGACTGTTTCATTAATCCATTGTCAGTAAACTCGTTATATGCTTTTGCTACAGATGATTGATTAGGGATCGTTAACATTCTCATCCAACGTCCCAATATTCTCATATTATTAATTGCGTTAAAGCTTTGCGAACCACCGGTCACTTGCATGACAGCTAAAGTCTTTCCCTGTGTTGGCCTAACAGCGCCCATTGACAAAGGGATCCAATCGACTTGGGTTTTCATCACTCCCGACATGTTGCCATGTATCTCTGGAGATGACCAAACTTGTGCTTCAGACCATTTTACTAATTCTCTAAGTTCAACGACCTTTGCATGATTAGATGATTCATTGTTATCAAATAGCGGCAGTCCTTTAGGGTTAAAAAATTTAACTTCCGCTCCCATTGTTTCCAAAATACGTCCTGCTTCTTCAGCACTTAAGCGACTATATGAAATATCACGCAAAGAGCCATACAAGATTAATACTCTTGGCTTATGGGGGCTTATTTTGTTAACTGTTGGGCGTAGGTTAAATTTTTCGTCTTTTAAGAAGTTCATCAATAATTCCAATGTGTTTATTTACTCATAAGACGACTGACATGACAAAAAGACGAAAAATAATGAGAAATAATGAGAAATAATGAGAAATAATGAGAAATAATTAAATATATCGATTTTTTATACTTTCAGCTTGTCGAGTGTTGAATATGGAGGCAGAATCATCAAATAGAATAAAAGGGAAACGTTGTCGACTGACAATTCGCCCTTGAAAGGCAACGGCAGCAAAATGAAAATAGAAGATATATGGTTAGAGTACAGGGTTGCGTTAAAGAAATTTTTACATACTAAAATTTCTAATGAAGCTGATGTTGAAGATTTACTACAAGACATCTTGATAAAAACCTATAACAACCTCAATGCTGTAAAATCTGAAAAAAATGTGAAGTCTTGGTTATTTCAAATAGCCAGTAACACTATAACTGACTATTATCGGAAGGAAGGTCGTGCTCAAACAGCCAATTTAGAGGCTTTATTTCCCCTTGAAGAACACCAAGGTAAAGAAGTTGATTTATCAAACTGCATTTCACCTTTTATCAACGCGCTGCCAGATGATCACGCGAGCTTATTAACCGCGATTGATATAAATAATCAAACACAAAAGCAATACGCCGAGCAATTAGGAATAAGTTACTCCACGCTTAAATCTCGAGTACAAAAAAGTAGAAGTTTACTTAAACAAGTATTTGACGATTGCTGCCATTTTAAAATTGATAAATTCGGCAAAGTTTATGATTATGATGTAAAACGAAACAAACAGTAAGCTTTACCTTAACGTTTATTTTAATGTCGAGTGAAGATTAAAACTGGTTAAATACAATAACCAGTTCACTAAAGATGTGATTAGATCAAAATTAGATATCACCTAAGTTATACGTAACGACAAAGAAGTTATTAAAATTCCTACCTATTTTATTTAAAGATTATTTTTCAACTTGCTCCGTGTGCTCCACGCACCAATGGCTAATATTAATGACTGAAAATAAGGCATTGAAATTAAGATTACTAACATCCATTGTAATTGCAGTGGCATAGGTATTGGATTAATTGAAATGATAATAGCGTGAAATAACCAATATATAGCGAGAAATAGACCAAGATAATAACGTCTAATTTCTGAACCTTTTCTAAAGAAAAAAAGTAGAAGAGCATGCAATAAAATGATTATCACACTCCACATATCATTTAGTGCAAACAACGCCCAACGGAGTATTTCAGGTGTTTCTTTTAAACCGGCTTCCCACTGCCAATGAACAGGCAGGTAAAGATGATAAACGCCAATTAACATTCCTTTCAAAGCAACAATAAAAAATATTAGATTTAGTATTTTACCCTTCATATTGCTCTCCTAGCTTTGGTTGCTAATGATAAGTTCAGCTTGATGGATAAATTGTTTAAATCTCCGAGTCAGCTGCGCATCATTTTCAACTAGTTGTAGTGCCTTTTTAAAAGACGAACGTTTATATTGTTTTGCTTCTAATGCTGAAATATATGCGCTTCGCGCACTCTCCTTATTGTTCATTTGGTACAGAATATCCGCTCTTACCGGATGAAAAGCAACATAGCCCTGACTGATTGCGTCATTTGCGAGATCTAAAGCCTTTTGCTTACTCCCTCCCATTGATTCAGGCACTTGCAAATAATCATAGGTAATATAATAACGATAGTGGAATTGAGTTGGGTCAAGTTGGTATGCTTTTCTATATGCTTTGCCCGTAGCCATTGAAAGCATCCACTTTTCGCGGCCATTAGGTGTTTTACGTAATTTTTGGTAGTGATTAATAGCCAGCTGAAAGTAGTTGAGATGTTGCTCTGGTGCGATGGTAATTGCTTTTTTAATCAGCTCAATTGCTAATTCATTATCACCACGATTTCTAAGTAGTTGCGATTTTAAGTTTAAAGCGCCCACTTGCCTTTTGTTATTTTGTTTTAATAGCCCGTCAAGACAAGCTTCATCAATCGAATTTACTTTATCTAAGAAAGAAATACACTTTCCCAGTGAGGGCCAAGTATAGACAAATGTTTTCAGCGGTATATTATTCGCTTGCTGTAAAATAAAGATAGATGGCGTTAATTTAACTTGCGCTATTGCTAGCGAGTGTGATGTTGCAGTGAGTAAGAAAACACCTAAGAGACTCACTTTAATACTTTGAAAAATAGTCATTGGTTTGCTCCGTAATTTATGTTGTTTCATATAAAACAATGCGGTAGAGCGATAAACAAGCACTTTGGGACTATTGGTGCAGTTGTGGGATTAATGGCACGATTGAAATGGATATATATGAATAATAAGCTTCTAAAATGGTTCAAGTCACCATATCCATTAATGTATGGTGATAAAAGTGATTATGTTCAAATAGTACTGACTTCAATTTTCATCAGTATTTTTATTTATGTCCTCCAACCTTTCGGGCTAAGTACATTGCCTGCGCAAACATTAGTTTTATTTATTGTTAAAGTCGCTTCGGCCGCGATGTTAGTCTCTATTATTGTAACTCAGGTATTGCCTAAATATTTACTCAATGAAGATTTGTGGCAAATCTGGAAACAAGCTTCACTCATATTGCTTAACTTTTCGGCTATTGCATTAGTACTGCAATATCTAGTACTAGAAGACATTAAATTCATTACTCTTTTAAGTTACCTTGCATTCACAATATTGATAGCTATTGGCCCCTTATGCATAAGGTTACTGATTACCCAGAATAAATTGCTAAAAGAAAACTTGGCACAAGCAAAATTAGTTAATGACGCATTAGAAACTAATAACATTCAACGTGTAGAAAATGAAATTAAACTTAATGCAGATGACGGCGAATCATTATACTTTTTAGAACAACAATTTATTTATGCTAAAGCAGAGAAAAATTACGTAGAAATATTTTGCCAAGATGGCAGCAAAACAACGACAAACGTACTTAGAATGCCATTCTCTACATTGATACAACAATTGAACAAAAGTGAACTTGATATGACACATTGTCACCGTTCATACCTAGTTAACCTTCAAAAAATAACTAAAATTATTGGCAATTCTAGAGGTTACAGCTTAGAGCTAAACAGAGGAGAGTTTCTGATCCCTGTATCACGATCAAAAGCAAAGCAAGTACTAGATGATGTAAACGTTTAAGGAAGGTAGAAGTTTGAACTCTCCTCGAAAGATTAGCGCTACGACATCTCTGGCTATTTCAAGGTCATTGGAGCCATTCACAATAAAATAGCTATGGTCTCAACCAAGCGTTTTACAGCCGTTAAGTTACCCAATATACCTGATAAATACGGAGAGTTTAAATCAGCGTAAAATCAGTGAAACGTCATGTTTTCCACTCTGATGTCTTTATAATTATCCTAAAATTTCACTTACAATATGGACTATGCTCAATGCCTGCTAATAAAATATCGGAAATAAAATGCCTACTGCTTTTTATCTCTATTCTTGCCTTAACTTCTGGGTGTCAAACCTATAAAGGAGTTACCTCTCAGCCGTTTTCCATTATTTATGGCTTTAAAGAAGCAAATAACAAATCAATTTATTTAAGCGATGAACAAGGAAAAACACGCATAAAGGTAGTTGATGCTACTTCCAATGATGGCTATCCGGCGGTTTCTCCTACGGGAAAGAAAATTGCTTTTTATGGTAAATACGACAAACGCAAAACTTGGTCTATTCACACAGCAGATATCGACGGGAATAATGTACGCCGCTTAACCAATGTAAGAAATGTTTGGGATAGTGCGCCAGCTTGGTCTACAGATGGAGAAACTATTATATTTGCTAGAGAGTACAAAGGCGTAAACGGAGATTGGCAAGAAGAGACTTGGCTTATGAACGCAGATGGAACTTCACAACGCCAAATTAATTCATTAGAGGGACGAGCTGCTGAATTTATGCTAGACGGACGAATACTCTTTCAGTCAAAAGCCAGCCCAAGTCAAATTAGCATTGCTAATATTGATGGTAGCAATGTGATTAAACTGACCAATGATGAATCGAATAATATGTCTCCCAAAATATCACCTGATGGTTCGCAAATCGCATACCTTTCCAATAGAGATGGTAATCAAGAGGTATACGTAATGAACATCGATGGCTCTAACCAAAAACGACTAACTAGAAATAGTGTTGTAGAGTGGGGGCCAGCTTGGTCTACAGACGGTACAAAAGTATTTTTTTCATCACAAAACGTTCATGGGTTTTACGATCTTTACAAGGTAAATAAGGATGGTTCATCTATTAAGAAAATTTTGAGTAATGCTTCTCAAGCAGCAACTGTTTATCACTTGGATAAAAGCTATTTAGAAAGGTTAGTGAAAGCTAGACAAAAATAAAAACAACTTATAGATCAGAAGCTCACACTCAAGTTTGAACTACTACACATAATCGATACTGAGTTAGACTTTAACGACATCTAAACAAGTCAATTTTGAGGTTAATTGCTCCCGCCCTCTTAAAAACTTCAAGGATTATACGATAAACCTTTTTACTAATTTTCATTGTTCATATTCTAAAAAGCAAAAAGCCCGTTAATCTTGCGATTAACGGGCTTTTCTAAATGTGGCGG
>Ga0209292_1003529_pt1 | contig 17111 bp, 14 predicted proteins | sample GOMGulsemesocosm_2_FD_184634 | JGI IMG/M metagenome (GOLD analysis project Ga0209292, IMG submission 184634) | Methane-oxidizing microbial communities from mesocosms in the Gulf of Mexico - GOM9C Gulf of Mexico (SPAdes) (version 2) | ecosystem: Environmental > Aquatic > Marine > Cold seeps... | reverse complement strand
CATCCTGTCCGGGCTGCGCATCAGTCTGGCCATTGCCATCATCCTGCTGGTCGCCGCGGAGATGCTGGGTGCCGAGTATGGTATTGGTGCCTATATTCTAGAGGCCGGATCCCTGTATGATCTGGAGCGGTTGTTTGTCGGGGTCGCGATCCTGTCAATTCTGGGTGTCACACTAAGCGCCTGCATCGGGATGATCGAACGACGGTTGTTACGCTGGCGGGTGTAGCGTCGGTGCCAAGGGGCCTGCGGAGCCCTTAAGGCATCAAGTTTCTACGCCCGCCTTATGACACTTAGGGCGCGCCTGACATTGGGGAGGTGCAAAGCGCCTTTCCAAGGGGAAGGTCAGACGCGCCCGGCCTGTCGGCCGGTTATACAGGTCGAGACGAAATCTCAGCCCCAGTTCGATACCTCGACGTTGCAGCCAGCTCTGTTTGCGCCCACACTTGCCCAACACCTAAACAAGGAACACCACATGGCCTGGATCAAAACCGTCTTCTTACACGACGCGGTGGGTAAGCTGAAGATGCTGTATGACCGGGTCAAAGGCCCGGATAACAACGTCGATAACATCATGATGATGCACTCTTTACGCCCCCACTCGATGGAGGGGCATATGGCGATCTACAAGTATGTGCTGCATCACACCGGCAATACGGTTCCCAAGTGGTTTTTGGAAACGCTGGGCGTTTGGGTTAGTCGGCTGAACGATTGCGATTACTGCGTCGAGCACCATTTCTCGGGACTGCAACGGCTGTTGCAAGACGATGCCAAGGCCGACGCGCTGCGGGCCGCGATTGAGACCCGCAACATTGCCGCAGCTCCGCTGGATGAAGGTCAAAGACTGGCGATGGATTATGCCCGCCAGTTGACCCGTGATCCGGGCGGCATGACGCAAGACATCGTGCTGCAACTGCGCGCAGCGGGCTATACCGATGGCGAGGTGCTGGAGATCAATCAGGTCACCGCCTATTTCAACTACGCCAACCGCACGGTGCTGGGGCTAGGGTGTTCGACCAAAGGTGACATTCTGGGGCTGTCACCCAACAAGTCAGAAAACCCGGATGATTGGAGCCACAGCTAGGGTCGTTCGACGAGTTGGATGGTGCCCGCCCAAATTTGTTCAAATTCCCAATTCGCCCGGCACCCAGCAGTGTAATCCGAATCCAACTTGGAAAGGGAGTGGACAATCCAGAGAGTAAAATTAGATGATCCAAGGTCGGAGGCAATTATGTCGAATTTCACTTGCTTACTGTTGCCACTTTGGATCTGGTCCCTGTCTGGCTCTGCCGCACGTGCACAGGCAATTGAATTCGCGACTTTCGACGTTGTGCCTTATGTTTTGCATGATGACCCGGAAGATCGCTCTGGACTATTCCTCGACTTCAATAAAGCCATTTCAGATCGGGCAGGTATGCCCCATGTCAGCACAGTACTCCCAATTGCCCGGGCCATGAAGAATGTAGAGACCGGTGTTTCAGATTGCCTTATCTCTGCAAGTTCACCGCGGGCTACGGAGAAACTTCTTCCCGTTGCGGTCATCATTGAGAATATTGACGCGGTAATTGTAACGTCTCCAGGGATACCAATTACTAGAATTGAAGACCTGCATGGCAAGCGTCTGGCGATACCACGCGGTAGTTTTCGAAATTTTTCGATCACAACTGACCCTCATATCGAATGGCATTTGACAAATGATTATGTGCAAAGTGTCCGGCTTCTAAAAGCCGGCCGCGTCCAGTCGATTGCTGGTTCCGAGTTCAGCATATTTTTCTACTTTTCAGTTGAGAACATAGAGCGGGAAGATGTTGGTGGCATATTACGCCTAAAACGTGGACCACTTTGGTTGCATTGCAGCAAAGAGCGCCTGTCAGGCGATCTGATTGAAAAACTTCGACAATCGACGGATGCGCTGCGCTGCGCTGCGCGAGGAAGGGGTTTTTGATGAGCTGATCAATCGTTACATTCCCCCAGGTTTTGGATGAATTTGAGGACCGGAGCCGCAGCCGACCACAGCGCGTTTCAATCCCTAATCTGTTGTTCAAACTCTAGCTGAATGCGGCGCAACTCTTCGATGGCGGCGCGAATGTCGCTGCTGTCGGTCACACTCACCTCAACATGGTCACCACTGCGTGACAACCGCCGCCGCAGCAATCGGTCGCGGCTCTCGGAGGATCGGAATTCCAAGACTTTGAAGACCTCAACCGGTCGCGCAAACCCCTTTGGGTTTACTTCGCCAACGGATTCGCAGGCCACATGTTCAGATACCAAATTACAGGTGCTGTCCGAGATCAACACCGACCCCGGTTCCGCCAGCCCTTCTAGCCGGGAGGCCAAGTTCACCGGTCTGCCAAGAACGGTGTAATCGAGCCGCTTGTCCGAACCGAAATTGCCGACCGTACAATAGCCCGAGGTAATGCCCATACGCACCTTCATCGGTTTTGGCACACCCAGCTTTTTCCAATGGCTCTGTAGCTCGCCAACCCGTTGCTGCATCAGCAACGCCATCTCGACCGCCTTTAACGCGTCTTCTTCTGCCCCATCACTTTCAGGATCGCCGAAAAACACCATCACCGCATCGCCAATGAACTTGTCGATGGTGCCGCCACATTGAATGGCAATCGACGACATTTCCGACAGGTAGGAGTTGATCACTTTGGTCAACCGCTCTGGTTCCAGGGTCTCGGACAGATCAGTGAACTGCTCGATGTCGGAAAAGAAGATGGTCAGGTTTTTACGTTTGGTCGAGGTCCCGCCATCCTGTTTGCCAGAAAATATGCTGTCGTAGATCTGCGGCGACAGGTATTTGGCCAATCTGGTGGCAAGATGCTCCAGCTGGGCGCTCTTCTCCTCGATAATCTCGCGATCATGGATTTTCTGCTCTAGAAGTTCTTCACGTTCGCGGCGCAGGTCCCATTCCTCGGTTCGGTCAACAAATTGTCCCTGAATACCATTCAGATAGGAAAAGCTGGGATCTTTGGTCCGCGCCGACATCAATGCAAAGACCCGGCTGTTGCCGTTGTCGGATATATGGATTTCCGGAATCCGCACAGATCCGTGTTCGTGGATGCCTGAGATCCAGGTGTCAATCTGCGCGCCCGGCACCCGCAGCTGCTCCAGCACGTCGGGGAAATAGGCGTTCGAGACATTGCCCAGCACCGGAAAGAAACGCAGGAAGTTGTCGTTCACCTTGAGGATCTCAAAATCCTGATTGGCGTAATAGGCTGCTGTGATGGCATTTCTGAAGTTGAAAAAGCTCAGCTCAATGATGTTGCTTTGACTAAAGAGATCCTCGGCTTTCATGATGGCTCCCCCCGCGACATATCCCGGTCCGTGCTGCGCATCGCAAAATCCAGCTTCCACTGCGCCCGCTTGCCAGTGACGGCACCCCAGGTGGTGACGCAGTAAGGTGTGAGATAGGTCAGCATCACTTTCCAGACCGGCGGCAATTCACCCATGAAAACCTGGTCACCGTGGTTTATCAGTGTCAGGATGGAACCAACCACCAGCGCCGTCGCCACGGCCTTTTTGGGAGTTCCATCGCCAAAGATCATATGCATCACAGGAGGTGCGGATTGATTGCTTGCCTTGGCCTTAGTCATCAAAATGTCCTCTGCGTGAAACACTGGCTTACGAATGGATCCGATTCATCTGCCAGCCGTGAGATCAGAGCTGGGGTATTCTGGCAGTCTAATGAAGCATTTAGAAAATGCATGGACTAAATTTTGAGTGTCTGGGGCGGGCGTATCTGCAGGCAGGTTCGATGCCAAATTTGACCATCAATTTCGCTCTGCAAAATAAGAAAACCTCCCATCAGACTCCTTTTTTCTCCGGCAGCTCAGGGCGTTCGACTCATGCTGTCAATCACACATCAGCCTATGTTCGATTCACGCACATTTCAAAAAATGAAACACGCCAAAAGAGAGCGCCTACCAAAGCACTCCCCTACAGCTGGAATTAGCCCTGTTTTATTGGGCAAAGTGGACTTTTCCACACTGAACTAAGAAAATATTAGGGGAGGGATTCTAGCGGTTATTCAAATATTGCTCCCCGTAAAAGGAATCCGCCTGCCATGCCCGCTGCTCTTTATCGCCTATCAACCCGCATCTATGCCGTGATTGCGCTCGCGCTGATCATGATTGCTGCGCTCACATTTTTTCTGCTGTCGCGTGCTGTCGATAATGCCTATTCGATGCGTGAAGCTGAGCTTCATAATCAAACGGACTCCGCAATCAGCCTGCTGAATGCACTCGAGACTCGGGTGACATCCGGCGAACTGAGCCAAGATGAGGCGCGACTGTTGGGACGTGACCAACTGAACTCGCTACGATTTGGAACAGCCGGGTATTTCTTTGTCAACGACGTCAATAACATTGTGCGCGCCCATCCTTTCAAGCCGGACTGGGAAGGCACCGACCAATCCAATTTTGCTGATCTGAATGGCCTGAAGGTCTTTGAAGAGATGAGCAAAGTTGCCAAGGGCGCAAGCGGTGCAGGCCCAGTCAGGTATTGGTTCCAAAAACCAAACTCGGACGAGCCTGAGCAAAAAATTGGTTACGTTCAAATGTTCAAGCCCTGGGGCTGGATTGTCGGAACCGGGTCCTATGTCTCCGATATCGAGGCAAGCCTGAGCTGGATGCGCAATATTGCCATGGGCACTCTAGCGGTCTGTCTGCTGCTTTTGGCTGGCGCGGGCTTCATGATCGCCAGAAGTGTGACTGGTCCCTTGGCCGCGTTGCAAGCCAGAATGCAGAGCATGGCCGATGGGGAAACTCACTCCGATGTGCCTGCAACTGACGTTCGAAGCGAAGTTGGTGAAATGGCGCAGACCGTCGAAGTGTTCCGCCAATCCATGCTGCGACAGCAGGAAATGGAACGTAGTCAGGCCGCACATGACGAGGAAAGGCACCGTGTTGTTGAAACCCTAAGCTGTCAGTTGTCGGCCTTGTCCTCGGGCGATCTCACCGTGAGCATCAGTGAATCCTTCCCTACGGATTACGAGACGCTTAGACATGATTTCAACAAGACCCTGGAAACACTGAATGGCACAATTGTTCAGGTCATCGAATCTTCTGAAAGCATCCGTAGCGGTGCCTCTGAGATCACCCAAGCCTCGGACGACCTGTCACACCGCACCGAAAGCCAGGCTGCAACTCTGGAAGAAACCGCCGCCGCGCTGGAAGAAATGACGGCCAGCGTTCGCTCGGCTGCCGAGGGTGCGCGCAGTGTCGAAGCCGTGATGAAAGAGGCCAGGATCGAGGCCAAGGACAGCGGAACCATTGTGCAAAGCGCGGTTGAAGCGATGCATGAGATCGAACATTCATCCAGCCAAATCTCGCAAATCATCGGTGTGATTGATGACATTGCCTTTCAGACTAATCTGTTGGCGCTGAATGCCGGGGTCGAAGCGGCCCGTGCGGGTGAAGCAGGACGTGGGTTCGCAGTGGTGGCCTCCGAGGTGCGTGCCCTTGCGCAGCGCTCGTCCGACGCGGCGACCGAGATTAAAACTCTGATCGGCGACTCGACACAGCAGGTTGAACGCGGTGTCGATCTGGTTGGCAAAGCGGGCGGCGCCCTGAGCAATATTGTTCAGCGGGTGACTGATATCTCGCAGCAGATTTCGGGGATTGCCGAAGGTGCAAGCGAGCAGTCGACCGGCTTGAACGAGATCAACACAGGCGTCAGCCAGTTGGATCACGTTACTCAGCAAAACGCGGCGATGGTCGAACAAGCAACCGCAGCGGCCCAATTGCTAAGCACCGATGCCACCAAATTGTCTGGTCTGGTATCCCGCTTTACCATCCATGGCGGATCTCGCAGATCCCCGGCGGCGAGTGCGCAGGTGGTACCAATGACTGTTCCAACCTCTCATGGAGCGGATGACTGGGAGGCCACGACGGCAATCCCAGTGGCTGCCACAGCAACCGGAGGCTCTGTCGCAAAGGATCTTTGGCAGGATTTCTAACCTCGCCAAGTACCATAGCTGGGAACAGCCTTACTGACATGGATATCCCGCGCCCAGTGTGTCGGGGTATCCATTTTTTTGCCGACAACACCAAGCGCGGCAATATGTTGCGATGAATATTGCAACAGGCAATTGAACGTCGGGGCCTGTTGTTTTACATGAGGCCCATAACGTAAGCCGCAAGAGTCGCGAAACACGCCCCTTGTCCGGCACTATGGGATCCTCAAAGGCGCGGTGATACTGCGTCGATTTACCAAGCTTCCAAGATCGCTGAAAGGTTGTGAACTATGTCAGATAAATCTAACCCCGACGTATTGTATACCATCGTAGACGAAGCGCCCGAGCTGGCCAGTGCATCGCTGCTGCCCATCATTCGCACCTTTGCGGCGGCTGCTGGCGTTAACTTTGGCACCAAGGACATTTCGCTGGCCGCCCGTATCCTTTCGGCCTTCCCTGACAGCCTGACCGACGCGCAGCGCCAGTCCAACGATCTGGCTGAATTGGGTACTCTGGTGAAAACACCAGAAGCCAACGTCATCAAACTGCCGAACATTTCCGCTTCGGTGCCGCAGCTGGTTGCCGCCATCACCGAGCTACAGTCGCAGGGCTATGCCCTGCCGGATTACCCCGAAGAGCCGTCAACCGACGCCGAAAAAGCGGCTCGTGCCGGCTATGACGCGATCAAGGGCTCGGCTGTGAACCCGGTTCTGCGCGAAGGTAACTCGGACCGCCGCTCGGCTAAGGCTGTGAAAAACTACGCTCAGAACAACCCGCACTCGATGGGCAAATGGGCCAGCGACAGCAAAACCAAAGTGTCGTCCATGCCGGGCAACGACTTTTACGCCAACGAAAAATCCGCGACTATCACCGCCGCACAGGCTGGTGACGCGAAGATCGAGTTTGTTGGCACCGACGGCGCAGTGACCGTGCTGAAAGACAGCTGGCCGCTGGAAGAAGGCACCATTGCCGATGCGACCTTTATGTCCGCCAAGGCTCTGGGGGCCTTCCTGGCTGACGCAATTGCTGACACCAAAGCCGACGGCACCATGTTCTCGATCCACATGAAGGCCACCATGATGAAGGTCTCGGACCCGATCATCTTTGGTCACGCGGTCAAAGCCTGGTTGGCGCCAGTGTTTGACAAGTTCGGCGCTGAGCTGGACGCTTTGGGTGTAAACGCAAACTCTGGCATGGGTGACCTACTGGACCGCGTTTCGGGCAATGCCGAAATTATGGCCGCGATTGATGCTGTGACAGCTGATCGTCCTGGCATGTACATGGTCGACAGCGACAAGGGCATCACCAACCTGCACGTTCCATCCGATGTCATCATTGATGCTTCGATGCCGGCGATCATCCGAGCTGGCGGTAAAGGCTGGGATGCGGCGGGCGACAAGGGCGACACCAACTGTGTGATCCCGGATCGTTGTTATGCGACCATCTATGACGAATCCATCAACTTCTTCAAAGCCAATGGCGCACTGGACGTAACCACCTGTGGTTCTGTTGCCAACGTGGGCCTGATGGCGCAGAAGGCCGAAGAATACGGTTCGCACCCAACCACGTTTGAAGCTGCTGCAGACGGTGTGATCCGGGTGGTTCTGGCCAATGGCGACACCCTGCACGCACATGAGGTTGAGGCCGGTGACATCTGGCGGTCTTGCACTGCCAAGAAGGCTCCGATCTTGAACTGGATCGAGCTGGCACTGGACCGTCAGCGCCTGACAGGTTCCGAGGCGATCTTTTGGTTGGACGCAGGTCGCGCCCACGACGCACAGCTGATCGAATATGTCACCCCTGCGCTGGCTGCGGCTGGTGTGGCTGACAAGTTCCAGATCATGGCCCCACGCGAAGCCACCGCGCAGTCGCTGAAAACCATCACCGCTGGCAATGACAGCATTGCGATCTCGGGCAACGTGCTGCGGGATTATCTGACCGACCTGTTCCCAATTCTGGAACTGGGCACCTCGGCCAAGATGCTGTCGATTGTAAAACTGATGAACGGTGGCGGCTTGTTTGAAACCGGTGCTGGCGGCTCTGCCCCCAAGCACGTTCAGCAGTTGGTCGAAGAAAACCACCTGCGTTGGGACTCGATGGGTGAGTTCTGCGCCTTGGGTGAAAGCCTAAACTTCCTGGCTGACAGCCAGGGCAATGCCAAGGCTGGCGTTCTGGGTGTGGCAGCCGAGGCCGCGACGCAGGGCATTCTGGACAACAACCGCTCGCCTTCGCGCAAGGTGGGTGAACCTGACAACCGCGACAGCCACTACTGGTTCGCCCGCTACTGGGCCGAAGCGCTGGCAGCACAGTCAGGTGATGCCGCGCTGGCCGCTCACTTTGCTCCGATTGCTGCTGAACTGGCTGGCAAAGAAGAGCAGATCACAAGCGAGTTGGCTGCGGCACAGGGTAAACCAACTGATCTGGGTGGATATTTCCACACCGATCCAGCCAAAACCGCAGCCGTTATGCGCCCCAGCGCCACGCTGAATGCCATCATCGGCTAATCCCCGACACATGGAAGAAAAGGAAGGCGTCCGGTTTCGGGCGCCTTTTTTTATGTTGTCTTATTGCTCAGGAGATCCACGGATCAGCGTTTTGTTTCCTGCAAACTGCTGATTGCAATCTACAATTGACCTCCGATCTTTAAATTCCCGCAGCTTAACGCACCAGCAACATTTAGAGCGCACTCTGTTCCGTGGCCCTGTTAGCTTGTCTGGCCGTGTAAAAAGTAACCTTTTTGAAGAAAGATCCGCCATCATGAGCAGCCTATTCAAACTTTGGAACGGTCTTCGGTTGAGTTTAAAACTCCCCCTGTTAATTGCCTTGCCCACGATTATTCTGACCATGGCATCTGGCGCAATTTACGCTTGGCAAACCCACAACGCCCTGCAGCATGACCGTGAAGCCTCCTTTTTCACGCTGCTGGACGAGCGGCGCCATGCGTTGAAGGATTGGCTGCATAGGTTGGAAACAGAAACCCGCGCCATTGGTGCAAGCAAAAGCGTGCAAACCGCCCTGCACGAATTCGACGTTGCATGGCAACAATTGGGGGCCACACCCGGCGAGCATCTGCGCGATGCGTATATCGTTGATAATCCGAACCCTGTTGGTGAAAAAGACGAACTGCTAAAGGCGCCAGATCAGTCGCTTTGGTCTGACCTGCACGCAGAGTATCATCAGGGGTTTCAGTCTTTCCAACGCGAGCTGGAATATTACGATCTGTTTCTCCTGAACGCCAAGGGCGACCTGGTTTACTCTGTCTATAAGGAAGACGATTTTGGCACCAACTTCCAGACCGGCCCCTATAGCTCCTCTGGTTTGGGCGAAGCATTTCGTACCGGTATAACACTCTCAGAAGGCGAAGTTCATCTGACCACTATGGCGGCCTATGCACCAAGTCACGGGGCACCTGCGATGTTCCTTTCCACTCCGGTCATCAAAGAAGGCCAATTGTTGGGTGTGTTTGTGCTTCAAGTCCCAATCGACCACATGTCGGCTATTTTGGCGCAGTCTAGCATTCTAGGGGAAACCGGTTTGGTTTATCTGGTGCGCGAAGATGGCGTTGCCCTGACGGGGTCGCCACATGAAGGGGGGCATAAGGTATTGGATGCCCTCCCCAGTCTGCCGCAGATTTCTGAATCTCTGCTAGAGGGACACCATGCTCTGTCCGGCGTCCAAGGGCTGGCAGGACAAGAGGTCGAAGCGGAATCAATTCCGGTGTCATTCCAGGACAAGACCTGGGGCCTTGTTCTGGAAATTGACAGTCGTGAAGCCCTGACCGTTGAGAATGGAATGCTGCGCTCGGCAACGATCCAGGTGCTGGTGGTGTCAGCACTCGTCGCGCTTTTGTCCTGGCTTGTGGCACTTGGCATTTCCCGTCGGGTGACGGCACTGGCCAACAGTGTCAAACGCATCGCCCAGCAAGACTATGAAAGTCCCGTTGCCGGAATAACTGCCGGAGATGAGTTTGGCACCATCGCCAACAATCTGGAGGGGTTCAAAACGGATCTGGCCGCCGCATCAGAAGCCCAACACGAACTTGCCGCAAAACAAGAGCAGCAACGCAATGTGGTGGAACAGTTGAGCCACGGCCTGGTTAATCTGTCCAATGGGGATCTATCAAAACCCCTGACGACCCCTTTCCCATCCGAGCATGAGCAACTTCGCAAGGACTTCAATCACTCGTTGGAAACCCTGAACACAACCATTGTCGAGGTGATCTCATCGACAAGCAGCATTCGTGATGGCGCCGCAGAAATCAGCCAGGCCTCTGATGATCTGTCACGCCGCACCGAAGGCCAAGCCGCGACACTGGAACAAACTGCGGCGGCATTGGAGGAAATGACAGCAAGTGTCAAATCCGCCGCCGAGGGGGCGCTTAGCGTAGAAACCATCGTCAACGAGGCCAAGGACGAAGCGGTGGAAAGCGACAAGGTGGTTCAGCACGCAGTCTCAGCAATGACCGACATTGAAGAGTCAGCGCGTCATATCAGCCAAATCATCGGAGTGATTGATGACATCGCGTTCCAGACCAATCTGCTGGCACTGAATGCAGGTGTTGAAGCCGCCCGCGCAGGTGAAGCCGGTCGCGGGTTTGCGGTGGTCGCATCCGAAGTACGCGCCTTGGCGCAACGGTCATCCGATGCTGCTATGGAGATCAAGGCATTGATCAGTGACAGTTCAAAACAAGTCGAACAGGGTGTCGATCTGGTGGGTAAAGCTGGCGAAGCCCTAAACAGAATTGTCACCCGGGTTGGCCATATATCGCAACTGGTGTCGGAGATGGCTGTGGGGTCGGCAGAACAGTCCACAGGTCTGGGCGAGATTAACATCGGTGTGACACAGTTGGACCAGGTGACCCAGCAGAACGCGGCCATGGTTGAACAGGCCACCGCAGCCAGTCATTTACTGAACACTGACGCCAGCAATCTATCCAAACTGGTGTCGCACTTCAACATTGACGGCAGCACCAATTCCAAGACCATTGGCCCCAACGGACCTGTTTCGACTGCACCAACGGCGCATGGGTTGGATTGGGACATTAAGCCCGAAATGCCGACGCGCGCAATCGCGGTCAACGAAAGTCCGGCCTCATCGGATAACTGGCAGGATTTTTAACTATGCCGGACTCAATAGCCACTCTTTCCAAAATCTTGGGCTTACGACGCAGAAAGGCTAGCAATCAGTTGCGAGGAAACTACTCATCTTTAAGGCGGTCTCTTCCTCGTGAAATTTCGGTCTCCCTGCTTATTCATGCTGCCTTTCGTTCGAACGCTGACCGTCTATCAAATGGAAGGTCTGACGGGGACGTCGGAACCGGATCGGTCAATTCTAATATTCGACCGTGGCAGCGGCAGATGCGGGTTGCGAAAATTCCGGCTCACCTAAAGCCTTGCAATGTGACCACCACCTTGAAACTAGCGTGCCAACAGACCCAAGGTATTCTACAAGCAGGAAACACCTAGACGAGCGCTATACTTTAATGGCAGCCACGGGGATCGTGGCTGTTGCGGCGTTTTTCAACGACGGCTTCAGACTGGGGCTGTCGACGAACTGATCGAGGACGTCTATTTTGACGCCCCATCCGAGGTAGTTTGTACCAGCATGAACGTTGCCGAGGCGGCACGGGGCATCGAAATTACCGTCGGTTCCGCACCATAGGGGAACGATTATCATGAGCGTCGCGCATGTCTCTCTGGCCGCGATCGCGTTTGATGAAGAGGCAGACTACCAGATGACGTGCCGTTTAGGGGCGGGCATACAGACCAGCCACAGTTGTCCGTTCGAATGCAATTTCTGCGCGTCACCTTATATTGGGGGCGCAAACAGCGCCACAAACCGCCACAATCAGTCCTTGTCGAGGCACAACTGCTTTATGACCACGGTCACCGGAATTTCAACTTGTCTGACGACAACTTCACGGTCCATCGTAAAAGAACTCGTAAGCTGCTCGAAATGCTAGCGGCATGATCTGATGCTGGAAGCAAATAAGATCGGGAAAGCCGGGACCGTCGTCACCTCAGATATGATGGTAGGCTTTGACAGTGAAAATCTGAACTGTTTAGAGCGCCAGTTTGACTTTGGAACGCCGCTTCCCGTTGTCAATCTGCGGACGGCAATCCTTGTTGCGCCGATCGCGACACCGCGTTACCCAGAAATGAAAGCCGCAAGGCGTCTTTTCGAAAATGGCTTGACGGATGCCTTCCCTGGTGGCGATCTTTGGACCAATATCGAGCCCTTGCAAATGAGCCGCGAACAATTGGCCGAGGGGGCCGTTCGGCTATTGGATGCTCTGCTAGAGCTGGACAATAAACCGTCCGAGGCCCGCCCGGAAATCGCCTGGGATATTGCTTCGGCTCTGACATCATTCCTGAACGCCAGTCTTCCCGTACGGAAGTAGTCAGCGGTCCGACCAAATGCCGCCCCACAAACAACCGGGCACAGCTATGCATCGGAACTAGGCATTGTCGATGCAACTGCCATTATGCCGCCAGGGCTTACTTCGATGAAATCTTCGCGCGGGTGTGGGGCCACGTGTGGCTATTGCTGCGTTGCTGGTCGGCGAGGCGTTTCTGTTTGCACTACTTGCATCTTTGATTGGCGAAGGGACGCTATCGGCGCCGCCCCCCTGAGCTGGATGCAGATCAGCGCGGAGAACCGGATCCCCTGCTCGCAAGGCAGTGCCTTTTGGGGCAGCCGAGTATCACAAAAGAGCAATTCCAAACTATCCCATCTCCGCAGTTGTTGCACTGTAACGGATGCCTCGGACAACAGTGCTGCGCCAATTTCCCAGCAGCTTGCAGAGGGAAGTATCATTGGCGTGTGACCAGCCTCCCAAGGCTCCCTTGTTCATAACGAGAGGCTGCGGGTTTGGTTTTCATATTTTTTGGTTTCGTTTTTCTCAAGCTCTCGACGCACTTTTGCGGGAGTTTTGTTGCCGAGTGATGAATGCGGTCAGATGTTGTTATAGTCGTACCGCCAGAGGGCCAGTTTGCGGCCTGCGTCCTCTAAAGTATCAAACAGTTCCTCGTTCAATAACACGTCGCGGAGGCTGCCAGTAAATGACTCGATGAAGGCGGGCTGCTGCGGTTTGCCTGGATCAATGTAGTGCCAATCCACATCGTTATCGCCAGCCCATTTCAGGATCGCCTGGCTGGTGAATTCTGTTCCGTTGTCACTGACTATATAAGCGGGCTTTCCGTAGACACGTACAAGTGTGTCCAGCTCCCGCGCGCCCCTTACACCAGAGATACTGGTATCGGCCAGCCACTGCCCGAGAGAGTATTGCGAAGCTGTGTCTCGAAAGGGTGGCACAGGTTTTCGCGGCAACAATCGTCTTTCACAGCCAGGACTCGGAACTTTCGATATGCACCAAAGGTGCGGACACGAAATCAAATGACCAACGCTCACCCGGCCGCAATGCCACGGGCATAGGCGTTCGTGACCCACGTACCCGTTTGCGGCTTCTTCGCCGCCTGACGCCCAGCTTTTCCTATGTATAGAGGCGGTGCTGCTTCTTGTGATTCATAATCATACCTTTGCGTTCCAACAGGACATCGATCCGGCGATAACCAAAACAGCGGCGCTTGCTGGCATTCACTTTCATCTCTTCGCGGACTTCGAATTGCCGGGCGAGCGGTCACGCTGAACAGTTTTGGGATCTAAACCCTGCCTTAGGGTGCCGAGCAAAAACAAGGGACCAGCCGTTGTCGACCAAGATGGCACCGGCGGCTGCGGATCGCCTCGGCTAGTTCTGCCTTAGATGTAGGGTCTCACCAAGGCACTGGGGGCGCTGACCGGGGTTCCGATTGTTCTGAAAATCAGCATCAACATTTTGGGAAAGCCTATCATTCATTCGGAGGCCTACAGTGACCGCCGAATTAGTGCCCTGTAAACGCTTAGGCTTTGCCCTGAGCAGGCTCTGAATACCGCTGTACGCAGGATTGAAAATGCTTGGGAGTGGCGTCCGACAGTCACACTGCAATCCGAAATTAGCCAATGGGCTGCAAGCCGGATCTGAAGGAGGAGGAGGATCCTGTGAGACAAGATTAACTGTTTCTCTCCCCCACCGGATTGAGGGGTGGTGCGGGAAACCTGGCGCGGAGGGACTGCCGAATGTTCAGGCTCATCTTCTCGATGTGATGTGCCCCTCACGCTGTTGTCTGAGAGTGACCCTTAGGCGTCGTTGCCTTGCGGCGGCAGTGCCTCGGCCAGCTCTTCCCAAGACTGTCCCGATGCCACCAGGCAAGTTTGGCCATTGGGGGTGGTCACAGTGATGGTCCATGTTCCGGTATTTGCAGAAGCGAAGGTTTCGATCATCATTCCACGTTCACCCAGACCGACACTCTGGCGGCTTTCGCCATATGTCGTGGCCAGGCGTTCAACAACTGCCTCGCGAGGGGCGCATTTTCTGTTCTGCTGTGCAGAGGCTTGCTGAGTTGCCATTGCTACAAAACCCAGGCTCATAGTCAGTTTGATCATAGAATTCATCATGGCTTTTTCCCTTTTAGGCTGCTGCTATTGTTGTTGTTTTTGTTGCTGCTCTCATGCCTTCAAATTTGGTGGTCAATTGGGCCGAAGGAAACCCAAGGAAACGGCAGGAGCAGATATCTACGTTGCTGAAGGCGTCTCTTAGGCGGACGCTGTTTTCTTCTTGCTTGAGATAAAAACCCTTGCTGACGAGACGGCGACGCAGATCTAGCCAATTGCGCGCCTTGGTGAATTCTTCCCAGAGATACATCCGGAGAGAGACTTCCATTTCAGTGTTCCAGCGATTGTTGCTGCGGGCACTGGCCCAGCCTGACTGCTTGAAGGTTACGTCTTGTGCTTCTTGCTCTATGGCGTGTTTGGCGAACATGACGGGCTCCCTCGGTTTGGTGTGTGTCCTAGTGTTTGTCTGTAGGTATAAGATACATAAAATTGTCATTATTCGTCGAGACGTCCAAAAGACGAAGAGGCACCTCTTTCGAGATGCCCCCTGTTCAAAAGGATAGTTTGGCTAGCCGAACTGTATTGTCCTCGACCGAATTCGCCCCCCATTTGAAAGATATCGTGCTGGGTTTCGGCGATTCAGACAGTCTGCGAGGTTTTTTCCTGCTTCGGTGTAACGCCGAATTTGCGGGCGTATTCTCTACTGAACTGAGTCGGGCTTTCATAACCGACCTCAAAGGCCACCGTCGACACGGTTTTTCCCTTAGACCTAAGCAATCGCTGAGCCTCCAGAAGACGCAGCTCTTTTTGGTACTGTAGTGGTGTCGATGAAGTCACCGTTTTGAAATGCTCGTGAAACGTGGACTGGCTCATACCGGCAGTGGCCGCCAGTTCAGCAACCGTAATGTTTTGATTATAGTCGGAGCGAATGCGCGCTATCGACTTGGATACGCGGCTAGCCGGGCTTTCATGCAAAAGCAGCTGACGCAGCATTCCTCCGTGTTGGGCGCGTAGTAGGCGGAAATGGATCTCTTTCAGAACCAATGGAGCCAGAGTTCGCGCCTCTATCGGGTTCTGAGAAATTCGGAACAAACGGGTCATAGCATCAACAAGACCTGCATCCGTTGCTGCAACGCTCATGGATTGCAGGCCGCCAGTGGCCATTTCAGTTTCACCAATATCATCATAAAGGCTGCGCGCCATTGCCATGTCCAGGCGCAGCGCCAAGGACACAAAGGGAATGTCTGAGGACGCCTGAATGACTCCCGAAATCGCTGGCATCGTATGGCTTACAATCAGCGAGTCACCTGCGCCATAGGTTACGCGCCGCTCGCCCAGATGCGCCTCTTTAACCCCTTGTAGAACCAGACACATGATAGGTTCATACAGTGTCGCCTCGTACGCGGTGATTTTTGGATTGCTCATAGCAAAAAGACTATCGACACCCGTAGCGCAGGCCTCGCCAAAGGCATTTTTCTGCTGAACATGCTTAAAAACCTCGGAAATAAGCTCTCTTTGCACCATCGTATCCTTCCCATCTGTCCTGAGCATATAGGGTGCAGATCACCATCACAGAACAGAAAAACCGGGAGGTCGGAGGATTGGGCAAGTTTTTCGGAGGATGAGGCAGGGAGAACGGCCCGCCGGTTGCTATCTGGAGCTCAACAAGAAAAAGCTAACCAAGCCAACGGGAGCCCCTAAGCCATGGCAATATCACTGAACCTAAACGGCCAGACCCATGAGGTGGACGCCGAACCCGGAACCCCGCTGTTGTGGGTGATCCGGGATGAATTGAAACTGACCGGAACCAAATTCGGCTGCGGTGTTGCCGCCTGCGGGGCCTGTACCGTGCATCTGGACGGAGAGCCCGTACGCTCGTGCCAGACCTTTATCGAAGACGTTGAAGGGTCCAAAATCACCACAATCGAAGGCGTGAACTCTAATGTATCCGCAGCGGTTCAGGCCGCTTGGGTTGAACTGGACGTAGTGCAGTGCGGCTACTGCCAGTCCGGTCAGATCATGTCGGCGGTGGGGTTGTTGAGCGAAAATCCAAAACCATCGGTCGAAGAGATCGACGAATACATGAATGGCAACGCCTGCCGCTGCGCCACCTATCAACGTATCCGCGCCGCCATTCAGCGCGCATCTGAAACACTGGAGGCCTGATATGACCGTGAACACTTCTCGTCGTGGGTTCCTGAAAGGCGCCGCTGCTGCTGCCACAGTTTTGTATGTTGGCGCAGGGGCTGACGGTGCTTTGGCCGCCGGTTCAGAGCCTGAGCAACTGAACCCCTTTGTCAAAATTGATGCCAATGGCACTGTAACTGCCATCATCAAACACTTTGAAATGGGTCAAGGAACGGCAACCGGGCTAACCTCTCTGATTGCCGAGGAGCTTGGCGTCAACATGGATGACATCAAGTTCGAATTTGCCCCCTCGGATGCCAGCAAATACAACAACCTGTTCTTTGGGGCGATGCAAGGAACAGGCGGCTCCACTGCCATGGCGAACTCGTTCATGCAGTACCGTCAGGCTGGCGCCGCCGCGCGTGAAATGCTGATCAAAGCGGCGTCACTAGCATGGGGTGTGGACCCGCAGGCATTGTCGATTGACGGTGGCGTAATTTCGGGTTCAGGGAAATCCGCACCCATTTCGGAGTTTGTTTCAGCTGCAGCGCAGATGGAAGCCCCAGCAGAGCCGCGCCTGAAAGACCCTAGCGAA